>Ga0315548_1003772_pt1 | contig 11189 bp, 12 predicted proteins | sample SalMarSW160110MG_2_FD_202540 | JGI IMG/M metagenome (GOLD analysis project Ga0315548, IMG submission 202540) | Salt marsh sediment microbial communities from the Plum Island Ecosystem LTER, Massachusetts, United States - Salt Marsh Sediment SW1601-110 ... | reverse complement strand
ATCCGTACTCAACCCGGCGATATTGCCAGCCTGGCCCATAATCTGACCTGGCATTTGTGCCAAATTCATAGCTTGATTTACGCCGGTAACTTGTCTGTTCTTTTGAGCCTCACTTCCAGCGTAAAGATATGGTGCTAATTGCGCGCTTAAACCCTGAGATAGATTCGATGCCTCTCTTGCCATTGCCCTATTTAATGCGCCCGTATCTGCCGTTCCTGCCTTTGAGACATAGGATTCCTTCAATTGCGGTATTATGTCTCTAAAGAAGGTATCTAAGGCCAATTTTCTTGCTGGCTCGACAGCCTGCATAGCCATTTCAGGGTCATACGGTGCCAGAACACCAGCGAGGGCCTGCTCTGCCGTCTGTGTGGCCCTGCTGGGCACACCTGTATCAACCTGCCCTGAAATATCCCCGAAATACTGTTGTCCACCTGTGGCTATCGGAGTAAGACCCTGAGCGACATTAAAACCTGCCTGTTGAAGTGAAGAAGCGCCCGGTACTGTCCCGCTTACAGCGCCAACATAAGGACTAATATAATCGGTATACTGTCCGAAAAGCTCACGCATACCGGTACCTTTCCATGGATCAACCCTCTTTACTGTGCTCCCGCCACCACCGAAATAACGAACAGACGGATTTTCAGGGTCTATCTGGAAAGTGTATCCGTTTCTATGAATTTTAATTGTTTGTCTTTTTGTTTTGCATAGGTGGTTCCATAGCATCTTTTTTCTCCGATATTTTATACTCCATCAAAACCTTTTTAGAGCGTTCCCAGCCCTGTTTCTGACAAACATTCGGCCTGTTAGTTGCCATAACTATTTTTTGCTTCAAATCATCGGGAATGGGTAGGCTGAAAAGATAGTCAATTAGTTTTTTATTTACTGAGCCATTGTTGGACTGATATTCTTTGTCGACTGAGAATGCCTGTATGTAGATATATCTTTCGATTGGGTCAATTTCAAACCAGACAAAGCCTTTTATGATGTGAGAAATATCCTGCAATACAACGAACCAGATCAAAGGGTTCAATACTTTAACAATTTGACCTGAATTATTGACTGTCGGTATGGTAATAATATCTTCTGCGTAGCCATAAATCATATCTATTTTTTGGGCATCCATACCATCAAACTGCTCAAACAAATATCGTGGTATTACCCTTGGCGTAATCACTCTCTGGAATGTCAGCTCATCTATTTTTGCCAACTTTAAGCCCTCTAAGGTTGATGAGTGTTTGAAATTGGGAGTCGGGCAATTTTCCACATCGTTTGCAAACGATATATCTTTTTTGTCCTGGATTATAAATCCACTTATGACCAAATATTCTGCAAAGCAATTTATGCAACTTTTAGCCTTCTAATTCTATTTTTCGCCTGTGCTAAAGCATCTGTGCGGTACTGAACGTAACCGCAAACTTTTATCTTTTTTATTGCGTTATAAACTCTTCCCCAGGCTTCTTCTAAACTTGCGCCATTTGCAGCAACAACTCCTAAGATACCATCAGCACCGGAGCATTTGAGTTTACCCGCATCGCTGTATATATCTTGTCCCCAGAAAAGAGGATGATCATCTAACTTTCCTATAATTGATATATCTTTGGCAAAATCCATTCTCAGTTTTGTTGTCGCGTAAGGGTATGGAGGGATACTCAATCTCTGAGAAGCTGCATAACCATCTTGAAAATCGACCTTAAAATCATTCAAAAAGAAATCAGCTAATTTTCCCTTAATCAAAGTCAACAAGCAATAAAGTGCATCATAGACAAAACCTGCCGATAATTTCAAAAGGTAGCGGAGTTCTTCTTTTACAATACAAGTAATAGCACAAGGCCCGATGTAACCATCACTTTTTAAGTAGGATGCCATTTTCGTTACGGGTTCAGAGCCTTTATTTATCCAAACTGTGTTGCTCTGGCTCCCGGTCGGCAAGCCCAAATCAGCATCCATAAGCCTTTTGGCTTCTATGGTCTTATTAAAGAGCACCGGGCCTTCTGAGTTTAACCACACTTCAGTAGAGACCTCCGTGCCATCAATTTTCTTCTGCAGAATGTACTCGAATTTATCTTCAATTCTCATCAGGTATTCATCGAGCATTTTCGTTAAAAGTTCGCCGTGAAATCTTTCCACGTAATTTAGATCGCAATGATTGTTGTCGGGCTTGAATACCCATAAGTCTTTTCTGTTTTGTAAGAACTTCGCCCCCTCTTTTATAGATTTGAACTCGTGATATTCTGGTATGGCAAAACCCATCTTTTCGGCCAGCTCCATACCCTTGCGGCGGTCCACTTCCAATTCTTCTGTCAGAGTAGAGGCCCCGATGACTTTGTGATCTTTAGACAATTTATCGGCCAACAGACCAAAGACGCTGGCAGAGTTTATCTTCAATCCGAATATCTTTAACAAAGCTATGTCATGCTTGGTTTTTTCGTTTGGATGCGTATTATCAAAGATAACAATCTCCGCATTTTGAATTTCCTTTTTCAAATTTGCGAAACTGATTTTGCTCAGGATCCCATTGTAGTTATTGCGATACTGTGGATTGTGGATGTAGATTCCAACATCTAAACCATAGCGTTTCAAACGCCATACAATCGGAAGAAATTCACCTGAATTACTCATAACTACTATTTTCATACTAATTTGTAATAATTTAGTATATTATTCCTCTTCTGACCAAGTTCCGTGCTTCGATATTGTCACCCAATCTCCATTCTCATCAGCGACAATATGTATACATTCACCGATAGCATCTGCTACTTTGTATTTATCATTTGTTTGGCCGCAGTCATCCCTTATCGCTGCCGCGCCCGGGTCTATTCGTAACTCCTGCGCAGCCTGAACTGCAAAGAAGTAATGAGTACCCTTTTGAGTTCCCTTTGTGGCGGATTCCGGCAGCAAAATAGTAACCGTTCCAGTAGCGCCTAAGTTTGTATGTACGCTGCCCGATTCATTCTCCTTGAGGATATCATCTGATGTATGAGCTTCTATAGTTAAGTTATTACTTAACAGATAATTCATCCGTAAGGCCAACTTACTATAAATAGACTCTATATCTCTGGCTGTATCTTTGTTAATCTTAGGTAGTGGCTCTATAAAAGGCGGCAGTTTCTCTGTTGGCTCAAATGTTTTCAACCGAATTGTTTCTGCTAATTTATCCAATGGGAGATCCTTGCTCAAAATAAGGTATAATAGCGTGTATTTCAGGTCTGTTTCCGGTAGCGTTATTATCTAAAGAAATCCTGTGAAAATCTCCCTCAGCTCCGCAGTACAATCGTTTCAAGACCATATCTCTTGAAGTTCCTGTCTCTGTACATTCGACTGTTTTTATTTGATAGGAACTATTCTCAGTATTGATAAAAAACTCCACATTAAAAGAGGCGTTTTCATCTTTATCCACCAGAAAATCCAACCAGCCTAATATTGCTTTTCGGCCTTCTTTGGAGAAAGGATTCCATTCAGCGCCCTCAGCCAGGCATCCTATTGATACTCCGTTATCAGAATCACCGTCAAACATCTTGAAAATTTGGCCGTTTCTGTCACCCATCAAAATTACAGAATAACCTGCTCTTCTTGTTATTAGGTCATCCAGCGAATAATCAAGATCATCCAAGGAAATCCCTATCATATCATCAATTGATATAGTACTTTGCAGAATCGAATAACCAATAACATGTAGTGGTATTCTAAATATAGAGAAATTATTGACTTTATAGTTTAAAACTAATAACTCATCCGGTTTTTCTGAATTTTCCGTAGGGTAAGAAAAAAGACCCATCCTTAATTCTTTAATCAACTTTGAGTAACAGTAACGAAGGGCTGATAGATTAAAATTAAGTAACAAATTTGGAATTTTTTCATCGATCCCATATACCTCTCTTGCATCACATGCTACAAAACGTTCATTACCAATTCCGACAACTTCTTTCTTAAATGGAATCAAGGACATTGTTGCATATAAACCTTCATCTTCATCTGAATCAATAGAGTCCCATCTAAATGGAACATCTGTGTCTCCGGTATATGAGATTTTTTGAAATCCTCTTTCAAATCCAACGATGAGTTCGTTTCCAATGAAAGCAGCGCCGATAATTTCATCATCTCTATCCGCATCGGAGTAATCATCATCCCTGAAAACAACAGCCTGACCTCTTAGAACTACCTGAGACCATCTAACTCTTTGATAACATGCTTCTCCTCTCTCAATAGTTTTCAAAAGCAAAATTCTGTTTTTGAAGTGAAATATTAACAAACAGGTATTGACATCATTATCAGGGCCTCCTTCGAAATCCAAATCTATATTGAATCTGGTAAGGTAGTTTCCATCGTACTTGTGAATCTTGTCTTTGAAGTTGGTTATGTATCCTATATTGCGAAAGTTTTCAAACCAGAAGAAATTTGCATCATCTCCGGTAAATTCATCATAGGCAGCGCTTTCCTTAGCAAAGGCCACCGTTACACCTTTTACAGTTAGCTCCTCACCACTTTCAAAACTACCTTCATAACCACGAGAAAGTATAATCGTGCCATGAGCATCACCGTCAGACCAGCTACCCCCATCCCAAACAATGTCTTTAATATAAGCTTTATCACCACTGACCGATCCGGTTATTATGTCATTAGGCAAAATCTCCTTTTGTCCGAGCTTAAATGGTGTTTGCAATGTTGTTATATCTTCAGACATGCCAGTATTGGGATTATATTTATTGAATCTTCGAGTATTCGCAAACAGAGTTTGTTCAATTCTATTCTTGTAATAATTATGTATCCCCATTACCGGATATTCCAGATAAGAATTTAGGTAAATAATTCCATAAGCGCCAGCACCATAAATTCCTGTTCCGTAGGGGTATGGTTTTGATTCCAAATGAACCATTCTTGCAAATGGAGTATAGCCCTGGCGTTTTTTTAGGACACCTTTATAGATATACCAATCGTAAAGCTTGCTAAATGCATCTGCCGGTGAAAGCCATGGCTCTCTATCCAGTCGCAAACCGCTTTTGAAATCATAAATTGGATAAGGCTTAAACATCTATTATTCTACGGTTAAGTAATGAATTAACTTTATTGTCATTGTCGAAGATGTAGTAGAGGCGCCATGCTGAAGAACGCCAGCATCGTCCGTACTACACTCAAGATACGAATATTCATCGCCTCCACCAGCATAATGCTGAGCAGAACCTCTACCACCATCGCCAACATGGTCATCAAAAGTTGATGAGCCATATCCTTTTGGTTTCATAGCATAATGAACAGCAGCACTTGCTTTAACCTCAAAAAAACATAAAGCACGATTTTCTCCGACAATACTGGATAGGTCTAAATCTTGCCAAGTATCCGCAGAAGTAAGTGTTGTATTAAATACTGTAGAACCGTCATATTGTAATCTGGCGGCGCCGACCTGACTGCTGAGCTGGTCATCAACGTATTTCTTATTGGAAATATCTTTGTCGGACAAAGGTGCTGCATCTGTTGCTGTTTCAGTACCATCAGGAATTACCGGTACATCGTTTACATCGACCTTAATCAAATTCACATTGCCGTCTCCGGCTTTGTTTCGGCTCTGAAGATAAGAATTGTTTCCGACTAACCCAAGAGTAAATACAGGGCTTTTAGAGAACGTTATTATCTCGGCGAAAGTCCTTTCAGCACCCAAAAGAACGGCGATAATTTCATCCGAAATGGGAGTCCAGGTTTCATTACCGGCGCCATCCGCGGCTGTCAAGATATTGAACTGATTATCCGGCGAGCTGTTAGGGTCAATCCAGATACAGCCTAAATCTGTGGACTCGAGGTAATCTCCATCGAGTCTTGCTGTAGGGGCCGAATCCTGAAAATAAACCCGGGCCGAACCTTGACGTGGACGACCTGTTTGACTACCACCTGTTGCAAAGTAGTTATAAGCATTAAGCGCCGTTTCCAGCGCCAAGTTGTTTGCCCTGATTACATCATTTACTTCAGGTGCATCTATATGTTCATGCGGTTCGCCTTTATCCCAAGACATAATTAGACTCCTAATTGATTTGAAGGTCGTATCTGTGCTTAAATACCCAGAGAACCAAATCAAATGCGCCATCTGTCTCCAAGATGTTTAAAGGATTATTTCTACCTATTTTTATAGCAGATGGAAATTTGGCGATTGTAGGTGAAATTACACCATTCGTATTTAGGACACCAGTAACGAACTTCCCGATAGCGTCCATAACGCCATCATCGAATGGTACGCCACAAACTTCTACCGCAGCGGTAGAGCCGTTTTGTTTACTCGGAGACCAAGCCGTATTGGCAAGAGTAACATTGTGATTTGAATCTTGAAGTATGTCATAGCAGGTCGTCCCAATGCCCTCATCGAGATTCCATGCCATTGTAAGACCAGTTTCCGAACCAGAGTATTTCTTACCAACACCAGAATTGTAATTTGAAAGTATAGTAGCCGCCGAAAGCGTGGCATCTATATAAAGAGCCAGTGTTGAAACGTAATATGTTTTAGAGGCTACACCGGTCATTACTACTGTGGTTCCGCCATCCATAGCATCGGTTACGCTGGTCGGGTCAACAGATGTAGCATCGGCAATCCCATCGACATAGACATTAAGCCCTGTGTCCGAAGACCTATCTACCGTGACAGCTATATGATGCCATTCATCGTCATTGATAGCTGTTGAACCGGTTATAGTCGCAGAGTTTGAGCCATCGTGAAAAGTAAACTTAACCAACCCACTTGCAATCTCTAAGAGCCAACCATCGGAAGCTTCGTTTCCGCGTTTTAATAGACTGGCTATATCCGTAGTTGCTGCGGGTATTTTTATCCACATCTCTACAGCAAAGTCGCCATTACCGGCTTTGTTCGACCAATCCAAATCTGTTGCATTGTCGGGAATAGTTAGAGTATCTGTATTGCCATTGAAAACAACGCAGTTTCTTCTCAATAGATAAAATCCATCCGCCGTCCCGCCACCACCAAGAATGAATCCGGTCACATAATACGAAAAGGCATTGCCTGGAGCTGCAAGTAATTGCTTAACGCCAGCCGCTCCGCCATTTAGATGACGGATAGGATAATCTTGACCAGACAGAATCTCGCCTGGCGTGATTTTATTTCCCCATCTATCACTTATGTACATAATTGTCTCCTTATACTTCTGTCCAATTTGCTTGTTGTTTGCTTACCTCCGTCCATGTTCCAGAGGGTTTACTTGGTTCCTCCCAATTTCCAGATGGTTTGGTTACTTCCTTCCAAGAACTTATAATAGTCGTTAAAACTACTGGAGTTAAAATATCGAAAAGCGCAGGTAAAACACTTACATCGAAGGCATAGTCATAATCCAGATTTACTGATTGCAGAACTGCTAATACTTCCAAAGTTGTAACAATTTTTGTGAAATCATAACTCAAAGAAGGGCCATTAACAGCAATCGAAATTCCCTGTGCTGTTGTAGAAATATTCACGCTCGTAGAAATAGAAGGATTTTGCAATGCCGCTGACAACTCAATAGCTGCAGCAACCGCAAATAAGTAATCATAGTTAACATTTACTGATTTTTGACTCAATGCGATCTCTATGGCGATTGCCAAAACAGTCATATCATAATTGATATTCGGTGACTGGATAGCTAAAGAAAGTCCTTGAGCTGTTGCTGCAAATGAGGCCTCTAAATTTATTGATGGTTCGTTTAAGGCTATTGAAATAGCAATAGCGGCTGCCGTAACTGCATAATCATAATTGATATTCGGCGATTGAATAGTAATTGTCAGTGTTTGTAAACTTGGGCTTACCCTCATATCGTAAGCAAGCAATGGGCTTTGCAAACCAAGAGAGAGTTCTAAAACAGAAGGACTATGAGTATATGAAATCAAAATAGAAGGATTTTGTATTGCAAAATCACCCTCAATCAAAGAAACCAGATGTAAATAATCATAATTTAAAGATGGGGCTTGAAGGGAGCCTGTTATTTCAATAGCCGAAGGCTCAACAATTATTCCACCAGCAGTGACATAAAAAAGAGCCGGATTTATCCTCCGCTCGAACATACAGAAAGGCTCTCGATAAAGCTGATTAACTTCTATATTTGTCAGCGCTCTATTGAAAATCATAACTTCGTCTATGAGACCGTTGAAATAATATGCATCTCCTGATTGCATTCTAGCATTACCAATGCGTCTATTATCTACGTAAGACATCAAGGAATAAACATTTGTAGTGGATGCAACCTGAATGCCATCAACATAAAGGGTAAAGTTGTTGTTTGTTCCAAGCGATGTAGTAGCAACAACAAAATGCCAATTGTCATCATCATAGGAATTTGGAGAAGTAATTGAGAAAGACCAAGGAGAGACACTAAGACGTCTATAATATACAACATTTCCTGTTTCTGATAACTCTAAAGATATCATTTTTGACGAAGCTGTATTTGAATTTGTTTGGCTATGTATAACACGAGTTACTGATAAATCAGGAGATTTGAACCAACCCAAGATTGTATGGCTTGTACTTGTTACAGTCACACCGATTCCTAAAGAAACATAATCCCCATTTCCATCGAAATCTAAACAGGAGCCGAATTTACCAGGGACAAATTGAGTAGATGCAACCAAAGAACCTGTATTTCCATTGCCACTCAAATCAAAGACTTTGCCACCTGTGTTCTCGTTAAAGAGCCAGCAACCAACCAGACCGTGAGCCAACGGATGTGTCCTATTGAGCTGTATGCCTCTTGTTGGTTTTAGTATTGGCATTTCAAGGCTAAGCCTCAAACGTCCCTATCAAGGCCCCAAAATTCGAGAATGTTCCCTATTCTATCCTGAATAACGGATACTAAACTTGTATATCTTGAGTCGCATATCGCTCTTTTTTCAGCCACAGTTAGTGTAGCATTAAACTCTACTAACTCAGAGTGTTCATATATTTCACCGTTTTGAATCTGTGTAAATTCTGTAGGATCACTGGCCTCAAGCCAGGGTACCTGGGATGTCTCGACTGGATAATGATGCTTAACTGCCGTTCTTAGATTAACTCCAACTGAGTTGTTCTCATCCGGTACAGATATATGGAAAACAACAGTAGCCGAATCTTTCTTGTGGCTACATTGCAGGACATGATAATTGGCCATCGACAAGACTCCTTATTATGAGGACGTATAGTTCCAGCGCTGGCAGGTAAGATGAACCTCAAAAGTATCTGTCGAACCGCTGCGTACCAAGCCAACTCTAAAATGCGCTACATCCTTAACCACGAAGCTAATTTCAGTTTCAGCGCCGCTATTATTGTCGACAGTAAATGAGGTCATAGCTATATCGTCGTAGTTGGTTCCGTCCAGCGATCCATAGACCGCGATCTCAAGGTCGTCGGTGGTGCCGGAAGCATCATACTTTAGATGACAGTGCGCTCCTTCGTGTCCATCGGTTTCAAGGTCTACGTCGCTGCTGAATCGTTCTGTGTCATCGATGTCAGCATCACTTCCGCTATATCCGTCTGTTTGATATAAATCCTGAGATGCAGCCCAGTTCTTTTTAATAGTCGCCATTTTTAAACTCCTGTTATGTCAGTGTAATTATTCCGGCGGCATCCCACTGGATTGTAAATGTCCCGCTTGATACTGTTTTGGCCCCGCTGAAATCTATTGAACAAATCAAATCGTCTGTCGCGACAGTGTCATCATAAATAACAGCATGATAAGCGGTAAAAGAAGCTTCAGTCCAAGCTATATCAGTCGCATCCCATTTTGTAGCTGCGGCTTGAGTGACCGCCTTATCTGCAAGAGCAGCACCGCCTGCTGTATAACCGGTGCCAGAAATCTCATTGGCACTGACATCACCTATGACATTGTCTGTCGCTGTAAACGTATGACTGTCATCCAGAAGCATCACCTTGATAGTATCACCTTCCAGGTCAACTTCTTTGTTCATAAGATTTGCTTTCAAACGCTCATATATTCCACTTGCCATTATTAAGCTCCTTTAATTTCTTTACCTGCTATATTCAAACAGGGAACGTGCACGATTACATTCTGACTCCCATCTGACTGTTTTATCTCCTCGGCCCTGGCCTTTATTACTGGTATGCCATTCTCAAAACGGTCAACTTCTACTAATCTCCCACCGATTCTGATTTTTAACTTTTCCATATTAAAATCTCGGTATAGCCCTTTGATTTGTTGTTTTTTGGACTAAGTCCCGTCGGTTAATCTTGCTGATAAGAGCATCGTAAACTTGAGCTAATTCTTTAACTCTATCAAAATTTCTCTTATCTTCTTCGATCATAATTGCTGCGCCATAAGCAATAGCCGATCCCCATTGGACATTTAGAGGAGTGATTTCATCTGAAGATAGGGCGGCTGGTTTCTTTTTAGCTGCCGTCTTGAATGTAAAAACATCATCGGCTTTCGGACGCAGATATAATACTCGACCGTATAAAAGACAAGCTATAGGGGTATTGCGTTCCGATGTCTCATCGCATGAATCTTCCGGATAAAGCTCAAAGAATTTGTTTTTGTCTTGGTAGAAATCGACTTTTGAGACTTTATCATCACTATCTTTTATAGTCATCGGCTCTTCAATGGTATACATTGAATCGGAAAGTGCATATTCTCCATCGTCATCGGCAGCTGTATCTATCTCGAAAAAGGTATTCAACTCCTGAACGTAAACATCACCGGGAAAGATATTCCGATAGAAGTTGTTAATCTGGTTGTCAATATCGTCATCTTCTAATCCGGTTCCGGAAGGCATAGCAGCTAATTTGCGTACCTTCTCCCTTATTTCTGCCAATGTTCCAGTTAACATATTTACCTCAAAAGGACTGGAATTTCACCTGCCGTGTTTTTATCAGTCACCGTCAGCGGTCGGGTCGAGCAGACCACTTGCGGCAGCTACGCCGGTTATGTAGTTCTCAAACGGCCACATCGCATCTTCACCAGTTAAAGCAGCAGCGATGCTCGTAGTGCCAGCCAAGAAATTTCTTGCCAAGATACCTGTACAACTGGCATTCAAACCGAGAGCCAGAGCGCCCTGATTAGTGAAGATATTCCTGGCAATAATCATCTCCGTACTGGCTGCTGCGGATGCAAGCATTGTACCTGCCGAATAAGTTCCCTGGGCAATGTTATCAACAATCTCACAACGATCCGAACCACCGGCAAGCAAAATTGCATTGGCACAACCACCGGAAGGAACTGTACTGAAAATACACCTTC
>Ga0315548_1003768_pt1 | contig 11196 bp, 12 predicted proteins | sample SalMarSW160110MG_2_FD_202540 | JGI IMG/M metagenome (GOLD analysis project Ga0315548, IMG submission 202540) | Salt marsh sediment microbial communities from the Plum Island Ecosystem LTER, Massachusetts, United States - Salt Marsh Sediment SW1601-110 ... | reverse complement strand
CGTTGTGCTGCAATAGAGTCTTGGCAAGAAACATGTCTGGACAAAGTTAAAATCAAATCTATTTGCAGGACAAAATATGTCGAAAGCGAATTTATTTAAGACCCTTGGTATTACACCATCTATGCCACTTGCCCGGTCCCTGCCGAGACTATAGTAGCATTCCTTCAGGAACTCTTCGTTCAGTAAATGAGCTAAGCTCGTAAACTGAAACTTCGGGTCCTTTCGAGCCCGTTGTGATATGAGGGCCAATTTTGTCAGCGTTATGTTCTCCATTTCAGAGTATGGCATATGCTGCTTATCCCTCTACGTTTTACTGCCAGGCCCTTCGAGTGTCCCGGGCTACTTGGACTCGATGGGCATTACCCCATCTACGCCTCTAATATGACCTGGTCCGACTGCCGCACCGCCATACTTCCGCCTCGCCTCTTCAGCTTGTTGGAAGCTTCTATCGGGAGCGATACGGCTCTCCCACGTTCCGATGTGGACAGTTGAATTACCTGCCATGGCCTTTGACTCCGGCATGCCGCTGTCACACTCACCTGTTAACGCGTGCAGCAATATTGGCTTCCAGTTTGTAAACACCTTGGCCCTATGCAATTGTGAACGATTTCGGAGCTTCAATACCTTCACTTTCGTTATGGCCGACAATTCGCCTTTCCTTTGGCTCCACACAGTTTGTTACCTCCCTGTATGCAAAGTTCTGTTCTGGTCTGCTGGTTAGGCTTTGGCCAGGCTGGATTAGCCAGCTTGCCCACATCAGCTTTCGTGGCGCAACTACAACTTTCTACAACCGAAGGACCCATTATCTGCCGTTTTTACGAAAACGCCGATTTCTTAAGTGCTGTTTTAACAGTGACTTAAAAAATTCATAGAAAATGCAATAGTTTTCAATGACCGGTGTACTTGTTATTCATACTTATACGGCCTAACATGAGTACCGGATCAAATGACTATGTACAACGGACATTTGAAATGTTTACACTTTTTCAATATTTTTAAATCGTTAATATAAAAACACTTACAAAATCAGCATTTTGCTGAAATTGGTAGATAATGGGCTTTCCGGTTGTATTGCAGTTGTAGTGGTTTGCGAGCCCAAATGGGGCAATTTCGAGGGTTCTTTGTAAGCAATGGGGTGCATGGCTGTTTGGCTGGATTTGCCCAATATTTTTAACTGAAATTCATTGGATTACTTGTTTAAAGTAGCTAAATAATTACTTATACTCCAATGTTGCAATACTCATCAGGGTTTCGTTTCTGAGGTTCATGTCGGTGATTGTCTCTGCAATGAATCCTGTATCGTTTCTTCTTTGGCAATCAGTTTCCCGGCATTTTCTAATCCAACTGTCCGGACAATGCCGTTCGGATTTTAATAAACAATTTCGTAAATTCTTCGGTCATTCGATTTCTTGGCCGGGGCAAATCAATTTTAAATTCGTGTGCAATTCTGCCGGGACGTTCGCTAAGTACTAGAACTCTGCTGCCCAATATCAGGTTAAGAAGGGTATTTTTGCCGCACCCGGTTACGCCTACCAGCGTTATGAATTCACCGCGGTGCACGGTAAGATCGATATTTTGTAGCGCCCACAGACTGTTATCGTTGCCTTCTCGGCTCTCCACATAATAAGTTGCCGCCATAAGGGATGTGCTGAGTTGCAAGCACCGGACGAGTGCGGAACCAAATAATTGGCGCTTAAGTTTTTAAGCAACTGGTTTTCGATACATGTTCATAGCCCTCTATAATTTGAGCCATTCAAGTTCTCAAACTCTAGGCTTTGCCGGATGTGACTGACTGGGGAAGACCTCATTCCCGAGCATTCAGAAGTGAAGGAACTCAACCGCTCCGGTTTTATATGTAGGCTAATTGTCGTCATTTACTGCTGTCACGGCCCATTCCGGGTAGGGAGCTTGGGGGCCTTTCATGGCGCGCCAGAGTATGCGATTGAAGACGTCCTCGGGGCAAGCGTCCAATTTATCAAGTGGCAATTGAGCGGAAACGATTGCATCCTGGCGCAACACCGGATCGCTGATCTTTTCGGGTGGAGGATTGATCGTATCCAACGGAACCCGATTGGGCACAGCCATGAGCGGCGTGAAATCGGGTGTTTCCGTAAAGCAGTCAAACATGGGGGTGGCGGTGGCATCGAGTTGGTTCATGGGGGGAAGGCCCAGGATCAATTCCATGGTGCGCATCACGCTGGTTTGGTTGTATCGTGTGCTGATGGTTTGCCGACGTTTCGTGTAGGGACTAACCACATAGCAGGTCGTCCGGTAGCCGCTCACATGGTCCCAGCCGTACTGCGGGTCATCTTCAATGGCGAAAAGGCATGTCTCAGACCAAAATATGCTATGGCTGACGGCTTCCACTACCATGCCCAGAGCGAGGTCGTTGTCGGCAATTTGTGCGCCAGGCGTGGGATACCGTTCCTTGGCACCGCCCGTGTGATCATTGGGAAGAAACAGAAGCACAAGATCTGGGAATTCCTCTTTGGCTTCGAATGCTTTGAGTTCCTTGATGAAAGCTGCCGCACGCATGACATCGGGCACTTTCAAATTGTATCCTTCTGTGTCCAAAAAGCTATGCTGGCGCAACGATTCGATGGCCGGTCGGGAACGGAGTTGCGTCAGGCCCGTTCCGTTTTGGTAATCGTTCCAGTAATCAATCCACTGAGGCCCTCTTCTACGGGCTGGGTCTTTCCAACCGGATCCGGAAACCATCCATTCACCGTAGTTTCGAAACCATTTTCCGTGCGCCAAGGCATTGTCCCAAATGAAGCCGGAGGACGACCATGAGAGCGCATCGCTGCCTGCGGCGTCCTTGCCACTGGAATAACTTCGTGGGAAGTCAGAGGTTAACTGGCGTTCCACATACTCGTTTGCAATAGCACTGTCGGTCCATTGATGGCCATCGGCACTCTGCACGCCGGAACAGTAGGTATTGTCCAGCAGGATAAACTCACGGGCGATCTTGTGTTGATTGGGCGTATATTTTTCACCAAACGTGCATAATTCAGGATCACCATTACCTTCCGGCATATCCCCGAGGACTTGATCATAGGTACGGTTCTCTTTGATAATGTAAATGACATGTTTGAATACACTGGGCTCACCTACTCGCTCAGGCACCGGCCGAGCAGGTTGCTTGCGACGCGGCGGCAACTGGGCTTGTTCGAGCCTCGGGTAACGCATATTTTGTAGTGCCGTCTTTGTTTTGGACGCGAGTTCTTTCTCGGTGGGGAAAGGGATGAATGAGAGCGTGCCATAGAAGTCCTTGGAACGAAGCTTAATTTTATCCTCCGGCTTGAAATCTTTGGCCGCGCCAATGCCCTTGATGTTCGCAACACAAATTATTTGATAGGTGACATTCACCGCCACCGCGCCTGGGAACCAGCCCACAGGAATGAGACCTATGACGGCTGACTCTTTTTCAGCCGGTTCAAATTGGACTACGGCAACTGCGTTTTGGGTACCATTACACACGAACAATCGTTTGCCATCCGGATGAAATGCCAGTGCATTGGGCTGCGCTCCAAATAGGTCCCCCGGGGATTGACGCGCCCATATTTTTTCAACGGCTTGATCGGTTTGGGTGTCGATGACACTTAGCGTGTCACTTCCCGAATTAGCGACGACCACATATTGACCATCAGGCGACACCGCAAGAGCAGAGGCGTGCAACTCGACTATCACTTCATCTTTCACCTGCCCGGTGGCGAGATCGATGACACTCACCGAACCTTCATTGGCAATGTAACGGACGGGATCGACCCGCACTCTGGTCTCGCGTCCGGCTGGCGCAGTCAGAACCAATTTCCCAGGTCGTCGCCCACCCGAGTTGCTGACATAGGCTTTACCCGCAGCCAGTACCACATCGAACGGGGCCACTCCCGTATACCAGGACCGCAGGACCTCGCCAGTCTCCGTATCGTATTCATGCAATTTATTGCCAAGGTTACCTGCCACGTACAACCGTTTTCCATCTGCCGATACCGCTAGTCCCGTGGGGATTTCTTCCCTGCGTCTGGGAACCCTGGCGTTTGGCACGAAAAATCGCTTCAATCGGCTGACCTTTTTCCCGTTTACTGAAAATACCTTCACATCGCCTCGAACATTGGAAAGGTAAATACGCCTGCCATCAGGAGAAAAGATTAAGCCTGTCAAGCTCAGCAAAGCTTTGGAGTCTTCCTTGGGTTCCTGGGATGATTCGGCGTTATCTCCGGGCATGGCCACTTTTTGAAGAATCTTGCCGGTCGCCGCATCAATGACATAAAGCTGATTGTTTTTGCCCGAAGTCACCAGCAGTTTGCCATCAGGACTCAACGCCAGTGCCTGAGGACGCAGTCCGGGCAGGCGTATTTGTTGACCGGCAGGAGTCAGAATTTGGCTTGTGGGCATGATGTAGCGATTCTTCGATACCTGGCCCACCGGGGCAGTTCGCGATCGGGTTCGGTCCAAAGAGCAACCGACCAACAGGCTCGCCAGCGTAGCACCCAAGATGCCAAGATTAATAATGATCCGGGGTACTTTCATATTCAATTCTTTGCCTGAGTTTCGGAGATAGCTTCAATACTCATGGAATAACATCCGTCAAACTGCCTGGCAACAGACTTGCAACAAAACGACACGTTACTGATAGGATATTCGATTTCTACTTCTATGGGTGATTATATTACCAGAGGGGATAACGATTCAAGAGAAAAAAACAGCATAGTGACCGCCATGGCGATCTGCTAGTCTCAGACTTTAAGGTATGGTCAAAACAACCTGTTTGTGCGTACAGGAAAGCAAACCTTTGCGGCTACATGCATGGCAGTCAGCAGGGTGCGTTTCTAGTGGCAGGAAGGACAGGTACAGCGCTGTTTGCAGGAAAAGACCATAAACATCTCGTGTTTACAGTCCGCTCAGCGCACTCGGGCAAATCCCCACACTTGAGAAAGACCGCCAACGAGCGTTCAATGATTGGCTGGCAGAAGCCGTACTTGACCTGAAAACACTCGGCACTGAATTGTTTGAAAGTCGTAAAATGCCTACTCTTCAGACGCTATAGTTCCGACGCCTGCAGATCGCGCGGGCGGTACAGCTTCAAGAACTATAAGAGCGATAGGTTGTTTTTGAAGAAGTCTTAGTAATTGAAGGTGACCCACGCGTGTGTTAGGCAAATGAGTTTTAACAATGTTTGGACACGTGGCAACATAAAATATTTCCTTTGCAATGTCGATTCCTACATAAATTTCTTCAGACATGGTATACTCCCTTACTTGCAAATGCGAACTCACCGAACGTGTGGGTCGCCGGCGGTTCAAACGGCTGTTCGGGCTCATCCCACGGAGGCACCGATGTTCCCGCTTCATAACGGTCTTTTTGACCCGAGCTCGATCGAACTCTTGTTGCCGGATGATGTCGGCTCGGTTCGCTACGCTCACCTCGCCAACATCATCTTTACCTATGAGACTGTTATTATCCATGACGTAAGACAATATACAAGAGTTCAAAGCCAAATACCACAATCCCTGTTGCCACAAATGTTGTGAAAGCAACCATGGTAAGATTTGACGAGCATTATCTACTTTAATTTGAGTGGCTTAAAACATATAAACCAATCAAGACACTTAATGCCTTCTTTTTTAGCACCTTCAACTCTCTCTTTTGCAGTACCGCAACTTCCTGTTGGAGGAACAATAACATCCTCATCTGGCTGCCAATCTGCAGGGGTAGCTATATTATATTTATCTACTGTCTGCATAGAGATTAGAACACGCTTGATTTTTTGAAAATTTCGTCCAGTTGACAACGGGTAATACATAAGCGACCGCACCTTAGCCTCAGGGTCGATAAAAAATACTGCTCTGACAGCACTGACATTACTTTCCCCAGGTTGAATCATACCAAATTTTTTTGCTACATCCATTGTCAAATCAGCAATTACAGGAAAGTTAACCTCAACATTCTTAATTCCCTTATACTCAATCTTTTCCTTTATGGTCCTCAACCAGGCAATATGGCTGTAATGGCTATCGATTGGAAGGCCAATCAATTTTACAATTCAATGCTTCAAATTCTTCTTCCATTGAAGCAAAGGTCATAAATTCAGTTGTACAGACCGGGGTAAAATCAGCCGGGTGACTGAACAAAATTACCCATTTGTCTCTGTAATCATCAGGAAACTTAATCGGACCCTGTGTTGTATCTGCTTCAAATGAAGGGGCGACATCTCCAATAACTGGCATATGTACTTTTTCGCAACAATTCTGTTACATCTTTATTCTCTTTTCTTGGCTATTAGTATTACGAATTAAACTCTTGTGGTATATTATGTTTCATTGGCCGGGTGGGATAATTTCAATGTTGGCTTTCAAAGGCGTCTATTGCGTCGTGTACGATTCTGGTATAGGTCTCTGCAGGGATTTCAGCCATTAAAATAGCCTGGCGCAGTACCTCCTTAACCTCATCGTGCGTGGCGCAGGCTTCTAGACAGTCGGTCACGCGCGATGCAATAACATCACGCTCACGCTGGCTCGCTATGGCCGAACCCAGCGCGATCAATTTCTTCAGCCTGAGACCCAGTGTATCTTCTTTGGTAAGTGTGTCTAGATTCTTTATGCCATCGAGAACTTCACGTATCAGCTCGCAAATCTTGTCGATTTGTTGTTTTTCTTGATCGGGAAAATCATTCATATTTTCAAGCATTTATTGTTTCTATCTTCAAAGGAAGATTTAAGACATAGATAACTCTACAGTAAGTTTGTTGTGTTTTACACTCGATTCGATGGGATTATGAATCACAAGAGCCGATTGGGTGTCTTTATTGGAAATCTGTTTATCCATCGTTAAATAACTCGTCCTGATTTCCACTAGTACTTCCATAAAAGGTTCTCTTTGAAAAGTAAAGCCTTAAATGTTTATTGGTTGTCGGGTTCCGCCAGAGAACAAACAATTTGCATTCCCTCTTCGATGCTCTTAGTTATATGGCAGTTGTCCGCCGCCTCAAGGATGCCTTGCCGCTGTTTGAAGGAGAGTTTTGCTTCAAGCAGGATTTTGGCATCGATTCTGGCTGTGAGTGAGGTCTTGGCTGGCGATGCTGCAGTACCTGATGGACTGGTTTCTATGCGGCGGCTCAATTCAATTGTCATATCGTCGTAAGGAATGCCTTGCTCGCCGCAGAACTTGGCAATATAGCCGCCGATACACATTCCAATCGAGGCTTCAAAAAGCTGAGCCGGCCACATTCCGTCCCGACTCTCATTACCATCCTCGCCGTGTCCGGTTGTAACAGTATATCCTTTGCATGTAGCCGAAAACCGGAATCCGTTTTCGTACTTTACCAATACTTCCATTGGCAATGACTCCTCATCTCTTATATAGCATTCTATGGATTCCCTCTGCTGCTAACTTGGCATCAGCAATGGCAGTAACCGCATCTAAGTTTTGATTTACTATGTCACCGCCGGCAAATACCTTGGGAATTGAGGTCATACCATTTTCGTCGACCTTTACTTTTCTTTGGGGAGTAAACTCCAGTTTTTCAAATAGCTCTTTCGGGATGAACGCAAAGTCAGGTGCTTGGCCAATGGCCTCGATTATCATATCACCGGCCAAGAACATCTGCTTTTCCTCATAAAAAGTGGGGCTGAACCGGCCCTGTTCGTCAAATACCGACTTAACCTTTATACATAACAGTCCCTTAATTTTGCCGTTTTCGACTTTAACCTCTTTTGGACCCCAGGCGGGATTAAATTGAATTCCTTCTGCCTTTGCCTCTTCGATTTCGTCTTCCGTTGCCGGCAACTCGTCCCAATCTTCCAGAGAAACCGTTTTAGTTACTACCTCTTCATTAGGATATTGCATATATTGCAAACGCAGAGCCTCTCTTGCTACGTCCATAGCCACATTTCCACCGCCGATAACGATTACTTCTTTGCCAACCTTGACCGGCTCTGCGATTTTGTTCGCCTGTAGGAATGGAAGGGCCAAGTGGGCTTTATCAATGTTTTTGATCTTTGTGGAACGGCTTACAGTTGTTCCTATACCAAGATGAATTGCGTCATATTCTTTTCGAATATCTTCAAACAGAACGTCCTTGCCCACTGTGGTATTAAATCTAAACTTAACTCCCAGAGAAGCAATATGATTGACATCCTTATCTATTGCTTCAATAGGCAATCTGTAAAGCGGCGGGCCTATCCGCATCATTCCGCCGCCGCCGGATAGGGAGTCAAATACAACTACCTTGTGACCTTTCAAGGTGAGAAAATAAGCTATAGATAAACCGCTTGGCCCTGCACCTATAACAGCAATTTTCTTGCCGGTAGGTTCGGCCGACTTAAGTTCTAAGGCAGTTTTGTAATCTTTAATAGAATCCGCGACGAATCTCTTGAGCCATCTTACAGCCAGCGCTTCTCCTCGTATACTCAAAGAGCAAGCTGTTTCACAGTGTTTCATACATATTCTTCCACAGATTGAAGGGATCGGATTATCCTCAAATATTTTCTTTAAGGATTCGCCAGGCTTGTCTTCGTAAACAGCCTTGATATAATCGGAAATCTTCAGATGTGCGGGGCAGGCTTCCTCGCATAACTTACATTCGAGGCAGCGGGAGGCTTCGGCTTTGGCTTCTTCTTTGCTGTAACCTATAACCTGTTCGATAAAGGATAGTTTCCTTTCGTCAGGTTTGACCTCGGGCATGGTTACACGCTTCGGTTCAAATAAGGCATAGTCAAGGTCAGAGCTAAATCCTTCGTGGTTTTGTTTGCGGTGTGCCAGGCTTGCTTTAAGAATAGAATACTGTTCGGAACCGAGGAAATGCTCTTCGTCAGTTTTTTCGTCCTTTGGAATAAAAGTAAAAGTATCTGTATCAAAGTGGATATGGAAATAGTCCCTGGATAGTCTCAGGGAAGCAGGAGGGCAAATATCCACGCATAATCCACAGAAACAACATCTGCCATAGTCAAGTTTTGGACGTTCATTTTTCTCACCGGGCTTTGGCTCTATCTCAGGTATCTCTTCCATTGCGATAGCTTCATTCGGACATATATCGGCACAGTTGCCGCAGCCGGTACATTTTTCCCAGTCGTTGAGATGAAAACCTCGGTATCGCAGCGCCGGCTCTTTGCGTTCAAAAGGATACCTCAAGGTACGCGGCTTCTTGAACAAATATTGAACTGCCTTGAAGGGACTTAAGAAACTACCTTTTTTATCTGTTGTTTTTTCTTTCATCTGTCTATCTCTGGAGCAACTACGTATAAACTTATCATTATATTTCCGACATCTGCGATGCTTGCATTTTCCAGTAACTTTTCCAAAATAATCAAACCGTGAGGATAAGAAGGAGTTCTAAAATGTACCCTGTAAGGTCTATCGCTGTCATTACTTACCAGGTAAAGGCCCAACTCTCCGCGTGAAGACTCACATCTGACATAAGCTTCACCTTTGGGTATTTTCCATTTAAACGGGTTTGGTAAGCGATTATAAACCGGTCCCTTAGGTATAGCATCGAGCAGTTTGAATATCATATGAACGCTTTCTATCATTTCATCTCTTATGACCCACACTCTTGAGTATGCATCGCCATCCTCCCTTACAGGAACATCCCAATCTACTTTGTCGTAAGCAGCATAAGGTTCGACCTTTCTGATATCGTATGGCATCCCTGTTGCCCTCAAAGTTTGCCCGGTTGCTCCCCATTGCTTTGCTTGTTCTTGACTTATTTTACCTATCCCGCTTGCCCTTTCATAAAACAAACGGTTATTAAAAAACGTCGCATCATAATCCGGTACACAGCCGCCTATGGAATGTAGTGTGTTTACAATTTTATCTTTGAATCCCGAGGGGAAATCACGCCTCACACCGCCCGGCCATATGTATATATGGTAGACTCTGCCACCGGTGAGTTCTTCAAAGAGGTCTAAAATAAGGTCTCGGTGATACATTGCCCACTGAGCAACGGTATCGAAGCCGAGCATATTGGCATAGGCCCACAAGCCAAATAGATGCGAGCCGACACGGGCAAGCTCAAGATATATACTTCTTATAAAATGTGCCCTTTCCGGCACTTCTATACCTGCTAATTTCTCAACTGCCATAGCGTATATCATTTCCATTGAGTCAGGCTCTACAACGTTTATTCTGCACACCATTGGAAAATTCTGTATCCAGGTTCTATACTCCATCAGTTTTTCAAATCCACGATGTAAATAACCTGGGTTTGCCGCAGCTTTCAAAATGCGGTCTCCCTCGACCTTGAGGGTAATGCTAAAATTACCAACCATACCCAAGTGCTGCGGCCCGAAGTAGAGTTCAAGCTCCCTGGCAGAACCGGTCTTTTTGCTGTTTGTATTTACACTCAAAACTTCCATCCTTCTTTGGCCATTTTCGCAAAGTTTTCACGTTCTTCCTGACTCATCTGTTCCATATCTATCTGCACGTGTATAGACTCATCCAAACCGGCTAGAGCCTGCTTTATACTTTGAACCAGAAGTTCTTTAACAGGAACCTGCAAGAAGGGAAGCTTCAAAATAAGGCTCACCCTCCTTTCTTCGCACTCGCATACCACATCCTTGAGCATCCCCAGATCAACTAAACTATACTTGATCTCAGGATGCACTACTTTAGATAATGCTTGCTCTATATCTTGCTGTGAGGATTTAGCCATAATCTTCGCTCATTTATCCTTATCTTCTACGAATGGGATTTTATCGAAAACCTCTTTGACATATTTTCTTGTGTCAAAATCCTTCCTAAATGGTGGAATCTCATAATCTCTTTCCAGCAAAAGCGGTGTCAATCTTGGATGACCTTCAAAATGTATTCCAAACAGCTCATGCATCTCACGCTCGTATGGTTCAGCATTCGGGTATATGCCGGTTGCGGTCTGTAATTGCGGGGTTTGCCTTGAAACCCTGGTCTTTACAATCAGATGTAACCTTTCCTGTTCTGTATGCTCTTCCTCATCTTGCATATAACCAGTTAAAATATAAACCAACTCAAACTCTTTCTCTTCTATCCAGTCAACTGCGGACAGAAGAGCCAAATGATCAAATCCCTTATCTTTAAGAAATCTTAAGACTGTGTGAACCTGCCCACGTTTAACGATTACGCTCACTCGGTTGTCTCTACGGTCGGTTACCAGAATATCCTTGAATGTTGATTCAAGTTCTTGCTTCAAAGACTCGTTCATTTTATCTTCTTTATTTAATAGCC
>Ga0315548_1003765_pt1 | contig 11203 bp, 10 predicted proteins | sample SalMarSW160110MG_2_FD_202540 | JGI IMG/M metagenome (GOLD analysis project Ga0315548, IMG submission 202540) | Salt marsh sediment microbial communities from the Plum Island Ecosystem LTER, Massachusetts, United States - Salt Marsh Sediment SW1601-110 ... | reverse complement strand
GTTCCAAAGTTTAAGTTTTCAAAAAGCATTTCTCCTGTTGGATAAAATCTTGAATAAGTTGAATTATAAATTTGTTCAATTTCCGACGTTGAAAGAGTTCTGTTGAAAATTAAAATATCATCAAGGGAAGCATTTAGATGAAATATTGTTCCTCCTGTACCAATATATCCTCCAAGATATGTTAATTTATTTCCTGTTGCTTCAATTGGATGACTTGTTGCTATTGTTGCTCCAGAATCAATTGCTCCATTAATATAAAAACTTGGAACCCCATTTTCTAAATTAACAACAACATGTTCCCAAGTATCAAGAGGAATTACTCCAGCAGATGAATAAGACTGACTATACCCAGTTGAATTATATGTTCTAAGTTTAATTGCTCCATATGTAGAATAAATTTCATATCCATTTGTGCTTGTGCTAATTGAAATAACTCTCTGATTAGCAGATTGTTCTTTTTGATATAACCAAAAACTCCATGACATATTTTCTTTTAAATCTAATTCACTTGAATAAGGAATTGATATTTCATCATCCCAACCATCAAATTCATAAGCACTTCCGTAATAACCTAAACTTCTATTCCAATACATTGCACCTTCTATTGTTCCGTCGTTGTCATTGGAAGAATAATCATAAGTGTATCTTGTGTCGTCTCCATAACCTTGACAATCTCCGTCGTTAGAGTTTCCTGAAGTGTCTAACGCAGTTAATCCTTCTGGTTCATCAAGTAACCATTCTCCAACTAAATCTGTTGAATTCAAAACAACATGATTATATAATGAAGTAATTTCTGATTGATTTAATGTTCTGTTAAAAATTCTAACTTCGTCTATTGAACCATTGAAAGCATAATCAGCAACATCCCATTTTCCAATATACAAAGAAGAATATGCTCCCAAAGGATAGGGGTCTGCTTCAAGAAGACTTTCTGAATTTCCATTAACATAAAAAGTTACATTATAACCTGCTCCGCTATTAAATGCAGTAACAGCTACAAAATTCCATTCACCAAAATTACATTGTAAAGAACTTCTCTGCCCACTCGCACCTGCACCTGCAGAAACAAATCCAATATCACAATCATTATAAATAACAAATCTATTTTGATAATTATTTCCATTTAAAATATGTGAAAAAATATTTTGCTGGACAGAAGAAGGTTTTATCCAAACAGTATAAGTTAAATTTGTTTGACTTCCATTGAAGTCAGTTGGAGTTAAAACATAATCATCAACACCATCAAACTCCAAAGCACCAGAATTATTACCATCAACCCAAGTTGCATTTCCATCTGGAACATCAAAAGGCATATAGAGAACTAAATCATCAGTTAAGTTAAGATGTGTAAACCTGCTGGACTCTGTGGTAACATTTGTTCCTGTTGCATTTGTTGAGACATTCAGATAAATTGGATCCACAATATAATCAAATTCTATATTTCCTATCATTTTTAAATCAAAAATGCCAATGCTTTCATTAACAGAAAGATTTGTGAGATAAGTCTTGTAAAAACCTTCTGAAGAAATGTTTTCAATTAGTGAGATACTTTCATTTTCATTCTCTCTGTAAATTTCAATGCTTCCTGTTTCATTTTCATTTAAACTTCTTGCATAAACAGTTATATCATTCTCATAAGTTAAATTTTCTCCAAAAGTAACTCTAACATATTCACTATTATTTATAACAGGGCTCCAAATATCATCTTTTGCTTTAACTTTATCATATATATTCTCAATTAAACTTCTGTTTAAATCAAGATGTTCTGCATTTGAAATTTCTATAATAATTTCATAAGTCTGATTACTTGTGTGAGGAACAACCCAAGTAATAAATGAAACAAGACCGTTATTTTCAATAGACTCAGAAACATTAAACAAATCATCAACTGAAACATTCTCATACCCCTTTTCTTCTGGAGTATTTCCATTTATTAAATCTCCATTATAATCATAAGCATCAAAAGAGGCTGAAACTCTCTCCCCCGACACATCATCATAATAATAAAGTTTTACTCTATCCAAAGGAGTTTCTTTAGTTAATTCAGAATAAGCTAAAATATTTTCATAATGAACTTCAGAAGAAATCACAACCCTTTTCCCTCGGGAGATGTTTTCTTCTGTTGCAACAGGAGCAGGTGTTTCATATTCAATTTCATATTCAGTTGCATTTTCATCAATATTAACTTCAATAGAATCAGCATTTTCATTAATATCAATAACTCTTCCCGTAATAGCCCCCCAGATTTTATTAAACAAATTTCTAAAGAAATTTACTATGCCTAATCCTCCGCCACCATAATCTTCCCTTACAACATTTCCTGTTATTGAAAATGAACTTACATTTTCTCTTGAAACTTCTGAAACATTTGAAACCTCTGAATTATTTAAAGAACCGTCCTCTGAATTTATTGTTTCATTTGTAATCTCATTTGAGATTTTATAAACAATTATATTTTCTGCTTCTTTTGGAAGTTCAACACTTATATTTGTCATATTTTCTGCAGTAATTTTCTTCTTCCATTTTACAGGCATTCCCACAACAGCACCATACTGAGTTGTATCTATTTGAATACTGATATTACCATCAATTATTACAGTCTCATTCACAGTTTCATTAACTAAACTAAAATTAGTTTCAATTGTTTCATTAATCTCTTCGGTTACATTAATATCATAAATCTTGCTCTCATTTATGCTTTCATTAGAAACAGAATAACCACCATCCTCTTCACTTTCATTTATTTCTTCAATAGTTTCATTTGTCTCTTCATATTCTCCACTTTCATTTATTTCTTCATTTTCCTGACTCTCATTTATTTCATATTCCTCACTCTCATTCATCTCCTCAATTACTTCTGGTTCCTCATACTCTTCAGTTTCATTAATTTCCTCTTCAGAAGTTTCATTTTCAGGAACAACTATTTCATTGTTTTCTTCAGGCACAGTTGTTTCATTACCTTCTTCAGAATTCACTTCATTCTCTTCACTGGAATCAATTTCTTCTTCAACAATTTCTTCTGAATTTGTTTCTTGTGATTCAACATCAGACCCCCCTGAAATTTCTTCTTCATTTGAAACAACAGGAATATTTTCTTCTGAAACAGAATCAGAAATCCCTTCAGCATTTGAACTCCCGTCTTCTGAAGTTATTTTTCCAGTGAAATTAATATTTCCATTCACTATCAAAAAAACACCAGCCAATACAACAAAAAACAACGCAATTCCCAAAACCAATTTTAAAGAATTTCTTTTTACACTACCTTTTTTTAAATCTTTTTTTCCAACATATTTTGTAATAACTTTTCCGTTTTCTTTTTTACTAGATTGATAATAAGGACCATAAAGTTTCCCATTCTTTTTTATGTATCTTTTATAAACCATTTGACCTCTTTTTCAAATATAAAAGGTAGTGTAAATAATTATTTAAATCTTTTGAATACCAAAAAAATATAAAAATCAGAATCTTAAATTAACAAATCAAAGTATATAAAATTATTTATTCACTCTTTTCTTTTTTAGATTTAGAAATCCAACGAATTTTACGTCTTTTCATTCCAAAATTTTTTCTGCATTTTGCAGAACAAAGATGTTTTGGATGTCCATCTTTTGTAACTAAAGTCAAACCTTTGTGCAGGTCATACTCTTTACCGCAATAAGAACATTTAGGCATTTTTATTTTTCCCATACATTTTAGTTGCAATCAAAATATTAAATTCCTTTAAGGGTTTTATATATTCAAATTTATAATCAAAAAGTTCTTCTCGTGACTCAAATTCTTTTTTTAAATTGAACAAATCATCTACAGGAACATCTTTAATTACCCAATGATGAGAAAGACTTATTGCTTCAACAAGTTCATCTAAATTATTTTTATCAAATTTATTCATTTTAACTATACGCTCCCTGCATTTGACCACGCTTTAATTCGAAACTGAAATTTCGGATTAATGAAAATCTTTGATTATTCTTAGGCGAATGAGATGAAATTTTAAATTTCATTAGGAGTACGCTCCCTTTGTTACTTTTGATTTAATTCTTCGAGCTTCAATTTCTGTTTCTCTTAACATTAAAATATCTCCAACTCTAATAGGCCCTTTGACATTTCTTCGCATACTTCGTCCTTTATCTTTTCCTTCCTGAATCAAACATTTAACCTGAGTAATTTCTCCTCTGAATCCTGTTCTTCCGACAAACTCTTCAACAACTGCAGGAACAACTTCGCCTGAAGCAATCCTATCATTTCTGCTTCCTTGCTGTTTTACTTCTTTTTTCTTTTGCGTCTTTGCCATTTTCTTCTCCAAAATTTATATTGAAAATTTATTTCAAACTAGCAATGTCTTTTTGTGCATCGCCAGCGTCGATAATCGCAACTGAAGAAGCTGAAATCGGCAAGCCAACAGCAATCCCAAGTTTTTGTTTGCTGTCAACTTCATGACAAGGAATTTTTTTCTCCTTGCACAAAATCGCCAAATGCATAACAATTTCTTTTGGATCCACGTCATTCGCATAAACAACAAACTTTGCAGTTCCACGTTCAATTGCTTTTGTAACTTCGTTCGTGCCTTTTTCAACCTTTCCGGTTTTTCGCGCTTTCTCAACAATTTGATAAATATCTGTCATTTTATGAAACCAATTTAATTAACAACAAACCAGAAGAATATTTCTTCCTCACGTCTGCCGTTCATCGGATAATTAATTCAGAAATTTTGCGTTTATAAAGTTTGTCATCAACCCAAATACCTAACTTTCCCTGGACGCGGTTCAAAAACAATTCCGTCTTCAATTAATTTTTTAATTTCCTGGTTAATCATCTCAGGAGAACTTTCCCTCAAATCAATAATAATTTTATCAACTTCAATTCCACCATCTTCTTCAGAAGATTTTATTTTATCTAAAATTTTATCACGCAATGCACGAATTTGAGTTCTTTCTATAGGATGAGAGGCGCTTATTTTAGAACGCTCTTTTTCTAATTCTAATTTCCTGACTAAAAGATATTTTGGGTCCTGCACTTTAATTATTTCTGGCTGAACATATGTTTCATTATTCCAGTGTCTTAAAACTCCAATCACAACAACTGTCTCTCCCTGAGAAAATTCCTGAAACTTTGCAACATCATCTCCAAAAACTTTCAAACTTATCTGCCCTGAACCGTCATCAAGTTTTAAAAAAATATATTTCTTCTCACCCTGCACTTCATATTTGTCAACAATATTTCCAACAACATTCACACGATTTATTTTCTTTCCGCCAAGTTCCAAAAACGCAAACTTCTCTTCATTAAATATTGGCTTTCCAGCAAGCAAATCCCCAACACGCAACTTGAATGCAACATTTCTTTTGAATTGTTCATCTGGCATTTTTTGTATTTCTCCTTTCTCTTTTTATCATTAATCTCGACATTCTTTCATAATATCTGTCCTCATTCTTTTTATTTCTTAAAGGTTTAGGAGTTTTTACCTCAATATAACCTTCTTGAGCTTGAAGACTTTTACCAATTTGAATATTTCTTATATAAGGCAAATCAACAAGTTTCCTCGCAAGTAATACCGCATTTTTTGGACTATCTATATAAGCAACATTTTGATATTTTTCTTGGCAATTTCTTCCTAAAGAAAGATACCCTCTAGATTTTGAAATAACTTTTTCTAATTCGCCATTTTCAATTTTACCTCTAAAAGTCTCATTAGAAAAAGCTTCACTTGAAAGAGTTATTTTAACTCCGCATATCTCATCAGGTAAATGATCTTCAACCATTTTAACAAAAATAAAAATGACTTTATAAGTTTTTATGAGGTTTTGATATTATTTAGAACTTTTTTTCTCATAGATGTCTTTTAATTTGTTGAATTTATTACCAACATCATTGAAAGAATATTCAATTTTTTTGTTTTCAAACCAACCCCCAAAAGTACTCCTAATTCCTTCTCCAAGCCCAAGCGTTATAACCCCAGAAAATGGATGCCCAAAAGCAACCAACCCTAAACAAGAAATGTCAGCAACATTTGGCAAAACTTTTCCAAAACCATAATAATATAAAAATTCCCTATTTAATCTCCTTTTATCATCAGGAAATTTTTCTTTCCTATCTTTGTAAAATTTAATCATATCTGTTCCAAAAAAATAATCTATAACTTTTCCCATAAAAAGAGGTGATAAAAATTCTTTTTAAGGATTTATATTATAAAATATACAATTTCAAAAAACCCCAACATATCCCCGCTTCGGACGATAAATTTCATTGCTCCTTAATAATTTATCAATAATTTCATCAATTTCATCTTTAGTTAATCTGTCTTCAAGTTCTTTTTCCAATTCTTCCCGCGGAATCATTTTTCCCATCTTGCTTTCCAAAGCAGTTATTGTTTCTTTAACAAGCATAATTTTGTTTCTCTGCGACGAAGAATATTTCCCTGAGATTTTGTCTATATCAAATGTCTTGGATTCATAATCATAACCAACCTGCATTAAATAATATTTCATTAATTCAATTGAATCTCTTGCATCTTCCCTTGTGACTTCTTCTCTTAAACGAATTTTAGCCGACGCTTCAGCCATCCTAATCAACGCCTGCAATTGACGGGCAGAAATCGGAATAGGTTTCATTCCTGCTTCAGAACTAACAGGACGATTACGCAATTCAACATAAAAATTCTTAAGTTCATCAGCTGCTTCCAAAGAAAGTTTTGGTTTTATTCTCTGCTTTGCATAAGCAACATATTTTCTGAAAAAAATCGGTTCAATAATTGCTTCTTTTTGTTCATACTGATGCTCTTTCAAAACATGCATTGCAATCCTTTCATCTTTTCCTTTATCTGGAATGTCACGCAAAGTAAAAATAATATCAAAACGATTAATCAGCGTCGGTGGTAAATCAATTTGCTGGGCAATTGATTGATAAGGATCAAATCTTCCAAACTTTGGATTTGCAGCAGCAAGAACAGATGTCTCTGCTTTCAAGGACGCCTGAACATTTGCTTTTGAAATTGTAACACTCTGCTGTTCCATTGCTTCGTGCATTGCACTTCTGTCAGTAGGATCCATTTTTTCAAGTTCATCAATGCAAACCAAACCTTTATTAGCCAAAACCATTGCACCTGCTTCCAAACTCCAGCCCTTCAAATATTCATCCCGAACAACAGTAGCAGTTAAACCTGCTCCCGACGCTGATTTACCAACAACATAACGCCCTTTAGGAGAAATATTTGCCATAAAACCAAGCATCACTGATTTTGCAACACCAGGGTCACCAATAAGCAAAATATGAATATCTCCTCTAGATTTAGTGCCATCTGACATTTTTTTCTGAACACCTCCAAATAATTGCAAAACCATTGACTTTTTAATTTCTTCATAACCCCAAACACTCGGCGCAATACTTCTTGAAAGTTTATTGAAAACTTCAGGATCCTGAGAAAGTTCCAAAATTTCCCTTTCATCTTCATCATTAATATCAAGTTCTTCAAATGTTTCTTCCATTGGAATTATATTATTAACTTCAACAGCAAGTTCAAATCTCGTCGACAAACCTCCGCTTGAAAGTGGAACAGGAACTTCTTTCAAAATTCCAATAACCTTGACTCGCGCACCAGGAGTTGTTTTTTCTTCCATCCGCGGTTCAACTAAATCCTCTTTAACAAAAACATTCAATCTCTTTGGCTGCTCGCCTCCTGAAAGTGATTCAGGTGATTCCTCAACAACCAATCTCTGAGTATCAACTAAATCTTTTTGAATTGCTCGAAATCCTCCTCTTCTTCCGCACGAACATCTTGAAGGTTCCCGAAATTTATTATCAATTTGCAAAACAGAAATAATTGTTCCGCATGACGGACATTCAAATTTTGCATTTACAACCTGGGGCCTGACATCTGAAGCCTGCCGAATAATTCCTTCAAATACAACAAGTTCATTCAAATCTTTTGAACGAATATTTCGAATTTTAATCTGATGAGAATCAGGCAAACTCCTTAACCGAACACGCGCATTCTTAACAAAACCCAATTCTTCAACAGCCAGTTCAAAAATACTCAATGTTTCTTCAGGATTACTAATAACTTCTTCAGAAAGTTTTATGCTTGACTCCATAAGTTTCGCAAAATCCAGATAAATCACATTTGTCCTTTTTCTTATTGATTCTCCCAAATCATCTTTATTCGCATTAAAAAAATTCTTTGCTTCAATCAAGAGTTCTTCGTGATTTGATTTTTGAGAATTCTGCGCTTCATTAAATTCCTCTTCCACCATATAAAAGAAATAAAACTCACATTTTTATATATTTATGTGGAAAAAAATAGTTATTGAAATTTAGAACTATTTCTTAAATCAAAATACTTTCTAAGGGGTAATCCATTTCTGGGAGAACCCTATTTACAGGACTTGGCTCATGTTCTCCTAATTCAGATTCATAGTAATATATCATTAAATTATCATAATAAATATACTCATCTTTTACTGTTGCCCAACTATCATCACCACCTCCAAAAAAACCTACAAAATTGAATCTGTTGATTTTCAAATCTGATACATCTCTAAATCGCAAATTTGTAACCTGGGTAATTAATTGCCCATCAATATAACCTTCAACAAAACCATCATATTGTCCTGGAGTGTTTGGCACAACTCTTTCTGTTATTGTATGCCATTCTCCTCTTGGAATTGTTTCATCCCAATAAATGCTTTCACTATAAACCGCCCCCAATAAATCCACAACTTCATCACAATCTTCAGGATAATGTCCTGTCATAGAATAAAATGTTTCTCTATACCATGTAGCATTCCACATATCAGGGTGAGTCAAATAAAAAACAGGTATAGGATTATTTAGATCCCCTTTCTTGAACATCATGCCTCCTGTAAATTCATCAGTTCCATCTGGACAGGTTAGTGAAGTATAAAATCTTGAAGGATATGATTCTAAACGAGGAAGTTTTCCTCCTTTGACAGCATCAAAACCAGATTGGAATTTAATTCTATAACTTAAGTATAATTCATCATAACCATTTTCATTGTATTCAATATGGCATCTAAATCCATTTTCATTATTTAAACTCCAGGAACCTTTAGGAAAATATGCTCTAAATACATTTGTAGGATTTTGAGAATCACTTGAACTTTTGTAAATTCCTGCATCCGGATTAGGCATGCAATAACTCCAGTCATTTTTATAACTGCTTGAACCAACTTGATTTTGTTCAAAATTATTATAATAAAGTATAACTAAATCATCTTCAATTTGTTCCTCAACACAACTATTTCCCGACGGAGTATAACCAGAATTGCATGAAACCAAAATACAAGTTCCCCATGAACTCCAAACTCCTGAAGTGCATATTCTTGTTTGCCCACCAACTCCGTTTGCAATTGTGCAACTTTGAGTTGAATCTCCTGAACAGATTAATGAAACACAAATTCCACCAGAACAAATTTTTCCCGTCGCTGAACAATTTTCCACAACAGAAGTTGTTGAATTATAATCACATTCATTCAAAGAATTGCAAAAATAATCATAATTATTTCTCACAACATTTTCACCAGAACAATAATTTCCAGAGTTTGCAATTCCAGTGCAGTTTGAATCAACAGTGCATTCCAAACCTAAATTTGAATTATTTCCATTTGGAATTTCAATATAACTTCCCGAAGCTGATTCTGATTTTTCCCATGTATCTTTTACATCACCAACTGCTTCTTTTCCTGACGACAATAAAAAAACCGGAGCAATCTGAATTTTCTTTACATTATCAACATCAATTAATTGCAAAATAAAACTATAACTTTTTCTTTCATATTCTTTCAGAGAACCATTGATTGTAAAAATTTCAGAATTGTCCTCATCAAAAACAATTACTTTTATCCCAACAAACTCTCCGTCTCCGGGATTTCTTTTTATTTTCATTGAAACTGAATTTGTTGCATTATTCAACTGAACCTGGTCAATTGCTAAATCCAAAGTAAATTTTCCCAGTGAAACTTGTTCAGTCCCCTGCATCACAACATTCCTCACAACAACCCAAAGTATCCCAACAGCAACGAAAACCAATAATAAAATTAACAATGTGGAAACTATTGTTGATAAACCTCTTTTCATTAATTAAACAGGAAAAGTGTATTTAAAAATATTCTTAAATTATTTCTTATTCCTTTTAATTCTAACAACCAAATTCCTAATAATTATACTAATTATAACAATTAAAATAATCAAAATTGCATTAACAATGTAAAATACTAATCTTCCAAAAAATGTTGTAGGAATCCATTCAATAATTTCAAAATGCGCACTTGAAGGAGCTACACCATTGGGATAAATTAATTCAAGAGCAACCACATATTTTCCAACAGGCAAAATTCCAGTATCAAAATCCCTGTTAAATTTCATTCTGTCTTCAACTAAAACTGTTTCACTTCTTGTCAAGTAAATATTGTCCTCATAATCTTTGATAGCATAATTCAAAGTAACATCCAATCTTGCAGGGTCCCCCATAGGAATCAATTCAACAGAAGTTTTCAGTTTATCTCCTTGTCTCACAATATAAGCTTTATTCAAAACAACTATATTTGAATCAAAAAGCAAATTAAGTTCTTTAATATTTAATGAAACAGGAATCGCTTTCCCCCCAATAGAAATTGTTCCAGTATAAACTCCTGTGTCATTCAGACCAACAAAAATAAACTCAAGTGCTTTTGTCTCACCAGGAACAATAACTTCGTAATCCGACGGAAGAATCACTCTTTTATCAAGATTGTTTTCAGTTATTGACAAATTCAAAACATCATCACCTTCATTAGTAACTAAAATCAAAGCAACTTTTGTAGTATAAAGTCCCACATCAATATTAATTGTACTCGGACTTACAGAAATATCCGGCAAAGTTGTAGTTGTAGTTGAACTAGTGCTCGAACTTCCTCCGGGACTTGTGCCCCCTGAATCATAATTAACAGTAAAATACAATCTTGAAGAATAATTCCAATTATCTGAACTATCTGCACAATAAAATCTCACTCCATAAAGCCCATTTGACATTGAACTTCTCGTCGTTGTCCAGTAATCACCTACTGAATTTGAAAGAGTATAATTCGTACCCCCTTCATTAAAAGAATAAACGCATGCACTAACTTCAACATCATCAGTAGCAGTTATATTAAATAAAATATTATTAGTTGTTGTATAACTTTTATTCAAAGGAGAATTTATCGAGGATATA
>Ga0315548_1003763_pt1 | contig 11205 bp, 5 predicted proteins | sample SalMarSW160110MG_2_FD_202540 | JGI IMG/M metagenome (GOLD analysis project Ga0315548, IMG submission 202540) | Salt marsh sediment microbial communities from the Plum Island Ecosystem LTER, Massachusetts, United States - Salt Marsh Sediment SW1601-110 ... | reverse complement strand
ACTCACCTTCAACAGCAGTTACTATCGGGTTGTTGCCAACTCCAGTTTGAACCCCTTCTCCCCTCACCTCAACCTCAGTCCCCACCGGTGCCGGGCTGCCGTTTATATCGACTGTGCCGTAGAAGGCGTGCGGCAGCGTCGGGGCGATATCGGCATAGACCGGGGTGGCCGCCAGAGCCAGTAGCATCGCCAGAAGTGCAAAGGCAACCATTTTTGTTTTCATTGTTTTCCCTCCCTTTTTTAGTTTTTTAAACTCCCTTTTTTTATTTTTTGCCCTCTCTACCTCACCCGCCGCCCGCTCGACCTACCAACGGCGGGCATCCCTCAAATTAATCCAGACCAGCAATTATCCTCTCTGTCTTGGTAATATCAATGGAATTTATATTGCCGTCCTGATTAGCGTCAGCCCCGGGTGTTGGGACATCCAGTTCAACTATAATCCTCTCTACCGCAGTGATATCGAGAGCATCAACAACGCTATCATCATTGGCATCCCCTGGCATCACGTCGGCATAGGCCGGGGTAGCAGCCATAGCCAGTAACACCGCCAGAAGTGCAAAGGCAACCATTTTCACTCTCATCGTTTTCCTCCCTTTTTTGGTCTTTAACTCCTCTTTATTTTTTACCCCCCTACCTCACCCACCGCCAGCTCGACCTACCAGCGGCGGGTCCTGTATCATTAATCCAGACCAGCAATTATCCTCTCTACCCTGGTAATATCAAGAACATTAATCGTGCCGTCTTGATTGGTATCAGCTCCAGCCGTTGGGGCATCCAGCCAAGTTATAATTCTCTCGACGGCAGTAATATCGAGGGCATTTATAACGCCATCACCATTGGCATCTCCCGGCAGCACCGGGGTAACATCTATTGACCCCCCCCACCATCCCGCCTCTATCTCCTCACCGGAGCCATTGAGAATCACTGCATTAGACAGCCTTATGTTGCTACTATCACCTTCAGAACCAACAACAGAGAAGTGCAATACTGTCAGATAGCCAAGGTTATATGTCCCAATTAAGCTAGGAATACTTTGAATAACGCGGTACGTACCCGGGCTAACCTCGCTATAGCTACCAACCGGTATTGTTGTTGAGCCTATCCGCCCCGAGGTTACGTCAGTTAGCTCCAGCACCGAGGCATCAAAGGAGACATCGTAGCTACAAGACCTCATATCAAAATCCAGGAGTGAGGGAGCATTGATGGCGCGAATATACAGATAAGCACCAAAGCTACTATTGGTAGCCGCCTGGCCAGGGGCATAGATACTGATTATAACAGAAGGCACGCAGCATATAACGCTGAAGTTCCACGAATAAACCGAAGCCAATGGATTACCAGCGGCATCGGTAATTGCGGTGCTTAAGGTAGCTGTATAGGTGCCATCGTAGGCTAAGTCGGCGTCTAGGGTGAAGATAGCGGTATGGGTGTAACTATTATATGAGACACTACCTAAGACCGGAGTGTCCCCCGCAACCAGGGTAAAGCTACTGGTGATAATGGTAGAGGCATCCATAGCGTCGCTGAAGGCAGCCGTTACCGCTGTGTCTGCGGCCACATTGGCTGCTCCGTTGGCCGGCGAAACACTAACCACGGTGGGTGGGGTGATATCCTGGTTCGCCACAGCTATAGAATCTCCAGTCCATGTTACCGCTATCTCTTCAGCCAGAGTATCATAGAGGCTGCCAGCTAGACTTATAGTGCTGCTATCGCCTTCAGAGCCAATGACGTGGAAGTGCAGTACCGCCAGGTAGCCGGAGCCGGTTACCCCGATTGCCCCTGGAAGACTCTGAACAACCCGCCATGTCCCCGAACTAATCTCCCAATAGACTTCGACTGGTATTGTTGTCGACCCTATCAGCCCCGAGGTTACATTATCCAGCCGTAACACCGAGGCATCAAAGGAGACATCATAGTAGCAGCCATCAAAGTCCTCCACCTCGCCGATACTGATACCAGCCGTGAAATCACTATCTTGAGCCACTTCATCGGGAGCACAGACCATAACCTCAACCGGCGCTGCGGCGACCACAGCCCCACCCCCCGTCAACATGGCAGTTAGCACGGCTGCCGTGCCCACTATCTTTATTGTTCTTCTCATCAACTACCCTCCCCCTAATCCAGTGACGGCTCTATCGGGGTAACGGTAAAGCCAACCAGGGTACAGTCATTCTGCATATAAATCCAGTAGCCCTCACCCACCAACATATCCTCATCGGTGTAGCTCTGACCGTAAGAAAAGGTCCAGTCTTCACTGTTCATTGATGGGCTGATAACCTGCGAGTAACCGGGCAGATTATCTGGCGTATTGGCTACCGACTGCACGGCATCATCGACGTGCTTGGTCGTCAGACTGGCCAGACCTATCAGGTTCCATCCGGCATACAACTGCTTGGTCGGTAGAGATATATCGGTGGCGTTATATTTCAGCAACACGCTGTCAGCGGCGTTCATTTTAATATAGATAGCACCGCACGGCTCAAGCTCATAGTCAGCGGTAACCTGCTCCCAGTAGTTGCCATCGGTATCAGCGTCGCTGGTGTCATACCAGTAGGCGATGGTTATCTTGGCCAGGTCCACCACCTCGCCGACGGTATCAGTTGAGTCGTCAAGGATTATCGGCGCAGACAGGGTATTCCAGCCAACGTTCAGGTTCACCGCCCGGGAATAATAGGCGGCATTATCGGCAATAACATCGGCTATAGGCTGATACAGCCACTCGTAATAAGTGACGCGGTCGGTGATATTCTCGCCGGTGCCCTCGGGATTAGATACATCAACACTGGCGCCGGTAGCCGCGGTATAGGTCGGCCCACTGGCATCGCCCCACCAGTTATACTTGGTATCTACCGTTGTCACTGATGAGAGACCATTCACCCCATAGCCGGTGTTATCGTAAATATCGTTGTAGTTAATGAGGTGGCTTGAAGAGGTAACCTCCACGTCAATGCCGTCACCGAGGTTATCGGTTACCACGTTCTTCTTGATGGTATAGGCAGTGCCGTATACATATATGCCATCGCTATAACAGCCGGTTACTGTATTGCTGATGATGGCCACGGTGGCGGTATGCTCACCGCCCTGAATGCCGTAGCTGGTGGCTTTGGTAACGGTGTTGCCGGTGATGCTGACCGAGGAGACAGTATAGGTGGCATCCTGTCCCGCAAGGTAGATTCCTTTACCTTTCTGGCTGGTGATGGTATTACCGCTTATAGTAATCCCGCTTATGGCATGGTCAGACGCCGCCGTGACATCAATGGCAGCATCATCGCTGGCCGGGGGGTCACCTCCGCCATTGGTAAAGTTATTGTTGCTTATCGTCCCTTCGGTGAAGGCAGCGCTGGTCGAAACCAGCCTGATTCCCTGATTATATATGTAGCTGAACACACAGTTTTGTATAGTAATATAATCGGCTGAACTATCGTAGATACCATCGGTAAAGACGGTGCCGCTCCGCAACCGGTCAAAGGTTATACCGTCAATGGTAACACCGTAGGTGGCACTGCCAGTGGCGCTAATAGTCACCACCTGGGCAAGGGTGGTGGTCGGCCTGATAGTTACCGATGAGGCACCATTAACCGACTGGAGGGTGATTGCCTTCTCCATGGTAAGAGCGGTATCCAACTCGTAGATACCATCGCCCAGCTTAACCGTCTCACCGGGCAGGGCATCATTGATGGCATTCTGCACATAATCGCCACCGTGGTCGCCGTCACCTTCATCTACCGGGGCGGTTGAGGTAGGAGAATAGTTATTAACCAGCTCATTACTGGTATCATATAGCGAGACTGCCGGGGCCACGGTTATCGTCCAGATGGCCTGGGTATAGCTTCCAGCCGTAGCGGTAATGGTATGAGTTCCGGCGGTAGTGTCCTTGTATAATAAGGAAAACTGGCCGGCGGTGGAACCCACAGGGTCGCCGGTACCATCATATATAGTAGCTGAGCTTATCTGAGAATCGGCGGCAGAATAAAACCTACCCGTGCCTGAAGTCGTGTTAAGACTCGCTGTCTGGTCACTGCCAGGCGCCTTCCTGTTGCCATACTGGTCCTGGAGCTGAAGGTATATGTCACTGGAGTACATGTTTACCATGGTGGCATCATCGGAATAGGCGCCACTCACGTTGGTAAAGGCTAGCTTGGTCGCCGTGTCAGCAGTTATATCATAGCCGGTAGTCGGCTCAGCGTATTGCGGCTCGGCACTGGTATATATTTTCACCTTGGCGTCGGTGAATAACGATGCTGAGGCAGAGGTGGTGGGGTTTACCAGCCCGAAGCCTGAAGCAAAATAAACATATACATTATCACTATCACTATCAACTACTGCCTGGGGCACAATCAGTGTCACGGTGCGGCTGTCGGAGTGGCAGATGGGGTCAACAGTGCAAGCCGTCAACGAATAGGCCCCCTCGCTGCCATCGGCATCCACCTGTACGTAGTTCTTGCTGGCCGAGGCGGGCACCGTGGTCCCCGAGGGGAAAATGACGGTAATAGTACCCGACCCTGCTGCCAGAGCCCCGCTAGGACCCCCAAAAGTAAATTCAAACTTATATTCTGCGGCCGCACCAACGGTAGCCGGGTTGGGGTAACCGGAAAGATGGTCAACGCCACCCACCGCCGAACCGTTATCACCCAGATAGAAGTATTCTGAGTAAACCGGGGTGGTGTCCTGGCTGGTTTCCACCTTTACCCGGTAGAAGCACAGAGCGCCAGTATCCGTCTTATCCTGTGCGGCGCTTACTATGTTGGCAGCAATCTCAAACTTGATATAGGGTGAGGCGCCAGCGGCTATATCCTCGGGTACGGTCAGCCTCACCCTATAGGTACCAATATCAGGGTTGGTATAGCAATCCGTGTAGCCAGTGGTGGTAGTTAACGCCCCATCAGGGTCAACCGCCACATAGTCTTTGTTTATTGATGTCGCATCGGGTAAGGTAAAGTCATAGTCGGTACCTTCCTCCCCGGCCATCTCGGTGGTCCCATTGGGGAAGAATACGGTAATGGTGTCCCTGCCACCGCTCAGAGCCGTAGTGGTGGTGAAGTGTATAACATACTCTAAGGCAGTGCCGGTTTTATTAAGGGCGGTACCGTCTGATAACTCAACCCAGGCATTGCTGACACTGGATGCACTGGCTGTTTCCATGGCCGAAAAAGGGGAAAGTGCCATGCCCAAAACAACCAGGACAGGCACCAGTATCCGGTAAATCGTTTTTACTTTCCCCATATTGATAGTCAAACCTCGTTACACTAATAGGCTCTTCTCCTTATGGCTATCCACAGGATAATCACGCCCACTACGATTACCCCAGCCATCGTGCCCCAGATGATTGGCCAGTTGATGGTCGGCTCTTCCGGTACTTCCGGTGGTGGGGCTGGTTCTTCTGGCTTCTCTTCTACTATAAAGGAACCGCTAAGACCACCAACCTCTACCGAGTAGGTGCCAGCCACATTCTTGACTGTGGTGAAGGTTACCTCTTCACTGACACCAGCGTTAAGCATTATATCCCTGGTATCTTCCACCAGACCGTCTACCTTGAACCTCAGCGTATAGCTGCCGGGGGCATCGCCGTTATTGGTAACCAGCACACTGATGGTTACCGTCTCACCGACATAAACCGTGCCCGGTGATACCGAGAGCTCCACAGCAGAGAAAGCAGTCTCTCCCGGCAGCGTGGTGAAGGTATGCTCCTCGGATTCCGCCGTGTTACCGGCCTCGTCGGTTGACAAGACCTGGAAGTAATAGTTGTTACCCGGCCTCAGGTTTTCGAGACTAATGTTATGCTGGGTAACCAGTTCTGTAATCAGCGGAGTAACCTCGGCGGGACTGGCCCAGTACCTGACCCGGCTATCGCTCTTTTCATTGGTACTCCAGGCAACATCGGCGCTGGTCTTGGTAACGTTAGACACACCCACATTGGAGATTGTCGGAGGCGTGGTATCCGGCGGTGCTCCGCCGCCACCGCCGCCACCACCGCCACCACTGGGCCGTCTGGTGATAGTTATCGAATCGCCGACCCACACCGCTGGTATCGCCTCAGCCAGAATACTGGACAGTGTGCCGTTGGACAGGCCTATGACGCTAGTATCACCTACAGAGCCGATAACATCGAAGTTCAACACCGCCAGATACCCGGAGCCAGTTGCCCCGGTTAAGCCAGGGACATTCTGGACCACGCGGTATGTACCAGCAGCAAGCTCGTTATAGATGTCAACTGGTATCTCGATTGAGTCTATCTCCCCTGCAGTAACATCAGTCAGCTGTAATACCGTCGCATCAAAGGTAACGTCATACTGGCAGGCGTCAAAGTCGGTCACGCTGCCGATATTGACGTTAGCGGTAAAGCTGCTGTCAACCCTCGGCCCAGACGGGGCATCAATGCTTACTACCACCATTCCCGGCGGCACTGATTCGGTGGTAAAGCTCCAGGAATAGGCCGAAGCCAGTGGATTGCCGGCAACATCGGTTATCGCCGTACTTAAGCTGGCAGTATAGGTGGTTTCATAGGCCAGGTTGATAGTAGGGGTGAAGGTAGCAGTATAGGTACCAGCGTTATAGGAGACACTACCAACCACACCAGCTATGGTAAAGCTACCGGTGGTGATAGTCGATTCGTCCATCGCCTCGCTGAAAGTAGCCGTTACCGTTGTGGTTACTGGAACGTCGGTGGCATCAGCCACTGGTGAGGTGCTAACTACCGTAGGCGCCAGGTTATCGGCAATAGTCACTGTGTCCCCAGTCCAAACCGCCTCTATCGCTTCAGCCTGGATGTTGGACAGCACGCCGTTGGACAGGCTTATGGCGCTGCTCTCACCTTCAGAGCCAATAGCGTGGAAGTGCAACACTGCCAGGTAACCTGAGCCGGTTGCTCCCGTTAAGCCGGGGACGTTTTGAATCACCCGGAATGTACCCGCACTAAGCTCGTTATAGATGTCAACCGGTACCGTGGTCGAACCTATTACCCCTGCGGTGACATTATCCAGCCGCAGTACCAAAGGATCAAAGGTAACGTCATACTGGCAGGCATCAAAATCGGTCACGCTGCTGATATCAACGTCAGCTGTAAAATCGCTGTAAGGCGCTACCCCCGCCGGGGCATCGATACTAACCGTAACAACTCCCGGCATCGACCCGGTGGTAAAGCTCCAGGAATAGGCCGAAGCCAGCGGGTTGCCGGCAACATCGGTTATCGCCGTGCTTAAGCTGGCAGTATAGGCGGTGTCATAAGCCAGGTCAGAAGCTGGAGTAAAGTTAGCGGTATAGGTACCACTATTATAGGAGACACTACCCGATACACCAGCTATGGTAAAGCTGCTGGCGGTTATGGTCGCCGCATCCATCGCCTCGCTAAAAGTAGCCGTTACCACTGTGTCTACCGCCACACCCGTAGCCCCGCTGGTTGGTGAAGTACTAACTACGGTGGGCGGGGTGGTATCGCCCTGCACAGTAACCGAATCACCGTTCCAGACAGCCGGTATCTGGCTGGCTGTAATATCACTGAGCACGCCGTTGGACAGGTCTATGGCGCTACTATCGCCACCGGAGCCAAGAACATGGAAGTGCAATACCGCCATATACCCGGAGCCGGTTACCCCGCCCAAACCCGGGACATTCTGAATTACCCGGAATGTACCGGCGCTAAGCTCGTTGTAGATGTCAACCGGAACTGTGGTTGAACCAATCAACCCTTCGGTGACATCGTCCAGCCTCAGTATCAAAGGATCAAAGGTAACGTCATACTGGCAGGCATCAAAATCGGTCACGCTGCTGATATCAACGTTAGCGGTAAAATCTTCGCCAGGCGTTACCTGAGCCGGGGCATTAATGCTTACTAGAGAAGTTCCCGGCGGCAACGAGCCGGTGGTAAAGCTCCAGGAATAGGTCGAAGCCAGCGGGTTGCCGGCAACATCGGTCATCGCCGTACTTAAGCTGGCGGTATAGGCGGTGTCATAAGCCAGGTTAGAAGCCGGGGTAAAGGTAGCGGTGTAGCTACCACTATTATAGGAAACACTGCCCGATACACCAGCTACGGTAAAGCTACTAGCGGTGATGGTTGTTGCATCCATCGCCTCGCTGAAAGTAGCTGTTACTACTGTATCCACCAGCACATCAGTGGCATCAGCCGCCGGCGAGGTACTGTCCACCGTAGGCGCTGTGAAATCGGAAACACTCACGCTGTCCCCAACCCACGTAGCCGGTATCTCGCTGGCCGTAATATCACTGAGCACGCCGTTGGACAGGTCTATGGCGCTACTATCGCCACCGGAGCCAAGAACATGGAAGTGCAATACCGCCAGATACCCGGAGCCGGTTACCCCGCCCAAACCCGGGACATTCTGAATTACCCGGAATGTACCGGCGCTAAGCTCGTTATAGATGTCAACCGGTACTGTGGTTGAATCTATCAGCCCTGAGGTGACTTCGTCCAGCCGCAGAACTAGAGGATCAAAGGTAACGTCATACTGGCAGGCATCAAAATCGGTCACCTCATTAACGCTGACATTAGCGGTAAAGTCACTGTCAGCGGTTGCTTCAGCCGGGGCCTCGACAGTAACGATGGTTGCTTCCTGTGCTACCACCGAGAACAGTGCTCCACCCCCCAGAAGCAGAGCCACAATGGCTATTAGGCCCAGAATCTTCGCTATCCTTCCCATTGCGTCCTCCTTACATCGCCATTCCGCTCTCCCTTTAGAGGGGAGAATCAGGTTTTCACATAGAATGCCACTCCTCCAGACCCCGGTTAAGGGGCCTTGCCTCCTTATTCGTTTATCTTGATTTAGCTCCTCTTTAACTATGGATAGGCAATTATTATCTCTACCATGGTGATGTCTAAGGCGTTGACCGAGCCATCTTCATTAGCATCAGCCCCGGGCGTTTCCGCATCCAGACCTGCAATAATCCTCTCCACCTTGGTAATGTCTAAAGCGTTAACCACACCGTCACCATTGGCGTCACCCGGAGTCGATTCCGCCCTGGTGGTAAAGCTCCAGGTATAGGTTGAGGCTAATGGATCGCCAGTGGCATCGGTTATCGACGTGCTTAAGCTGGCGGTATAGGTAGTCTCATAGTCCAGGTCAGAAGCCGGGGTAAAAGTAGCGGTATAGGTACCACTATTATAGGAAACGCTGCCCGATACACCAGCTATGGTAAAACTGCCGGTGGTGATGGTCGATTCGTCCATCGCCTCGCTGAAGTTAGCCGTTACCACTGTGTCTATCGCTACGCCAGTTTCGTCAGTATCAGGTGAGGTGCTGGTTACCGTTGGTGCAGTAGATACACCAGTGGAAAAAGTCCAGGTAGAGGCTGCGCCTAATGCGTTGCCGGCAACATCGGTTATCGCCGTGCTTAAGCTGGCGGTATAGGTGGTATCGTCGGCGAGGTCAGCGCTCGGAGTAAAGGTAGCCGTATAGGTACCGCTGTTATAGGAGACGCTGCCTGATACCGGCGTGGTACCAATCTTCAGAGTAAAGCTGCCGGTGGTTATAGTTGAGGCATCCATCGCCTCGCTGAAGGTAGCCGTTACATTCGTAGCTACCGGCACACCAGTAGCTCCAGACGCCGGGTATCGGCTCACTATGGTGGGGGCGGCAGTATCAATGGTAAAGCTGTCACTGGCGTGGTTCTCCTCAGCTGTGGTATTCGGGGGTGAGGCAGCATCGGTTGCCCGGACATATACCGTATAACCCCCGTCAGCCAGCGCCGGTATGGTAAAGGTGTAGCTCTCGCTGGGACTATCGAAGGCGCCGTCAGTGGCGGTAGCCTCCACCCAGACCCTCCAGCTCCCGGTACCAACCTGGTACTCCACCGAGGCGATATTGCTAAGGTCATCGATAGCCGTCCCGGTGAAGGTCGGGGTGTTGTCATTGGTAGGGTCAGGGCTGAGTGGGGTTATGGTCACCACCGGCGGGTTGGGGTCAATGTCAACCACCAGGTTATGCTCGGTTACCGCTCCCGGGCTGAAGGCATAGTCATAAGATGAGCCGGTGGGAGCATCGTTAACGAAGAAGGATATGGTAGCCCCGGTCTCAATCTCACCGGTAACCGTAAGCTTCTCGTCAAAGGCGCCCGAGCCACCATACTGGCCAGCAACGGTAGTAGTGATGCTGCCAAACTCCACACCCCCAACCTCAGCCGTGACCACCGTTCCCACCGCAGCTGGCGAACCAGCCACAGTCAGCGTCCCATAAAAGGCGTGTGGCAGGGTCGGCATATCGGCGTAGGCAGGGATGGCACAGAGGAGCAGCGCCACTACTATCAATGGGCAGAGGAGCCATTTTCTCTTTCCTTTCATATTTCCCTCCCCAATTTCTTTTGAGTTTCTAGTTTCCATCCCCAATGTTTACTAAAGTTATGGGGGAGGGGGAGTTGGGGGTCCCCCTCCCCCATCCTAAGTTTTAGCCAACCGTTTTCTCCATGTCAGACAAGCTCTTAGTCAAGGTCGGGCACTATCGGGGTGAGTTCAAATCCGGCTAAGGTAGCCGCATTCTGCATGTAACACCAGTAACCCAGACCGGGTTGCATAGTCTCTGCGGCAGGATCCTGACCTGCAGATTCAGACCAGGATGTTTCAGTCGCGCCATAGATGTCAGTCTGGGCGGCATTCATTGACGGGCTGACTACCTGGGACCAACCAGGCAGACCAGCCGCGGTGAGGTCTACTGAAGCTACAGAATCAGTAGCATCCTTACTCGCGTCAAGGGATGCCAGACTGATGAGGTTCCACCCCGCTGCCAGGTCTTTGCTCGGAGTAGTGAAGGCGCCGGCATCAAACTTGAACTGCACGTAGGTTGCCGCACTCATCTTGACATAGACAGCATCGCACGGGCTAAGTACATAGCCGGTGGTTATCTGCTGCCAGCCGCCATCGTAGTAGTAGCCAATGGTCATTCCCGAAGGAATCAGTTCATCAATAGAGTCGGCGGTAGAGATGAGCTTCACCGGCGTGGACATGGTGTTCCAGCCTGAGACCAGCTGCATGTTGGATGTCTGGTAGGAAACGTTGTCCGCCACCACATCTGCCAGGGATTTATGCAGCCACGGGTAGTAGACGACAAGATCGGTAATCTTGTCACCGGTGCCATTCGGGTTGGACTTGCTAACAGCGGCTCCGCTCAGGGCAGAGTAGTACGGACCGCTGGCATCACCAAACCAGTTGTACTTGCAGTCCACAGTGGTACCAGTAGACCCTGAGATCATTGCGTCTACCTT
>Ga0315548_1003761_pt1 | contig 11208 bp, 8 predicted proteins | sample SalMarSW160110MG_2_FD_202540 | JGI IMG/M metagenome (GOLD analysis project Ga0315548, IMG submission 202540) | Salt marsh sediment microbial communities from the Plum Island Ecosystem LTER, Massachusetts, United States - Salt Marsh Sediment SW1601-110 ... | reverse complement strand
TTATATACTAAAGCAGTCTTTGATTATAAAATTATGTTCAAATCAATTCGTACACATTTGCTGTGTCAGGACGATTTAATCAAAAATAATGATGCTGAAACGGAGGCAGTCATTTTCAATCTAATTCGCCAGGGGCGTACCTTTATCTCCAATTATCGCCGGGGTGATGCCCGCGGATTCCGTTTCTGGGCCGAAGATGATGAACGGACTTTACAGATGGGTGAGTCAGGGGTGATGAAGAAACCGGTGATTCGGGCACTAATTCCTCAAAAAGCTCATTGTCGCCTGATTCGGAATGGCGAAGTATATCAAAAAGGTTTAGCCAGCGAACTGAAGATGGCTGTTTCTCCGGGCAGCTACCGCTTGGAAGTGATGATTGGTAAACGCGGCTGGATCTATTCTAATCACATAAAAATTTTGGAGTAAGTATCGAATGTGTGGCATTGTTGGAATTTATAATAATGAAGAAGCTTCAACTCTAGCTTATCTGGGTTTGTATGCCTTACAGCACCGCGGGCAGGAGGGAGTTGGAATTGTGTCTTATAATGATTCTAAAATGACTGCCGAAAAAGGAGTTGGACTTGTTTCAGAGGTCTTTTCCAGCAAAAATAAATTGAATCGGCTAAAAGGTAGAGTAGCCATAGGTCATAATCGTTACTCAACCTGCGGGGAAAAAAATTACACAAATATCCAGCCGCTGGTTTTTAATTATAAAGGTTATCAAATTGCCATTGCCCATAATGGTAACCTGATAAATGTTGGTTCCATTACTAAAGATTTAGAAGAAAAGGGTGCCATTTTTCAAACGACCTCAGATACAGAATGTATTATTCATCTATTTGCCCATTCTCATGAGAAAACAGTAGAAGGCAAAATGCTTGATGCCCTGCGCAATTTACATGGTGCCTATTCCCTGATAATTTTAATCAATGATAAAATGATTGCTGCACGGGATAAATATGGAATTCGGCCTTTATGTATTGGTAAATTGGGTGATACACTGATATTCGCTTCGGAAACTTGTGCCCTGGACCTGATTGGCGCCAATTATATCCGCGATGTCAATCCGGGTGAGATGATTTACTTGGATGGAAATGAAGAACGAAGTTATAAAATTGGTGGTCCGCAGCCGCGTCATTGCATTTTTGAGTATGTTTATTTTTCGCGTCCCGACAGCCGGATTTTTGGTGAATATGTAGATAAGACTCGCCGGAAAATAGGCAAGAATCTGGCCCTGGAGAAACCAGTCAAAGATGCCGATATCATCATTTCGGTACCCGATTCCAGTAATACCATTGCCTTAGGTTATGCTCAGCGCTCTGCTGCTAAATATGAAATTGGCTTAATTCGTAATCATTATATTGGCAGAACCTTTATTCATCCAACACAGGAAATGCGCGATTTTGGGGTAAGAATTAAATTTAATCCGATCGGTGGGGTATTAAATCAAAGGAAAGTCGTAATTGTGGACGATTCGATTGTTCGCGGAACTACTCTGAAAAAATTGGTCCGGATGATCCGTGAAACCACCCAACCGGCGGAGATTCATATCCGAATCGGTTCACCTCCAGTGAAGCATCCCTGCTTTTATGGAATGGATTTTCCTTCCGAGCAGGAATTAATTGCTAATAATAAGAATGTTGAAGAGATCCGCACTCATCTTGAAGTGGACAGCCTTGGCTATATTAGCGTTGAAGGTCTGATTCAATCAACTTCGCTACCGGCTAATCATTTTTGCACAGCCTGTTTCACTGGAGAATATGTGGATTTTGAAGATAACGAAAAGAAAATGGAGTAAGTATGATCAAAATCCCCGTGAAATATCTAAAGCCGCTGGATTACTTTTTTATTTTTCGTCCAACGCTTTTCTTCCCAATCTGGATCATTACTTTATCCGGTCTCGTGGCTGGCCGGTTTTTTAATGGTGATCCGGTCTGGTGGTCATTTCATGTAGATTGGCGTAATCTCCTGGCATTTTTCTTTATTACCCTGACTACCGGAGCAACGTTTATCTTAAATCAACTTCAGGACGTTGAAAGTGATAAGATTAATAAAAAGTTATTTTTAATCTCGGAGCAATATGTTAGGGAAGAAGTTGCTAAGAAGATTGCACTAGTCTCAATTGGAGTATCATTGATTGGTATATTGATTATTATTATTAATCTACTACCCTTGATAGTTATATTATTAATTTTTTGCGGATACCTGTATAATTATCAACCGTTTCAATGGAAGAATAAACCAATCCTCGGAATAGTAGTCAATTATATCGGTGGCTTATGCCTTTTTTTATGTGGCTGGGTGATGGCGAATAATTTCCAATGGTTAGCTCTAAAATATTCGATTCCTTATTTGTTGGCTTGGACTTCTATCGCTATTCTGACTACTATTCCTGACCGGACAGGGGATCAAAATAGTGATAAAGTAACCATTTCAGTTAGACTAAAAAACCGCACGACGACACTGATATCTTTTGGATTTTTAATTATCAGTTTTGGCTTGAGCCTGTATTTTCAAGATCCGATTATATCACTGCCAATATTACTGACAATTCCATTATTTCTCGTCACAATTTATAAGCCGACTATTGCCTGGATACTGCGAACCATTCGCTATCCAATCCTATTCTTAGCGCTGATGCTCTGCTGTGAATTTCCGCTATTTTTTATCGTGATTCTGATTAATTTTTACCTCTGTAAAGTTTATTACGTGTACAGATTCAATTTAAATTATCCGACTTTTCATGTTGAAGAGGAATAAATATGATTAAGATTGACATAGATCGTTGTGATTTATGTGGAACCTGCGTTGGAGTTTGTCCGGTAGATTGTCTGGAATTATCCGAACAGGTTTTAACGGTTAATCAGGGTACTTGTACCGCGTGTGGCAAGTGCGTGATTATTTGTCCGATGGCAGCACTTACGCTTGCTGAAAGTCAGGGATAAAACGATGCAGGATAAATACGACATTATCGTGGTTGGTGGTGGTCCGGCTGGATCTACAGCTGCAAAATGGGCAGCGATGTCGGGAGCTGCGGTGGCACTATTTGAAAAAGATCGTGAGATTGGTATTCCGGTGCGCTGTGCCGAAGCTACTGCAATGGATGATTTAAAAAAATATGTCGAAGTAGATGAAAGCTGGTTTGCGACTATCATTGATCGTGTTCGATTCATTTCGCCCGCTGGTATTCCGGTTGAGGTGAATCTTCCGATAGAGGGTGTTGTTTTAAAAAGGAGAATTTTGGATAACGATTTGGCAATTCAGGCAGCCAGTGAAGGTGCAGAGGTTTTTACTAAAGCTTATGTCCATAGTGTCGAATTTAATCCGGGGGATTATGCAAAAGTTAAGGTAAAACATATTGGAGAAGAAAGGATTGTAAAAGCAAGAATTGTCATTGCAGCCGATGGGGTTGAATCCCGCATTGCTCGTTTTGCCGGAATTCGGACTCAGTATGCTTTAAAAGATGTTGAATCCTGCGTTCAGATTCTGGCAGGCAATATTCAATTACCACCTAATAGAATTGATATATATATATCAGAAAGATGGGCTCCTGGTGGTTATGTATGGGTATTTCCCAAGAGTTCCTGTAGTGCGAATATTGGATTGGGGGTTATTGGGAACAAAATAAAAACTGAGTCACCAATGCAGTTATTAAATAAATTTTTGAGAGAAATTTATCCGGATGTTGCTTCGATTGCCACAGTTGCCGGTGGCGTGCCGGTCGCTTGCTCGCTGAAAACCATTGCCCGGGATGGACTATTGATTGTTGGTGATGCAGCCCGGCAAACGAATCCGGTTTCCGGGGGAGGCATACTTGCGGCATTACATTCAGGCAAGTTGGCTGGTGAAGTTGCGGGTAAAGCTATTCACAAAAATGACCCAACCATTTCGACTTTAAAGGAATATCAGTTAGCTTGGGATAAAACAGTTGGCAAAGAGTATCGCCGATTCTATCGAATCAAAGAGTGGATCCAGACTTTGCCCGATGAATATTTTGATGAAATGGCTAATTTGCTAACGAAGTTAAAACCGGATGAGATAACCCTGTCAAAAATTTTTAAATTAGCAGTCAAGAATAAACCTTCACTTCTTTTCGATGTAATGAGAGTTTTTGCTGGTTATTGAAGATTCAATGAGGGAAATATTTGAAGATTTAGACCTGGTTAAATTTATTGTCCTGGATTTGGAGACAACCGGGTTAAATCCTAATATAGATTCGGTTATTGAATTTTCTGCCGTTCTTTTTGTTAAAGGCAATGTAACGGATCGGTTAACATTCCTCTGTGATCCGGGATTTGAGATTAGCAGTGAAATTGAAACTTTGACCGGAATTAACACCCAGATGGTCAAGGGAGCTGCTCAATTTGAATCTCAAATTCCTGCTGTTCTTGATTTCATCGGTGATTTGCCGTTAGTCGGTCATAATATTGGCTTTGATTTGGCATTTTTAAAATCCTATTTAAAGCGAAATACTAATTACCAGCGGGTACGAATTAAGAATGTTCCTTATGACACCTCACTTTTAGCTCAAGCCTTTTATTTTTACCTCCATAATCATCGTCTCTCGACAGTCGCTGAATATTGTGGTCTGGACACTGAAGGTGCTCATCGGGCTGAATTAGATGCTCTCAATACCGGTAAAATTTTTCTCTGTCTGATTGAAGAGGTTTTAAAATATGATCTGGAGACTCTTCAGACTATCAATATGATTTTGAAAGATACCCATGATCCCAATAAAATGCTTTATCAGAATGCTGCTAAACGGTTATTGCTGCAGAAAAGCATCAAATCAGTGCGAGGATCACAAATTGACTGGCAAGCACCGATTAATATAATCGGTGAACATAATCCTGCCGATAAGGATGTTAAGTATGGTGCGGAAAGGATTCAGCAATATTTTGGGCGCAATAGTATCCTGTCGCAAAAACTGCCAAAGTTTGAACTGCGACCTCAACAGAAGCAGATGGCGAATTTAGTAATGGACTCTCTCATCGAGGGTAGAACAGCGGTTATTGAAGCAGGAACCGGGGTTGGGAAATCCCTAGCCTATTTAATTCCGGCAATTCTCTGGCTTCAAATGAATGCGGCTCAAAAACAGAAAGTAGTGATTGCCTGTAATACCAAGACTCTCCAAGAGCAGCTTTTTTATAAAGAGATACCTTTCGTTATCAAAAACCTTAGCCTAAAGTTTAAATCTGTATTATTAAAAGGGCGGTCCAATTATATCTGCTTGACTCGCTGGAATAACTTTTTAACGGATTTTGGCAATCAAATTCCAATCGCCAACCGTTCGTCCATAATTCCAATTATCATCTGGCTTAAACATACCAAAACCGGCGACATTTCTGAGAACAATGGATTTAAACTAAATAGTAACTATGCTATCTGGAATGAAATCTGTTCTGCTCCGGGTTACTGCACCAGCAACATCTGTCAAAAGTATAATGGTTGCTATCTGGGTCAAGTTCGCTACCATGCCAGTTCGGCTAATGTTTTAGTCGTGAATCATTCCCTGCTTTTATCCGATGCCGCTTCAGAAAATACGGTCTTGCCGGAATATTCGGTACTGGTCATTGATGAGGCTCATAATCTGGAAAAGAATTCCTATAACTATTTTTCAGCTAAAATCAATTTGCCGATTTTAACCGCAATGCTGAATAGTGTTCTTACTCTGTCAACTCCGGAAAGAGGTCTGATTGTCGATCTCAGCCAGTTGATTAGTCAGTATCAAAAAAGTGCCGACATTGCTCCAAATATCCAGAAAATTATTGATCATATCAACGACTTGAAAATTGGTGGGAATCTTTTTTTTAAAACCATTTACAATCATTCTTTAAAAATCCTCCAAAGAAAGAATGGTTTTACTTTAAAAAAACGCTATAAATTTTTCCAAGAAATATTTCCGGATATGACGACCGAAACTAATACTTTCATTTATGAATTGTCCTCGTTTATTAATGGTTTAAAAGAGATCGTTTTAAAAGTTGACGAACTGGTCAGTGATTATCCTAAGGGCTTTGATGATCTTAGGCTCAGGCTGACTAATATTATCAACAGTTTCGAGGAGTACCTGGCAACGTTGAAAGAGGTCACAACCGGGAATAGGGAGGAATTGATCTTCTGGTACGAAATCAATCCACGTAATAATGAAAACGGAGTCGAATTTGCCTTTACTCCGCTGGATATGTCTGAAACAATTTACGAGAAAGTGCTGCTGGGCAAAAATGCGGTTATCCTGACCTCGGCAACTTTACAAATTGCCAACTCCTTCGACTATCTGATTCAACGAACAGGTGTTGGTAAAATTGATCAAAACAAGGTCATTGCTGAATCTGTTGGTTCGCCTTTCAATTACAATAAGCAGATGAAATTTATTACCTTCCACGATTCACCCGGAGAGACGGAGGATGCTAATAAAATTGCGGCAGTTTTATTAGCGCTGGCGCAAACTTTTCATAAAGGTATCCTGGCACTTTTTACCTCTTATAATACGTTGGGCAAAGTTTATCGGCTTCTTCAACCCGAGCTTAGAAATATCGGAGTGACTCTGTTGGCTCAGGGAATGGGAGGGTCGCGTTCTTCGATTTTAGAGCAATTTCGTAAAATGAAGGGTTCTATTCTTCTCGGAACCGATAGTTTTTGGGAAGGTATTGATGTTGTTGGAGATTCACTTGAGGTTTTAGTCATATCCAAATTACCTTTTCCGGTTCCCTCTGAACCAATTATCGAGGCTAATGTAGAAAAGGTTGGTCAATCCGGTGCCAATCCGTTTAATGATTACTATGTGCCCGAAACGATAATCAAATTCCGGCAAGGTATAGGTCGTTTAATCCGTTCAAAAGTGGATCGGGGTGTGGTAATTAATCTGGATGAACGCATTGATCGCAAATCCTATGGGAAATTTTTTAAACAATCGCTGCCGGTTACGGCTCTTTCTGTGACTAACCTCGATGATTTGATAAATATTGTATCGGAGTTTTTTAATAATTGCTAAGACTTTTTTCAGAATCAAGTTATTAAAATTATTGTCAAAATAACCTTAATGAATCTTAATTCTTGGTAAATGTATCCGTTGTTTTTCCGTTGCCTGTCTAGGAAACATTATTTAAATTAATTCCCGTTTTTTGAAGTATTTATAATCGAGATTCAACATTCTGAAATTGAGATTGATAGTTTAAATTAGATTAATTTGATTTTTGTGTATTTTTAAAAATCTGATTTTGGGCGATTAGCTCAGGTGGTTAGAGTACCTGCTTGACATGCAGGGGGTCACTGGTTCAAGTCCAGTATCGCCCACGATTAAATACCTCATTAAGATTAGAGGTCATTTTGACGAACAAGAGAGAAAAGGAAAGTAATTTTGAGCCCAGAACCGCAGATCACAGTGACACTACTCGATGGTACGCAGTTGACTGTAGCCGCCGGCACAACTCCCGGTGACATAGCTAAATCCCTTAGCGATGGGCTTTTTCAGAATTCTCTTGCCGCCAAAGTGAACGGTCAGCTGATTGATTTGTATATTCCCTTAAATCAGGATGCTGAATTAGAGCTAATTACCTATAAGTCTCCAGAAGCCCATGAAATTCTGCTCCATAGTACATCTCATTTGATGGCTCAGGCAGTAAAGCAACTTTACCCAAAGGTAAAGGTCACAATTGGACCAGCAATCGAGAATCGGTTCTATTATGATTTTGATGCCGATCCACCTTTTACTGATGAGGATCTTGAAAAGATCGAAGAACAGATGCGGCAGCTGGTGGAACAGGATATACCTATCCGACGTCAGGAGTTTAAACGGGCAGAGCTCACTCGCCGGTTTTCTGAAATGGGAGAGAACTATAAGGTTGAAATTATCGAATCAATTCCTCCCGATGAGATTCTTTCGGTCTATACTCAGGGTGATTTTAGCGATCTCTGCCGGGGACCGCATGTGCCATCAACCGGCAAGATCAAGGCGTTTAAGTTGCTCAATACGGCTGGTGCTTATTGGCGGGGTGACTCGCGCAATAAGATGCTTACCCGGATCTATGGCACTTCGTTTTCCTCTGCCAAAGAATTAAAAAAATATTTGGACTATTTGGTTGAAGCTAAACGTCGGGATCACCGTAAGATTGGCAAAGCTCTGGAGTTGTTTGATATTAACGAGCAGGTAGGACCTGGTTTAGTTATCTGGTATCCCAAAGGTGCTACCCTTTTAAAGACCATTACCGATTATTGGATTGAGGAGCATCTAAAGCGTGACTATCAATTAGTTCAAACTCCCCATATCGGGCGCGCCAATCTGTGGCAAACCAGCGGACACTTGGGATTCTATCGTGAATTCATGTTTGATTCGATGAAGGTTGAGGGGGATGAATATTATATCAAGCCGATGAATTGTCCCTTTCACATTCAGATTTATAAATCCAAGACCCGCAGCTATCGGGATTTACCTATCCGTTATGCCGAACTGGGAACGGTCTATCGCTATGAATTATCCGGAGTTCTGCATGGCTTAATGCGGGTACGGGGTTTTACTCAGGATGATGCCCACATTATCTGCACTCCGGAACAATTGGATGATGAGATAGAAAAATTAGTTCAGTTTTCCTTTGATTTTATTCAATCCTTCGGTTTTCGGGAATTTGACGTATACGTTGCCACTATACCAAAAGAAAAGTATGTTGGCAGCGTGGCAATGTGGGAAGAGGCTACTGTTGCATTGAAAAAGGCACTTGAAAAATTAAATGTGCACTATGAACTGGATGTGGGTGGCGGTGCTTTTTATGGTCCTAAAATTGACATAAAAATCAGGGATGCTCTGGGCCGCAGCTGGCAGTGTACCACTATCCAATTCGATTTTAATCTTTCGGAACGTTTTGATATGGAGTATATTTCCAGTGCTAATGAGAAGAAGCGTCCTTACATGATTCACCGGGCTATAATGGGATCGCTGGAACGGTTTGTGGGAGTTTTAATTGAAAATACCGTGGGTGATTTTCCGCTCTGGTTAGCACCCATTCAGGCAATTGTTATTCCAATCTCGGAAAAACAAAACGAAATTGCTCAAGAATTTTTCGATTTGCTTAAGAGCAATAGACTACGAGTTGAATTAAATAATAAAAGTGATACGATGGGTGCTAAAATTCGGGAAGCCGAGTTAATGAAAATCCCTTACATGTTCATTATTGGTGAAAGAGAAGCCCAGCATAAGACCGTTTCAATTAGGCAACGGATCACTGGGCAGAAAGGTACCGTATCATGGGAGGAAGCACTTAATCAATTACTGAAGTCAATTAATAACAACAGAGGAGAGTAAATCATAGACAAAAAGCTACGTATCAATGAGCAAATCAGAGCCACATCAGTTCGGCTGATTAGCCCTGATGGAAAACAAATTGGGATCGTACCGCTAAAAGAAGCTTTTCGAAATGCCGAAGAATATAATTTGGATCTTGTGGAAATTTCGCCAACTGCCAATCCGCCAGTCTGCAAGATCATGGATTATGGTAAATTCAGATACAAACAACAAATGAAGGACCGTGAGAGTAAAAAAAAGCAACATGTGGTAAAAATCAAAGAGGTTCGCTTTCGACCACGGATTGGTGAGCATGACTTGAATATGAAAATTGACCATATTCGAAAATTTTTAGCAGATGGTTTTAAGGTCAAAGTAACCCTGATGTTTCGGGGTAGAGAACTTGCTCATCAGGAGGCCGGAGTTGAACTGGTTAATAAAATTATCGAGAAAGTATCAGATATTGCTACGGTTGATAAAGCCCTTGCTGCTGAAGGGCGAACAATTGTCACTTATCTGACTTCAAAATAGGAGATTAGAGAACACTATGCCAAAAATGAAAACGAGAAAATCCGCAGCAAAACGATTTAAACTGACAGGCACCGGTAAAATTAAACGCAATAAAGCCTATTTTTCGCATATCTTGACGAAAAAGTCGTCTAAACGCAAACGGAATTTAGGTCAGCCGGGAATCATATCCTCTGCGGATAAAGGCCGAATTAAAAGGATGATTCTTAATTAGGAGTTGAATTATGCCTAGAGCAAATAGTCCAGTACCTCATCATAGAAAGCATCGTAAAATTGTCAAAATGGCTAAGGGCTATCGTGCATCGCGTAGTAAACTTTACGTTAACGCCAAAGATGCAGTTGAAAAAGCTCTCCAGTATGCTTATCGTGACCGGCGCGCCAAGAAACGCAGTTTTCGCGGTCTGTGGATAGCTCGCATTAATGCTGCCGTCCGACCGTACAACCTTTCATATAATGAATTTATTCACGGACTCAAGGTTAAGGGAGTGATGCTTGATCGCAAATCCTTAGCCGAAATTGCCATCAAAGATCCCCAGGGATTTTCCAAATTGGTTGAAATGGCAAAGGCTTAGGCCATGAACCTCTTAGAACGCATCCAAGAGGTTCGCAATAGTCTACAAGCAGACCTAGCGAAAGTTCGCCTGGATTTACAATCTGTCGAAGATCTCCGATTAAAATATTCGGGAAAGAAAGGAATTATTCCGGCACTCTTCCAGGAGTTTAGCTCGCTTGCTCCTGAACTTAAGCGGGATGTCGGCAAGCAACTTAACGAATTGAAGAGGGAAGCTGAAGAGGCAGTTCAGCAACTCGAAGCTCGCCTGCTTGAATCGCAAAAGCAGAGTGAAGAATTTGATCCCACTCTTCCGGGAATGCTTTTTAATCGCGGACATCTACATCCGGTTACTCAGACGATGAACCGGATTTGTGAAATCTTTCGTGGTATGGGTTTTGGGATTGAGTTTGGACCTGAAGTAGAAACCGATTTCAATAACTTTCGGGCTTTGAATTTTCCCGATAATCATCCCGCCAGGGATATGCAAGATACCTTTTTTATTGAAGATGAAATTTTATTGAGAACCCATACTTCGCCGGTTCAGATCCGCACCATGATGAAACGTAAGCCACCAATCCGTATCCTGGCTCCTGGAAGAGTCTATCGGAATGAGGCTATCAATCCCCGCAGCTACTGTGTGTTTCATCAAGTGGAAGGTCTTTATGTAGACGAGGGAGTGACCTTTGCCGAAATGAAAGCGACAATTGAAATCTTTGTTAAAAAGTTCTACGGGGAAAATGTCAATTCGCGATTTCGCCCCAGTTTTTTCCCGTTTACCGAGCCCAGCGCCGAAGTCGATATTTCCTGTATTATCTGCGGTGGTCGGGGTTGCCGCCTCTGCAAACAAACC
>Ga0315548_1003760_pt1 | contig 11210 bp, 5 predicted proteins | sample SalMarSW160110MG_2_FD_202540 | JGI IMG/M metagenome (GOLD analysis project Ga0315548, IMG submission 202540) | Salt marsh sediment microbial communities from the Plum Island Ecosystem LTER, Massachusetts, United States - Salt Marsh Sediment SW1601-110 ... | reverse complement strand
CCGGGGAATCTTCGAAGACCGAACGGAAGCGCTCCTCACTCGCCCGGAGAGCTACATCGGCCTGTTTACGGTCAATTAATACTCCGATTTGATTTGAGATGAATTTCAATACTTCAAGATCGTTTTGATGATATGCATTTTGATTGGTATAACTCTGGACGACGACTGCGCCAAGCACCTCGTTCCTGAACATAATTGGTACTCCCAGCCAGACTTTTGAAGGAGTTCCAATCAGGTCAATAACGCCTTTAGCCGCCATTTTTTTGATATCCTGTTCGCATACTAGGAGCGGCTGATTCTTTTTAATTATATAACCGGTCAATGAACGACCGGCGGGAAAGGAGGTAAAGCGATCTTTTTGATCAACGAAATAGGGCAGAGTAAGGGAATCATTCTGTTTGTCATAGAGGGCAACAAAGAAATTAGTAGTATCAATAATTTCGCCAAGTGCCTGACGGATAAAATCGAGAAATTGAGACAGATCTGTCGTCTCAATGACGGCATTGGTGATTTGGTAAAGCACATGCTGAACGGCTTCACTCCTTTTCCGATCAGTTATTTCCTGTAAAATTCCCAGAGAGCCAACGATTTTTCCGCTGATTTCATCTTTGTACGGAACAGCACTATCGCTCAACCATTTTGTCTGACCTTTCGGAGTGACAATTTTAATATCAGATTGATAGTAATCAACTTTGCCGCTTTTAAAGAGTTCGGCGGCAGTGTTCTCATCGTTGGGTGCCCCTGAAATATTTACGTGAGATTCTTTGATTAAAGACCTGAGTTTTGTGAGACTCATTTGATTGGGGGAGATTCCCAGTACTTGTTGACAATCCGCTCCGATAAAATCATAGCGTTTGGTGATATAGTTCAGCAAATAAGGAATACCGTGGGCATTCTGAATTGCCTGCTGATAGATTTTCTGAGTTGCTTTTAGTTTTTCCTCAGTTTTTTTAAGTGAGTAGAGATTTGCCAGGGCGGTCGCATAAAGGCTCAGAATTTCCTGATCCTGTTCGGTGATTGGTCTTTTATTAATTAGATTGTCAACGCCGAGGATGCCGATGATTTTATTCCCCGCTATAAGTTTGGCAATTGCATGATTCCCGCGCCCGATTGGCTTGGCATCCTTACCGACGAGCACTTCATTTTTAAGGAAAACTACTTGTTGCTTACTTTTTAACATTTTGCTTACCGCAAAATCGGCTACTGGCAATTGAATATGTCTTTCATCACGAATGCTACCGGTTTCGTCCGTGCCATATGAGCCATGCATGGTTTTGAGGTCTTCCGAAAGAAACCACAACCCGATTCGGTTGAATCCTAACTCTTGAATGCCCTGTTCAACTGCCTTTTGACAGAGTTCATCTATGGATTGAATGGAGGAAAGTTGGTTGATAACGTTCAAAATGCGGGTTAGTCGAAAAGAGAAGATTCGTTGATTTTTTTCGCTTTCGCGGAGGGCTTGAATCATCTGCTGGCGCTCGGTAATATCCCTGATAATTGAACCAATCCCAACCGGTTTACCATTTTCATCGTCAATCCGCCAGGTCCGCAGCGAGACCGGGATAACGGTTCCGTCTTTTTTTATATACTCCTTTTCGAACTCCTCGGAATAACCGAGTTCCATTACCATATTAACCATTTTTTCATTCTGCTTGTGCCACTTTTTTGGTGTGAGTTCCAGATATTTCAGCTGCTTGATCTCTTCAGGTGAATAGCCCAGCATATCGGCATAGGCCTGGTTACAATCGAAAATATTGCCTTTGAGATCTGCCATGGCAATACCATCGCGTGAGGTAGTAAATAGTGTCCGATATTTATGTTCACTCTGCCTGAGTGCCTCTTCGGCTAGCTTGCGCTCCGTGATATCCTGTACAGTACCAAATAGTCTGACAACTCGGTCGTGTGCATCCTTGACTGGATGCATTCTTGCTGTGAGGAAAATTTGCTTTCTGCTAGGCAGAATTGCCAGCAGATCGTATTCGAAATCCCTCCCTTCCTCAATGGCGCGGCGAGCGAATTCGTGTAGTACCCGGGCTTGTTCAGGAGTGTAATAGGCTGCTTCTTCCTCAACAGTGGGTGGACCCAGAAGAGGATTTCTCTCATATAGACTATATGTCTGGTCTGACCACGTAATTGTTTGGCTTTTAACGTCAAACTCCCAACTGCCGACGCGTCCAAGGACTTGGGCATCCTTTAACTTTCGCTCGCTCTCTCGTAGAGCCTCCTCCGCTTGCTTACGTTCGGTGATATCGCGAATAATCACGAGTTCGGCGGGTTTCCCTTGGTACATGATTATCCCTACATTAGCCTCGAAAGTGACATCACTGCCATCCTTGCGTTTTATGGTTATCTCAAAGACCGGTGGGATATCCTCATTTGCCATCCGGCGCTTATAGTGATCAATAAGTGTGTCCCGATTTTCGGGATTGACATAATCGGCAAAGGGACTACCAATCAATTGTTGGGGATCATAGCCAACTACCTTAGCCAGGCTTGGATTAACATACTGGATTATAGTATCCTGAACAATAGCGATACCATCGTTAGCTCGTTCAACCAGGTTACGATATTTCTCCTCGCTTTCTTGCAAGGCTTTTTCCATTTGTTTGCGTTCGGTGATGTTTGTTGCTACAAGTTGAAAGCCCACTGGAATCCCTGCCTTTTTTATTACTTTACCTTCTAAAGTAATCCAGGCCCATTTTTGATCCTTGCCTTTGAACTGGATCTCCCAGAGTTTGGCTGATCCCCCACTCAATCTCGCTGCTATCCGCTGCATAAAGAGTTTTATATTAGATTCAGAAATCCAATTCATTTTGAAAATATTTTTACCGATCACTTCTTCCCGGGAATAACCTGTGTCATCTTCGAATCGCTTATTAACAAGGGTGATTTTTCCCTGAAGAGTCATGTTGCATATTGCGATAGGGGCTTCTTCAATTAGAGAATTTTTTTCGGTTTCCGAGTCCCGTAATGTTTCCTCAGCCTGCTTGCGTTCGGTGATGTCTTTGGATATGACGGTGACTGAAACCGTTTTGTCTTCAATAGGGCTATTGACCGGACTTAGTGTTCTAATAAAATAACGATTATCGCGGTGACTCCGGTGTTCGTAAAATAGCCATTGGCGCGTTCTGAAGACCTGCTTGATTTTTTTTAAAAATTCCCGGGTTTCTGCACGGTGGTGAAATTCACTATAAGATTTACCGAGGACTTGTTCAATAGGCTGACCGAGCCGGGATAAATAGGTATTATTAGCAAAGAGAAAATAACCGTTTTCATCAACCAGATATATGGAATCTTTGCTCGACTCTGCTAGTGAGCGATATTTCTCGACACTCTCGCTTATAGCTTCCGCTGCCCGCTTGAGGGTTGTAATATCATTGGCTATCCCCACCAGGCCTATGATCGAACCATCCTTATCCCGTAGTGGAATTTTGGAAATCAGTTCCCATTTTGGTTGACCATCTTTGTCAAACGAAAATTGCTCTTTATTTAAAATTGTCTCGCCATTTTTAATTACTCTTTGGTCTTCGGCATAATACTCTTCAGCCAATTGCTGGGGATAGACCTCAAAATCGGTTTTTCCGAGAAGATCGCCTTCCGTTAATAGGTCCGTACGGCCGAGAGTATTAGTAACCCGCGCGAGATGGGTTGAGTTAACTAATATTTTCTTGAAATCCTGGTCTTTTATGAAAATTGAGCCGGGGAGATGATCGATCAGGGTTTTAAGTAAAACACGCTCCTGCTCACCCGACTGCTCGGCTTCCTTATGTTCAGTAAGGTCGGTGGTAATGATATATCGAGTGGCGATTTTTCCGGCTTCACGAGAATAGGAGTAGCGATTGTGCAAGTAGCGTCGAGTTCCGTCCTGACAAACAATCCAGAATTCGAGTTCTCTGGGCCCATAGCCGGTTTTCTGCTCTTCTTTGACTACTTCAGCTAGTCGTTCTTTCTCCTCTGGAGCTGCAAGATCAATTAAATTTAAATTGATTATTTCAGCAGGGGAATAGCCGGTTATCTGACAGATGCGATCATTAAAAAATTTTACCATACCGTGCTCGATGATAATCAATCCGTCGGGAATATTGTCAGCCATTTTACGAAACATTTTTTCGCTGGTTTGGAGTGCCGCTAAAACATCTTTCTGTTTGGTAATGTCAGTGAGGCTAATGGCAACTGATGCCTCTTTGGTCTGCTTCTGGAATAACTTTAGTACATTTTCGATAGCCGGAACTAAAAGTTTCAAATTGGTTTTTAGGATATAGTCTGAGGCACCCCTTTTGATACATTCGGCAGCGGTTTCCTCATTCTGAGCATCGGTAACGAAAATAAAGGGAGTATCGGGAACATGAGTTTTGGCTATTTCAAGGGCTTTGATTCCCGATAATGCCGGTAATTTGTAGTTTGCCAGAATCAAATCCGGTTTGAAATTTTTAAGTTTTTGCTCAAAGTTAACTTTACTAATAGCTGACTGGAATTCCGATTTAGAATTTATTCGTTTGACTTGCTGAATAATTGAATTAATGTCTGCTTGACTCTTCTCAAGCAAAAGGACACGTTGGAGTTTGTTCATCAAGTCCCCCTTGGCCTTTATATTTTAATGTAACTATTATACAGTTTCGTAATTTTATTGAGTTCAGGATTACTGAATTTATCCAGCGGATTGTCTTTTCTTTGCCGGAGATTCACTCTGCTGCCTATCACAATTATCATGGAGGAAATTTAACATTTGATAATTCAGAAGCCAAACGCTAAGATAAAATTAATCCATGAGACCATTACTGGTATAATAGATCTAATTAACTTGAATGTTTAGATTCGTTATTATATCAGGTTTTAATATATTCATGAATGATTTTTCAAAGAGCACTATATGTAGTCTAAGTAGTTAATAATCAGGAGGAAGTCACATGAAATCACTTACCCGCTATATCACTGTCAATTATCCCCGACGCCGGGGATTTATAAATATTACCCCTGAAGTAGTACAATGCGTTAGTGAAAGTGGAATCCAAGAAGGTCTGTGTTTGGTTAACGCGATGCACATTACCGCGAGTGTCTTCATTAATGATGATGAGTCCGGATTGCATCAGGATTTTGAGCACTGGCTTGAGAAACTGGCTCCGGAAAAACCGTATTCCCAATATCATCATAACGGCTATGAAGATAATGCCGATGCTCATTTAAAACGTACGATAATGGGGCGAGAGGTAGTCGTAGCCATCACCGGCGGTCGTTTGGATTTTGGTCCCTGGGAGCAGATTTTCTATGGTGAATTTGATGGCAAACGTCCTAAGCGCTATTTAATTAAGGTTATTGGTGATTAATTGCTTTGCTTTTGACAGCCACTATACCTGTTATTGTTCTAATTTTTCAAGAGGCTTTGGACTAAATCTGGCAAGATTTTACTGGATAGACATTGAGAGTTTTATTAAAATATTTTGCTGAATTTATCGTTATTTTTTATTATGCTTCGTTTGTTCTCTATAATTAATAATGTGAGGATTGTTTTGTTTTTGGAAATAAGTTTATCTGAGATAAGACCTGGGCAACTATCGAAAGGTCCAATTGAACATTTTTTAATAAGGTAATATTGAGGGATTAAATATGGCGATGGAGAGTATTTTTCCGAAAGTCGGTATTCGTCCGACTATTGATGGGCGCTTGGGGGGAGTACGGGAATCCCTTGAATCTCAGACTATGAATATTGCCAAAGCTGCTGCCGAATTCATAAGCGCTACTCTTAAGTATCCTAACGGATCCCCAGTAGAATGTATTATTGCCGATTCCTGTATTGGTGGGGTAGCCGAGGCAGCTGCTTGTGCCGAGAAATTTCGTCTGCAAAGCGTCGGCGTTTCCCTGACTGTGACGCCATGCTGGTGTTACGGAAGCGAAACGATGGATATGGATCCGCATCTCCCCAAAGCCATTTGGGGATTTAATGGTACCGAGCGTCCCGGCGCCGTCTATCTGGCAGCCGTGTTAGCCGCACATAATCAGAAAGGCCTTCCGGCTTTTGGAATTTATGGTAGGGACGTGCAAGATGTTAATGATTTAACTATTCCGACTGATGTCCAGGAGAAAATCCTCCGTTTTGTAAGAGCCGGTTTGACAGTGGCACGTATCCGCGGTAGGTCCTTTCTTTCGATGGGTTCTGTCTCTATGGGCATTGCCGGTTCAATTGTAGATGCTGATTTCTTTCAGGATTATTTAGGAATGCGCAATGAATATGTGGATTTGTCTGAATTCATGCGCCGTATGGATCAGAAGATTTATGATCAGGTAGAGTACGAGAAGGCGCTAAAGTGGGTGAAGATAAATTGCCGGGAAGGAAAGGATTATAACAATATTCCTAAAACTCGTGCCCGGAAAGATGCCGAATGGGAAAAAGTAGTAAAAATGGCCCTTATTGCCCGCGACTTGATGGTTGGTAATCCTAAATTAAGGAAGATAGGCTATGGTGAAGAGGCGTTGGGTCATAACGCCATCCTGGCTGGCTTTCAGGGACAGAGACAGTGGACCGATTATCAACCCAATGGCGATTTTCTCGAAGCGATCCTGTGTTCCTCGTTTGATTGGAACGGCGTGCGTCAGCCCTATTTGGTTGCCACCGAAAATGATGCGCTGAATGGTGTCGCGATGCTTTTTGGTTATCTGCTCACTAATACGGCTCAAATGTTTTCCGATATTCGTACATATTGGAGTCCTGAAGCCGTTAGGCGGGTAACAGGAAGAGTATTGAAAAATATGCCGGCAAATGGAATAATTCACTTGATCAATTCAGGTGCCTCGGCCCTTGATTTCACCGGCCAGCAGAAGATTAATGGTCTACCGGCTATCAAGCCTTTTTGGGAAATTACACCGGAAGAAGTCGAAAAATGTCTGAGGGCAACCTCCTGGTACCCGGCAATTCGTGAGTATTTTCCGGGTGGCGGGTTTTCATCCGAATTTTTAACACGTGGCGGGATGCCCATAACAGTTTCGCGGATTAATCTGGTGAAAGGGCTCGGACCGGTTCTGCAGATTGCTGAGGGGTATACCATTGACCTACCGGAGGAGGTGAATCGAACGCTCTGTGATAGAACTAATCCTAGCTGGCCAACAACCTGGTTTGTCCCGCGATTAACCGGGCAAGGTGTTTATAAGGATGTATATTCGGTAATGGCTAACTGGGGCGCGAATCATTGTGCCTCGAGTTATGGTCATATCGGCGCCGACCTGATAATCCTGGCAGCAATGCTGCGCATACCCGTTTGTATGCATAATGTTTCGGAAGAGAAAATTTTCCGACCTTCGGCCTGGTCTGCCCATGGCATGGATGCGGAGGGAGCCGATTACCGGGCTTGCCAAACTTACGGACCGCTTTACCGCTGATAATATGCAAGGTAATGTCATCATCGTACTTGACTGTGGGGCGACGAATGTTCGGGCTGTTGCGGTTAACCTGAATGGTAAAATCGTCGCCATGCACTCTGTTCCGAATAAGGCTAAAGCCGATCCCTTTTATCCACCTGGTTTAATCTGGGATATTGAGGAAATCTGGCAGAAATTTGCACTTTGTACGCGATCAGTTATCAGTCAAATTTCTAAAAGTGATGTGGCTGCTCTCGTGGTCACGACTTTTGGCGTCAACGGTGCTCCTGTAGCCGAAAACGGCGATTTACTCTATCCGGTTATTTCGTGGCAGTGTCAGCGTACAGTTCCCATTATGGAGAATATTGATAAGTATATCTCCCTGGAACGGCTTTATGCAATTTGTGGTGTTAACAATTTTAATTTTAACACTATCAACGTTCTTATCTGGTTAAAGGAAAATCATCCCGAGGTTCTTGATCGGATGCACGCATTTTTGTTTATCCCATCCATTTTTGTAAATAGACTGACCGGGAATATGATCAACGATTACACAATGGCAGGTACCTCGATGTTGATGGATATCGGGCAGAGAACACTTTCGACTGAGATTCTCGAGGCTATTGATGTTCCAAATAAATTTGCCGATTTGGCCGATGCCGGGACAGTTACGGGTGAACTTACAACTAAGGCGGCTAAAGAATTTGGTTTGGCGCCGGGAATACCGGTGATTCTGGCTGGGCATGATACACAGTTTGCCTTAATCGGTTCGGGCGCCGGTGAAAATGAAGCGGTGCTGAGTTCCGGGACGTGGGAGATTTTAATGACCCGTACCCGGAATTTGGATCTCGACTTTGATCAATTGAAAGCTGGAGTGACGAATGAGCTGGATGCGGTTCCCGGTCTCTATAATACCGGGATTCAGTGGCTCGCCTCGGGAGTATTGGAGTGGATTAAAAGCAACTTTTATACCCGGGAACTGGCAAGTGATCCCAAACAGGTCTATGATATGATGATTCAAGAAGCTGTTGCTGTTTCGCCAAACTCAACTACTTTATCAATTATCCCGGATTTTGCAACCAACGGCGGCAGTATCAGCGGTTTAGGAATGCACACCTCACGCGGAGAGATATATCGCGCTGCCCTGGAAGCATTAGCTGAGAAAACCCGACAGGGATTAAATTTTTTACAAGAAATTGGGCAATTCAAAGCCGATTCATTGATTATTGTCGGTGGTGGTGCCAAGAATCAATTATGGAACCAGATCAGGGCAAATACTCTGGGAATACCTTTAAAGTTAGCGCAACAATCGGAAACAACCGTCCTGGGTGCCGCGGCATTTGCCCTAACTGCACTCGGGATGTATCAACGCCTAGATGATGCAGTCAACACAATTTCATCTCATTACGATTATATTTATCCAAATAATAAAACCTGAGATTGAGTATGAGCAATTTGAATTCCTTGAAATCAATATTCATTCAACATAAAAAGATTGAAACTCTGGTAAGTGACATTGCCGAGATTGCCGGATTTCTGTGGCAGAGAGGGTGGTCGGAAAAGAATGCCGGCAATATCTCAGTTCGGATTTCTGCCCGAGTACGAGAGGAAATTGTCTCTAAAAGCAATGAGCAAATCCTTGATTCACCGGTAACTCATTTGGGTAATGTATGTTTTTTTATTACGGGCACCGGTACACGTATGCGCGATGTTGCCCGGGAGCCTCTCGGTAATGGTATGTTCATCAGGATCAGCCAGAAGGGTGGTGGATATTTCCCGATAACAGTTGGTGATGCTGCAATCAAGCCTTCTTCAGAGTTACTATCACATTTGAACATTCATGATCTGATTGCCCGGAGAGGTACAGATGAAACTGTCGTGATCCATACTCATGCAACGGAGCTAATTGCGCTTACCCATTGGGATAAAATTCAAAAAAGTGATGATCTAAATACGATTCTCTGGGGAATGCACCCCGAAGCGATGGTTTTTGTTCCCAAAGGTGTTGGATTAGTACCTTATCTTTTACCCGGAACTTCAATAATTGCCGACGCTACTGTACAGAGTTTCGAGGAGCATGATGTTGTCTTATGGAAAAAACACGGTGTGTTCGCAATTGGTAAGACTCTTCACGATACTTTCGACAAAATTGATATTGTCTGCAAATCAGCAAAAATCTGGATGCAGTGTCGAGCAGCTGGATTTACTCCAGAGGGATTAACCAAGTCACAATTGGATGAATTGAAACAATTGGTGATAAAATATAATGAATACTGACTTTGAGTTTAAAAATTAACGAGTGAGTAATATTCAAAAATTTGATTTTTGTATAATCCATAAAGGAATTAGAAATGGCCTGTGAGTAAAACTAAGAAATCTCTCTTAAGGTATCAAGGTAAGAGTTTTCCAGATAAGCTATTAACAGTGTATACACTATAATTATAATTAGGTTAAAGAACACTTTTTCTATCTTTAGAGGTCCAGATTTTAATTTTTAATTGCATTGAATTGGATAAGATAATAAATCCAAAAAGACTCTTGTAAATTCCGTTGAAAGTGCGGATATTACCTATGCTTTTTTAAGACGATTGGAAGTAGCTCGTTAGGCTCTATTTAGATGAAGTGAAGTATTGAATAGAAGATGATCTTTTAGATTTTTAAAATAGTGATCGCGGGGTGGAGTCCCGATAGATCGGGAGTAGCTCGTTGGGCTCTACCTGGACGAAGTGAGGTATTGATATAAGGTGATTTTTTAAATTTTAGAATAGTGATCGCGGGGTGGAGCAGTTGGTAGCTCGTTGGGCTCATAACCCAAAGGTCAGAGGTTCGAATCCTCTCCCCGCTACTAAGTCAAGGGGCTTAAAACAGCCCATTTTTTATTTTTTTTATTATCCAAAAACACCTATTTTTTAAATCATTTAAAATTTGTACAATTAAACCCGGAGTTCAATTATAATGATTTGGAAAATAAAATATGTTTTGGTATTAGTAGTGTTGCCCTTCATGGTGAATTTGTTTGGGCAGGACGAAAGTATCCAGATCTCGGCTGATCTTGAGTTACGCAAACTTACCGAGCATGCTTATTTGTATACTTCCTATTATGACCTGGAAAAAGCGCCGCATTTTCCGGCTAATGGAATGGTCTGTCTGGATGGCGACAAGGCTTTCATCATTGATACCCCCTGGCAGGATCGTGAGACCCAGGAATTGATTGATTGGGTGAGTAAATATTTTAAGGTCACGATTCAGGGATTTATTATTACCCACTGGCATAAGGACTGTATGGGTGGATTGGCTACTGTCAACAAAAACGGGATTCACTCCTATGCCCTTGATAAAACCCGGGAAATCGCGAAAGCAAAAAACCTCCCATTGCCGGAAGCTACGTTCTCCGATTCGCTTGTGCTTTATCTAAATGATAAGGCACTTATCTGTAAATATCCTGGTGCCGGTCATACGGTGGATAATATTATTGTCTGGCTGCCGGATGAAAAAATTCTATTTGGCGGTTGTCTTGTCAAAGCATTAGTCTGGAAAGGTCTAGGCAATATCAATGATGCAGTCCTTGCAGATTGGCCGATCACGTTAGAAAAAATGCTGCTAAGCTATCCGGAATCAAAAATTGTAATACCGGGGCATGGAGCAGTCGGTGATCTAAGCCTGATCCGGCATACAATTTCACTATTTAAACCGAATTAATCCAATCAAGACAAAACCTATTCATCCGAGGTATTTATGAGTGTACAATTAAGAGAAGTTCAATCCCGCCGAGATTTACGCAAATTCGTCAAGTTTCCTTTAAGTCATTATCGCAGCCACCCCTATTTTGTCCCAACATTAATCATGGATGACATGAACAC
>Ga0315548_1003757_pt1 | contig 11217 bp, 10 predicted proteins | sample SalMarSW160110MG_2_FD_202540 | JGI IMG/M metagenome (GOLD analysis project Ga0315548, IMG submission 202540) | Salt marsh sediment microbial communities from the Plum Island Ecosystem LTER, Massachusetts, United States - Salt Marsh Sediment SW1601-110 ... | reverse complement strand
CTGCTGAATCCTGACTTTGACTACATTAAAGGTTATTTCGGACAGGAGATACATACAGGGGATGTTGACACTCTTGACCGGGACATAAAAGATATTCTTGATCACTTCAGCGGAGATATATTTTTTTCCAATCCGTCGATATCTCTTAATTATTCAAACTCATTTGCATTGCCAATTGAAATAACGTTAAATGCCACCGGTCACAGAAAGGCTGAAACAGAAGATCTTGGACTGGACCCATTTAATATAATCTATCCGGATGCTCCTGTTGAGCGTGACGTAACAGAGTCATTCAGGATTGACAGGGCTAATTCATCTCTGCCGGAACTCGTTTCATTACCGCCGGAAATAATTGTATACTCTGGTTCCGCGAAGACGAATCCTCAGGGAAATACAGGTGAAAGAGACAATTACATTTTTGATGACAGCCGGTTTGTGGGAGCATTTGAGGTCGAGGTTCCGATGGAAATGAGGTTCAACAATCTGCAATTTACTGATACAGTTGATAATTTTTTACAAACTGAAGATCCGGATGATGATAATCCCATAAAACCTGAGAACTTTGAATTTATCCGGATTGATTTAACTGCAGAAAACGGATTTCCGCTCGGTGTGTCTGTTGAAATGAACCTTTATGACTCTCTTTCAAATACAATAAAAAGTACTGTTGAGGCGATTGATGTTCTTGAACCGGCTCCTGTGGATGCTAACGGGAAAGTAACCAGCCCGGTTGAGACCTCAACAAGCATTGAATTGACAAAGGATTTTTTCAATTCAATAAACGAGGCGGATAAAATAATTTTTCGCTTTACAATGAAATCGACAGATGACGGAACGAAAGATGTTAAGATATACTCTGATTACCGGCTTGATTTCAAAGCAGCATTTGTAATGAAACCCGATATTAATATCAATTTAGACTAAACATAATAATAATTATATATGATCAGGTTAACCAGACTTTTGTGGATTTTTCTTCTTGCGGGAATTCTCCCGGAGGCAGCTTCACAAAACAGCCAGGTTCTGTATTATATGAATCTCCCTCAGAATCATCTTCTTAACCCGGCTATCAAGCCTTTCAATTCTGTTTATATAGGCTTACCTGGATTAACGGGGATTAATCTGAATGTTAACAATAATTTTATCAATTTCTCAGATGTTTTTATGAAAGGTCAACAGCCATCGGATTCAATTATAACCTTTCTTCATCCCGATTTTGATATTGATGGTTTTCTCAGCAAGATAAAAGATAAAAACTCTATTGAGCCACTGGCTGCGGTTCAGCTTTTCGGGCTGGGTTTTACTGTCGGGAAAGATCTGTATGTATTTCTTGATATTAATGAGCGGATAGAGAGTAATATTGTACTGCCAGGAGATATTTTCAGGCTTGGATTTAAGGGTAATGAAGAATTTATCGGCAAACAGATTGATTTAACGTCGTTGAGGGGCGATATCAAAGCCTATCATGAAGTTGGCCTCGGTTTTTCAAAGAATTTTACAAGAAAACTCCGGATAGGGGTAAAGGGAAAGCTTCTTTTCGGACTGGCCTCAGGATCGATTGATAATAATTATCTTGGGATTACGGTGAACGACGATTACTCACATACTCTGGATGCCGATCTCATGGTAAATATCAGCGGACCTGTAAATGTCTATGTGAATGCGGAAAATAATGGTATAGACAGTATAAGATTTGATAAAGAGAGATTTAATTCCTCGGGTAAGGTATTCGATTATCTTAAAAATACAAGGAACATGGGTCTGGGTTTAGATATTGGCGCAGAATATATGATCAACAACAGACTTATTGTTTCAGCAGCTGTCACAGACCTTGGATATATTAGATGGAAAACCGATCTCACCAATCTTCAGGCCGCCAGTTATTTTGATTTTAGCGGACTTAATATGCTCGATGTGATTAACGGGGACAAAACATTTGAAGAACTGGGTGACGAAATGCTTGATTCACTGCAGAACTCTTTTCATTTAACTGACGAACAACAGCCTTTTACTACCTTTCTTCCTGTTGGTGTCACTTTGGGCGGAAAATACAACCTGACGGAGAGATTTTCTTTTGGAATATTATCATATAGCAGGATAATAGGCAAGCAATTAAGGGAGGCTCTTACTCTGTCTGCAAACCTGAATCTTGGCAATGCTTTTTCCTCCAGTATAAGTTACACTGCCGCAAATCACCGTTATGATAATCTGGGAGCAGGGCTGGCATTCCGCGCAGGTATTTTTCAGTTTTACCTGCTTACCGACAGGATACCTGTAATGTGGAATAGATTAACGATAGATGAAGATTCCTTCCCATTACCTGCAAGCTGGAATACTGTTCATATAAGATTCGGAATGAATCTGGTGTTTGGTAATAATATAAGAAAGCAACAGGACAAACCAATGGTTCTGGTTGAATAATAAGAGAAAAGAAATGGTTTTACTTGTCCGTGTTATATTAATTAGTTTAATAGTATATCTTTTAATCAGGCCATTTGTCAGGTATTTCGAAGATAAGGGAACTTCTGACAGAAGGTCCGGGCATGATAGCAAAAATGAGAAAAGGCGCCGGGGAGTCTCAAAAGAGGTTGGGGAATATATTGATTACGAGGAGGTTGATTAATATTATGCCATGTGTTGTTTTGATGAAGACCTCAGCTTTTTTGCCAGGGCATTTGAAAATACAAAATCGTTAAGAGTATCGCAATCTGAATGAAGTATTTCGTCTTTCCCGCCTTCCCAGCATTTTATGCCATCACTTATAAACACAATTTTTTCTCCTATTTTCATAACGGAGTTCATATCGTGAGTATTTACGACAGTTGTCATAGAGTACTCTTCAGTCAGCTCTTTAATAAGTTCGTCGATTAGTATTGTTGTAATAGGATCGAGTCCTGAATTAGGTTCGTCACAAAAAAGATATTTCGGATTTAGAGATATAGCCCTTGCAATAGCTACCCGTTTCTTCATTCCTCCGGATAATTCTGAAGGATAGAGATTGTTTGCATTTATAATATCGACCCTTTTAAGGCAGAAATTTACACGATCCACTTTTTCTTCATTTGTTTGTCCGGTAAACATATCGAGGGGGTATCTTACATTCTGTTCAACAGTAAGTGAATCGAAAAGTGCTGCTCCCTGGAACAACATTCCCATTTCCTTGCGGATATCTTTTCTGGCTGAGAAATCAAGCTGGTTGAAAATAATATTTTCATACCAGATTTCTCCACTGTCTATTTCATGAAGTCCGACTATTGATTTCAGCAGAACAGTTTTGCCAGAGCCGCTTCTTCCGATTATCAGGTTAGTCTTTCCTGGTTCAAATATAACAGATATATCGCTCAGCACCTGCTGATTGTTAAACGACTTGCACAAATTCTTAACCTTTATCATGACAATAAAAGTTGAGTAAGTATAACATTGAAGAGCAGGATAAGAACGCTGCTGTAAACAACTGCTTTTGTACTTGCACGACCTACTTCAAGTGATCCTCCTTCAACATAATATCCCTGAAATGCAGAAACGCTGGTTATTATGAAAGCAAAGAAAACAGTTTTGATAAGTGAATAGGTAATATAATAAGGTATAAATGCATATTGGATTCCGTAAATGAAGTCTTCTGAGGTAATAACACCTGCCATTGTTCCTGCAATCCACCCGCCAAGTATTCCTACTGTGATACTGATGAGTGTGAGAAAAGGATTAAAAAGAAGAGTCGCAATAATTTTTGGCAATATAAGGTAGGATGCAGAGTTCACTCCCATAATCTCGAGAGCATCAATTTGTTCAGTAACTCTCATAGTTCCTATTTCTGATGCTATATTTGATCCTACCTTGCCGGCAAGTATAAGAGCGCAGACTGTGGAAGAAAATTCAAGAATTATTGAATCACGGCAACCCAGTCCGATCAGATAGGTTGGATAGATAGGATTTTCGGTATTATAAGCTGTCTGAAGGGTAATAACTGCTCCCATAAAGAATGATATTATAGTAACAATCCCGATAGAGTTCAAGCCAAGAAACACAAACTCCCGCATTGTCTGCCTGTAGTATATAACAGGTTTTTCCGGCTTGGAGAATACCCTTTTCAGAAGAACAAAATAACGTCCGGTTTGTGTAAGAAAATTTAATAACATTGGATTTTATTTACAGCAGCTAAAATTACGAATTTTTACACTATTTCCTTCAGGTTGGTTTTAAATCCGCGGAATGTATAAATTAATATATATTTGCATAAAATAATTCTTATCTAATATTTCTCTTATGGACAACAGGTATGTGATTATCATGGCCGGCGGAGTTGGGAGTCGTTTCTGGCCTCTCAGCCGTCAGAAGAAACCCAAACAATTCCTGGATATTCTCGGGAAAGGAGAAACACTCATCCAGCAAACCTTCAGGAGGTTTAAATCTGTTTGTCCGGCACAGAACATTTTTATTGTTACCAGCGCTGAACATAAGAAGCTCGTTACTGATCAGCTTGATATTAATCCTGTAAATATTCTGTCTGAACCTTTCCGGCGTAATACTGCTCCGTGTCTGGCATATGGTACATTCCGCATATTAAAGGAGAACCCGGATGCGATAATTACGGTAACACCGGCTGATCATTTCATTATTAAAGAAGACAAATTTGTTGAGGTAATACAGATGAGCTATGAGTTTGTGAGAAAGAACGATGCGCTCCTTACTCTGGGTATTAAACCCGACAGGCCTGAAACGGGTTATGGGTATATCCAGGCTGACCGGAAAAAACCTGCAGACGGATATGACAATCTGCTGAAGGTCAAAACATTTACTGAAAAACCCGATATTGATCTCGCAAAAATATTTCTCGAGAGCGGTGATTTTTACTGGAATTCAGGCATTTTTATCTGGAATATAAGATCCATAATAGCTGCATTTGAAAAGTATCTGCCTGATATTTTTTCGGCATTCGATGAAAGTCGCGATCTTTTCGGTACACGTCAGGAAGGCAAATTCATCAGGGAAACATATACTGAATGCAGAAGTATTTCTATTGATTATGGGATAATGGAGAAGGCAGATAATGTTTATGTTATGTGCACGGATATCGGCTGGTCAGACCTGGGAACCTGGAGCTCGCTATATGAGAATACCAAACCGGACAGAAGAAGAAATGCCATTATAACCGGTGAGGTTTTCACTTATGACAGTTCGAGTAATATTTTTAATATCTCTCCAGGGAAAATAGCTGTTGTCCAGGGGCTTAAAGACTATATCGTGGTTGGCTCCGAGGATGTTATTCTTATTATAAGGAAAGAAGAAGAGCAAAACATTAAGAATTATCTTGAGGATATAAAGAAAGTAACCAAGGACAGGTATCAATAAAAACAGGAGATTAAACTCCTGAAAAAATTAAAGGGAATTGCATAATAAGAAAAGAGGCTGGTTTATTCAGCCTCTTTTCTTTTGATTAATATTCCCAAAGATCATGTTCAAAACTGAAGAGCACTTCGTTTTTTATCCGTTCAGCCTCAAAGAGTGTGTACTTCCCAAGTGTGTATTCATTTATCAAACGGTCGTTATATACGTTTGATTCACCAAAAATAATACTGCCAAATCTTCTTTGCATGAACAGATCATCGAACGATAATCGCTGTGCATCATTACTTGAAATGAATGCCTCTTTTTTTGCAAGAGCGTCTCTTACCTCATCATACTTGATCCAGAACAGTGGTTTTGTGAGTATACGTCCAATTTCAGCATCATAACCCAGCCAGCGAGGTTCAATACCAATAATCCTCACATCGAGTTTTGATAATTTCTTATCGAAATACCACTCCTCGTAGACAAGCAGTTGCTTTACATCTTCAGGTTTGGCATCTTCTTTAATAAGAGTATCTCTTGTATTGCCGGCAGCGTCTATCTGGAGTGACTGAATCCTGCTGACTGCTCCCATAGTCTGTTCTATTTCCGAATAAGTAGTTGGGATGTTTGTATCGAGAGGATTATAAGCTTTAATTCGTCCTGCCTCAATTTCATCAAGGAGAATTCCAATAAGGTTCTGTCTGCCATCCAGTGTGGGTTTTGTAGGATAGTACAATGGCTGGTTAACTCTTTCACGAAGATCGATAAGACGATATATTCTTTTTGAATATATTACATCGGCCTCCCTCAGGTAAGGATAATTGATCTTTCTATTTTCGTGAATTGATTTCTGGTAAATATCGCCGAATGACTGGGCATTTAAAACACCTGTAATTGTCATTACGATAATTCCGAGAAGTATTTTCTTATTCATGGTATTTCAATATTTTATTTCTAATCAATTTTCAATATTACCGGCGACAACTCAACGGTTCTGCCATCAGGCCCAAGAGCCCTTATGTCTTTAATAATCAGATTCTTGCCTCTTGTAAGTCTGTTTATCAGATCTTTTTGTCTGGTTGTGAGGTTGCTGCTTGTGCTTGATTCTTCAAAATCGCCCCTGCTATCAGAATAAAGGACTGTGAATGCGGTAACAGAATAATTAAGATCAAAGTCGAAATCCGGCTGGACTGCATAAACACCTGTTTGCGCAGCAGCAACATTTTTAGCAACATTTCCGGTGTTTTTATTTGCAAATACTGCAGTAGGAGGAGGGACTGTTTTTACTCTGAATTCATATGGTGTAAAGGTCTGCGGTTTTCCGCTGACATCTGCTGTAACAATAACCTGGACATTAGTTCCTGTAGCATTGGGTTTAACGATCCAGTTACCGCGGAAATTCTGTCCTCTGGAGTTCTTTACTTTTCCACGTTTAAATGTTCCGTTATTGACCCTGACCCTGATATTATCAGGGCTGACGCTTGGTACGGAGATATCTATAGGATTATCGATACCGGCATACATGACGTTCATAGCTGTAGGTGAAACAACAACATTAGGTTCACCAACTGTATATGATGATTCGAAGGGGTAGTTCATAGTTGCTCCGTCCGGGGCCTTAAGAGAGATAACCCCTCCCCATCTTTTGGGGCCTGTTGTTGTAGCGCGGGCTCTGTAGACTCCTTTTCCGGATTCGTCAACCGGCAGAACGTTACCTCCTACTGTAATAACGGGTTTTTGTGTTGTATCTGTTGCAGAGATGAAAACCTGTGCTTCATAGTCGTTTCCCCGTGTAACATAACTGGAAGTAGGAATTACTATTGCTGAAAGTTTGTTAAATTTAAAGGAAGAAGCATCAATTTGCGAATAGAGGTGGTTAAGAACTTCTGTTTCGGCATTCCTGACATCAACCTGCATTTTAGACAGAATAGTAATTACCGCAACCAGAGGGAGTGTCTGGAATGTTAAATTCTCCCAGCGAGCTGGTTGGCCGTCGGGATCTCTTCCATCATCAGTATTAAGACTTTTTCTGAGAGCCTCTTCAGCAGCTATATTTTCTCCGTTCAGGGTTGTAACAAGGAATTCACGATAGTCGTTTAAAAGTGCTTTTACCTCATAGGCTTTACCGTTTTCGTTTGCTCCTATCAGAATTTCGGAAGGCACATTATTCTGGTCAATTCTCTTAACATTATCAATAATTACTTCATTCCCTTTAACCGCGTCAGTTCCTGGGGGTTCGGTCTTAGTTATTATTTCTATTTTAAGTTCCTGAATATAATTGAATGTTTCGTCAGCACGGGTTTTTACCTCATAGGCAGCTGTCTTAAATTTCAGGGCCTTAGTTGGATTTTCAGCAGCAGCTCTATCAAACTCACTGTATATAAGGTTATTCTTAATGACATAGTTTGCAATAGTCTGAGTAAGACTATTGTCTACTTTTTTAAATGCTTCAACGGCGTCTTTTGATACGTTAAGTGCAAGCATAGCAGTAAGTATCAAGTACATCATACCGATCATTTTTTGCCGTGGTGACAGCCTTTCGTGAGCCATTTTACAGGTTGTTTAGTTGGGTAAAAAAAATGTCACGTTATTTTACATTCATTGCAGCAAGCATATTCCCGTAAATGTTATTCAATGCTGACAGGTTATCGCTAAGTTTTGACATCTGGTCGCGGTATTTCTGTGCGTCAGTTGCTGATTCGGAAAGGTCTTTAACAAGTTCCTGAATCCCTTTGAACAGCACATCGGATTCTTTCAGGTGTTCATCAGCTCCTTTGTGCTGTAGCTCATAAACTGCGTTCAGAGCTGAAAGGTTTTTATTAAGTGTTTCCAGTTGTTCCTGATAGGATTTTCCTCCTGCTTCAATAACCGAGAATGAATCAGCCATGTTGCGATAAGTAGAGCCTGTCTCATTTATCACTCTAGTGGTTTCCCGGTAGCTATCTGTTAGTTTGTTGAGTGATTCATCAGCTGCCTGGATTGTATTCATATACTTAGCGGAAGCTGAGGACACATCGCCCATTGCGGAAATATTGGATGTTGATTCACTCAGTTTTTTCATTCCTACACCAAGCTTCTGGAACAGTTCGGGAGTAATTTCAGCTTTCTCGAGCATTTCATCAAATTTTGCCAGAGCTACAGATCCGCCTCCTCCACCTCCGCCAACAGCGCCTCGGTACTTGTCTCCATAAGATCCAATAGCTTCTGGTTCCTCGTCGGGAATACCTGCAAGTTCAGGATAAACCAGAGACCAGTCAACCTCTTCATGTAACGGCTCAAAGGCTGAGAAGAAGAAGATGATTGATTCGGTGAAAAGACCAATAGAAAGCATGGTCCCGGCCAATGGCCAGTGCTGTATTTTAAATAAAGCACCAATAATAACGACAGAAGCACCTAAACCGTAAAGTTTAGCCATAAAGCTCTTCCATCCGCTGCTTTGTACTATTTCTGCTAAGCTCATATACCTGATTGTTTTTAGGGTTATTTCAATTATTAATTTACACCGATATAGGATCTTACATTGCGGAATCCAACATATGATTTTGTTGAATCCTGATATTCATAATCTCTTGAACTAGTCTGAAGGAAATAGGCAATATCCTTCCAGGAACCTCCTCTTATAACTTTACGTTTCATGACAGGCGGATCCTGTGGTGTTGCATTGTATTCATAGTTGGGATTAAGATCGTGCTGGAAGATGTATGCAGAAGGATGATAAGCGCCTAATGTCCATTCGGCAACATTTCCTGATATATCAAACAATCCGTATTCATTTGGTTCATATGAACCTACTTTGGCGGTATATACTGTTCCGTCGTCGATATAATTACCACGTAAAGGTTTAAAGTTGGCAAGGAAGCAACCTTCGTAATTACGGGTATATGGGCCTCCCCATGGATACATGGAAAGATCAAGGCCTCCTCTTGCGGCATACTCCCATTCAGTTTCAAGAGGCAGTCTGTAGCTCTGTACATCTGCAATTCCGTTCTTTCTGAGAGCGGTATTCATGTAATCAGTCCTCCAGATGCTGAATGCATTTGCCTGCACCCATGAAACACCTACAACCGGGTAATCATCGAATGAAGGATGCCAGAAATAAAGGGATGCTTGCGGATCATTGAATGAATAGGTATAATCCCTGATCCAGCAAAGAGTATCAGGATAAACATTAATGATATTATGTTTAATGTATGAGGAACGGTCCTTTACATCCGTGCGTGATCCGTCGAGGTTAGTTACCTGTCCTTCATATCTGCCGGTGTTGTTCTCATAGTCATAAATATACCTTGCTTTCGCAGCTTGCTGATAATCAACCCAGTAATACGAATAGTTGAGCTTTCTGATATCAGTTTGCTTTCTACCGCTAAATCTCTCCTCAGGCGGATAGTACATTTCTTCAATAATAGACTGGGTGGTTTCTTCTCGCGGGTCGATTTTTTCTTCCCAGTTAATAACGTTTGGGTCGATAATATTCCCGTCATCGTCAACAACGAAATACTCGCGATCCGGAATACCTGCCTCACCAAGCTTTGTTCTGAGAATGGAATCACGAACATAGTATACAAACTGACGGTACTTGTTATTGGTCATTTCTGTCTGGTCCATCCAGAATGCTTCAACAGTAACGGATTTTGAGATGCTGTTAAGCGCAAATACTGCATCCTCGTCGCTGGGACCCATCATAAAATTACCGGCAGGGATGAATGCCATCTCAAGTGGCTCCGGTTCAAAGAACTTCTTTCTTCCCGGAATTCCTGTAAGCTCTCCAGTATTTGAAGAGCGACAACCACTTAATAAGATTATTATTATTAGAGAAGATAAGATTGCCTTTTTCATAATTCTAAAAAATTTAAACTGCAAGTTAAATTATTTTTTTCCATAAATCATAAAAATCTGATACTTTTATATTTCATCGGGCTTTTACCCAAGCTTATATCAAAACAATAGTTCACCATAAATTCATGCGATCCGCTGGTATTCTTTCTGATGTCCGACATAGGGAAATCATAAGCGTAACCTATCCGGAGACTATTATATAATTCAAACCCTACAATGCCTATCAGAGCATCTCCGGCTCTGTATGAAACGCCACCCCATACTTTTTTATTGTATTGCAATAAAGAAGTTACTGTAAATTGAGATACTTTTCCATCGCTGAAAGCAAATAAAGATGGCATTAATTCAAGGGATGGGTTAGGTAACTGTATTTTATATCCTGCTGTGGCATAATAATGTCTGCTGACATAAGGAAGCCCTTTTGAGAACTTTATTTTAGGTTGATTAATGTGTGTTGCTGATACAGCCGCATAATATTTATCGGTTGTGTAAAAGAGGCCAAATGAGGCATCGAATGCAACGTAACTTTCTTTATTTTCAGGAATAAGCGGATCTCCTGAAGGCGGAATATGGACATCTCCAGTCGGTATTTCCCAGCTTGGATCAAGTGTCTTATTCAGCATCCCCGCACTTACTCCTATTCCCAGTTTACCCTGTCCCAGTTCTGCCAGGAAAGAATAGGTGGCAGAAAGATTTATATCTTTATCAAAACCAATGTTATCGCTTTCAACAAGTAAACCAACACCGCTTCTTATTTTGAACAGTGTTACCGGAGCGCTTATGTTAAATAATGTTGTTGAAGGAGCTCCATCAAATCCGATCCATTGTTGCCTCGTAATAGCAGTTGCACATATAAGTCCTGAAGTGCCGGCCACTCCTGGATTATAGGTTAGAGTGTTGTACATATAATAGCTCGACAATGGATCTTGCTGTGATGAGACCGGTTGCAATATCAAAACAATAAAAAGAAATGTGATATTTAGTTTTTTCACTTCTTCAAAATAGTACTGTAACGTCCTTTTATTGACCCTGTAAAATAAATAAAAATATTAA
>Ga0315548_1003751_pt1 | contig 11228 bp, 8 predicted proteins | sample SalMarSW160110MG_2_FD_202540 | JGI IMG/M metagenome (GOLD analysis project Ga0315548, IMG submission 202540) | Salt marsh sediment microbial communities from the Plum Island Ecosystem LTER, Massachusetts, United States - Salt Marsh Sediment SW1601-110 ... | reverse complement strand
CACTTCACCGCCTAATCCCGGCGTTTCACCATGCTCATAAAAGGTAAAACCTTTAACCGTCGTCAGGTCCCGATCCAGCGCAATTAATCCATACATCGTTGACCACAATCCTTTACCAAATATCGGTAGGATTACCTTACTCTTCTGACCCCCGACTTTCACCCAATAGATCACCATATAATTGGGTTGCCGATCAACCTGAGCAGGATCTTCCTCTACACTTAACTTATGGCTATATCGCGGATCTTTTATGATCGTCTTAATATCAAATGTCTTGGGATTCAATACCTCTGTATATTCGCTTTTAGTCAGGATTTTGCCGGCTCTGAGATCCACAATGTCAGCCTGGATATATTTATCGAATAGCTCTTTAACATCTTTCCCCTTATCCGGTACATCACCGGCAATAAGAATGTTTTTCAATTTATCCTGTTCCTTATTTTTTTCCTGAATCCCGCGCAGACCAACCGCCGCCGTCGAGACCAGGACCGAGCAGACGAGACAGACGACCAGGGCAACCCGAATCGTTTTTGCCGTACTATCCACTGACATAACGGGCTTGCCTCCGCTTGATATTAGCCTTGATAAAAATTCGGTCAATGATCGGCGCAAATACATTACCAAACAGAATTGCCAGCATCATCCCCTCCGGAAAAGCCGGATTAATCACCCGAATCAGGATCACCAGAAATCCAATCATTAAACCATAGACATATTTACCGTTCTCAGTCATCGCAGCGGTTACTGGGTCCGTAGCCATAAATACCGTACCAAAGGCGAATCCACCCAAAACCAGATGCCACAGTGGCGTTACCTGAAACATCGTATTGGTGTCACTGCCAACCAGATTGAAGAACAAAGAGGTAACTACCATGCCCACCAGAATACTCAACATAATCCGCCATGATCCAACACCCGTAATAATTAAAATCGCGGCTCCAATCAGGCAGGCGAGGGTTGAAGTTTCACCCATCGAGCCAGGAATAAATCCAAAGAAAGCGTCCTTCCAGGTCGAACTGAACTGGAGCAGCGGGTCGGCCAGTTGCGCCAGAGGAGTCGCCCGACTGACACCATCCACCGCAACCCAGACCTGATCGCCCGAAATTTGCGCCGGATAAGCGAAAAATAAAAATGCCCGCCCAACCAACGCCGGATTCAAGATATTCATACCGACACCGCCAAAAACCTCTTTGCCAATCACTACTCCAAAGGTAATACCCAAGGCAACCTGCCAGTAAGGAATTGTCGGCGGCAGAATCAGCGGGAAAAGTATACTGGTCACAAAAAAGCCTTCATTGATCTCATGCTTGCGAATACTCGCAAACAAAACCTCCCAGAATCCACCTACGAGTAGAGTAATAATATAGACCGGAAGAAAATATAACGCACCGTGGAGAAGATTAGCAAAAACACTCTGAGGATTAAATCCAACGCCCAGCCAGATGAGCACCGCCCTCTGCCAGCTGCCCGGCGGAACAGTAGGCAAACCAGCCAGCGCCAGGTTAGCCTGAAAGCCAATATTATAAAGTGCCATCAGGATTGCCGGAATGAGTGCCACCATTACTATGACCATCATGCGTTTCAAATCCAGGGCATCACGCACCTGGACCCTGCCGCCGGTCACTTTATCAGTCGAGTAGAAAAAAGCATCAATAGCTTCATACAGGTAATACAGTTTAGCAAGCTTACCGCCTTTGTAAAAATGATGCGCCTGTTTATCCAGGAATTTCCGAAGTACTCTCACTATCCTTCCTTTTCAATCAGCGTCAGAACCCGACGTAAATTATTGCCATGTTCGATTTTGGATGGGCAGACAAAAGTACACAGTGCCAGATCTTCTTCTTCCAGTTCCAGACATCCCAACTGCTCGGCACCCTCAATATCGTCAACTGCCAGCGCCCGCAAGAGGTAGGTCGGGAGAATATCCAGCGGCATCACCTTTTCATAACTGCCAATCGGTACAATACTCCGAATACCGCCATGCAAATTAGTATCGAAATCAAAGGTTTTATGGGGCAACAGGCGGGATAAAACGATATTTTTTACGGAGAACAGATTAAAGCCGGCGCTAAACCAGCCAAATAGTTTTCGCTGCCGATCCTCCGCTAAGACTGAAATTTGTTGATGATAAAATCCTAAAAATGCTAATGCTCCTGTGGCTTGATAGCCGGATAAAACCGAACCGGAAATGATGCGATTCTCGCCCGCTTTAAGCTCACCCACAACGAGCTCATCAGTAGCAGCTCCCCGGCGGGTACGAATTAACTTGGGCTTACTCAGCGCCGGTCCGCCAAGTGCCACGACACGTTCTGTCGGGAGGTTTCCCGTGGTGAAAAGTTGAGCAACGGCGATGACATCCTGCAGCCCGAGATACCAGACAGTCTTGGTGCGGGAAACCGGATCGAGAAAGTGAATATGTGTACCCACATTGCCGGCCGGATGAGGACCGGCAAATTCTTCAACGACGAGATTGGAGAGATCAGCGACCGGAATATTGGCCTTCGGAGACTTGCAGACGAATAGTTTATTGTCTGTCAGCTTGGCTAAAATCTCAAGCCCAAGGGTAAACATTCCCGGCTGAGTTGCCACGATCGTTTCCAAAGAGGAAGCTAGTGGATTGGTATCCATAGCGGTCACAAAAATCGAATGCGGTAGATTAGTCGGATCGGCAATTTTACCAAATGGCCGGCTGCGCAGGGCTATCCACAAGCCAGAATCCAACAAGTTACTGATGACTGCTTCACGGGTCAGGGATTTTATTTTACTTGGGGAATAGGAGCGAAAAGTAACTTCTTCTGTTCCGTCAAGCTCAATTATCAGCGAGAGGAAAATCCGTTTTTCGCCGCGGTTAATTGCGATAATCCGACCAGCTGCAGGTGAGGTAAAACGGATTTCGGGACGTCTTTTATCGGTGAACAATAACTGGCCCAGCTTGACCTGATCGCCGACCGCCACTGCAAAATCCGGCTTCATGCCGATAAAGTCCGGGCCGATAAGTGCTACCTTAGTAACTGGATTGCCGGGATAAATTTGCTGCTCCGGCTGACCGTTGATTGGTAGATTTAATCCCTTCTTAATCTTGATCAAAAATTACCCCACTTATCTCTTCCAAGGCTCGCCTGTCCGCCTTTGGTAATAAACCATCGAAAAACGATCACGGTGCCAAGCGCAAATATAATTTTAATGAGTTTAAGATTGCAAGGTATGTTTGCGGGATAAAAAAATTTTATCCTTGCCAAAATCGCAAACCGGATAAATTTTATTTAGCCAAACTATTGCTAAATCGAAAAGGTGGAATAATAAATGCTATTCTATATTCGTATAAGAGTAGTTGATTTTACTGCAGACCACGTCTTGCTAACAAAGGCTCGATCTTGGGTTCAGCGCCCCGAAACCGCTTATAGAGCACCATCGGTTCTTCGGTCGCACCGCGTTCAAGAATATTCTTACGGAACGACTGGGCAATTTGTTGATCAAACAATCCCTTTTCCTTAAAAGCCTGAAATGCATCCGCATCCAGTACCTCTGCCCAGATATAGCTATAATAGCCAGCGGCATAGCCACCGGCAAAAATATGACCAAAATAGGTCGTCCGGTAACGGCTGACAATCTCCGGGATTAATCCAATTCTCAAGAGCGATTCATCTTCAAATTCCAGGACGTCGGCCTGAGGACGAATCGTCGTCAGGGTATGCCAATCCATATCGAGATAAGAGGCAGCCAGATATTCCGTTGTCATAAAACCCTGATTGAAGAGTTTAGCGTTTTTAATCTTCTGGATTAACTCATCAGGAATCGGTTCGCCGGTTTGATAATGCCTGGCATAGCTTTTCAGAACTTCCGGCTCGAGTGCCCAATTTTCCATAAATTGCGAGGGGAGTTCAACAAAATCCTGCGCGACATTGGTACCTGCCAGAAGAGGGTAAGTTGTATTGCTGAAGAATTCATGCAGGGCATGCCCTAGTTCATGAAAAAGGGTCAGCACCTCATCCAGACTTAAGAGCGCCGGCTGATCCTTACTTGGTTCAGAAAAATTGAAGATATTACTGACCAATGGCAGTACTTTAACTCCGTTTTTATACATTTGCTCGCGAAATGCTCCACACCAGGCTCCGCCCTCTTTGCTGGTGCGCGGATAATAATCGGTATACAACAAACCAAGAGTGCTTCCATCACTATCTTTAACTTCAAAAATCCTAACCTCAGGATGATATACCGGAATATCCTTCCGCTCGTGGAAAGTTATTCCATAAATTTTTGTTACAAGATCGAATGCTCCTTGGCAGACATTTTCCAGTTGGAAATAGGGACGCAAAATTTCATCATTTAAATCATACTTCTCTTTTTTCAGCTTTTCGGCATAGTACCACCAATCCCAAGGTTCTAATGAGAATTTATTACCCTCCCGATAGATTATTTGCTGTAACTCGCGAGCCTCAGATTTAGCCCGCCTCAGGGCTGGCACCCAGAGTCGATTCAGCAAGTCATAGACATTTTGGGGCGTTTTTGCCATATTGATATCCAGGGCATAATCGGCATAAGTCGGAAAACCGAGCAGGCGGGCACGTTCCGCACGGAGAGCGGCGATCTTGGCAGCTATTTGCTTGTTGTCGAATTCATCGCCATTATTCCCGCGATTGATATAAGCAGTATAGATTTTCTCTCTCAAATTGCGTTTCTGAGAATATTGCAGAAATGGTTCCCAGCTGGGGCGGTGTAAAGTACAAACCCATTTATTTTCATAGCCCTTTTCCCGGGCAGCTTCGGCGCCGGCGGCGATGACGTTCTGCGGCAGTCCAATCAGATCTTCCTTGTTCTCAATAACCAATTCGAAATTATTATCCTCCTTCAGCTCATTCTCGCCAAATTTGGTGGTCAGGAGGGCCAGATCCTCATTAATCTTGCGAAAACGCTCCTTTTGACTGGCGGACAGGTTAGCTCCGTTGCGCACAAAATCCTGATAATATCTATCCAGGAGAGTTGCCTGTTCAGTTTTTAGCTTCAGCTGATCTTTCTGCTGGTAAACGGCCTTGATCTTTTGGAATAGGGTGTCATTCAAACTAATGTCATCATAGTGATTGGACAATATTGGGGCAATGTCCCTGGCGATGGTCTGCATTGCATCGCTGGTATGGGCACTATTCAAGCTGTAAAATATGTTTGTAACCCTTTCGAGCAATTCACCGGAATAATCCAAGGCCTCGATCGTATTGGCAAAAGTTGGATCTTCCGGATTGGCAATAATCGCCCTGATCTCTGCCTTATGGCGCCGCATTGCCTCTTGAAACGCCGGCATGAAATGCTCGTTTTTGATCCGATCGAAAGGCGGTGCACCTAACGGGGTTTGCCATTCACTGAAAAAGGGATTAGACTCACGGTCTGGTCTGGAGCAGGCCGAAAGCATTAACAACAAAATCAATCCAGACGACAATACTTTTTTCATCGTTCTTTTCCTTTAATTTAAAACGGGATTATTGACACTGAATTTATAATTTCGATTTCGATAATAAAGCTGACTATTCAACCTAATTAATATAACTATTTTCTTTGAAAAACCTGAAATCATCTTTGATTGTGTCATCAAACCCGGAAAAATTACTTTCAATATGATTCGGATTAAAAGAAATCTCAGATTAAATTTGGGCGAAATAAGAGTAGTAAGTGACTGAATAAAATGCAAAATCAGCGGCAAAAATTCGATGTAACCGTAATTGGTAACGTCGGCATAGATACCAACGTTTATTTTTCTAACAACCTGGTACAGCTCGACCGAGAATCCAATTTCACCGAGAATGTTGATTATATCGGTCAGGCTGGCGGCTATACCAGTCGCGGTTATGCCCGGCTGGCAAAAAAAACCGCCTTCATTGGCTATGTCGGTGACGATTGCCTTGGAAAATTCATCCGCAAAGAATTCCGACGGGACAGGATTGATACAACGGCAATATTCATAGATCCTGCGGGAACAGATCGGAGTATCAATTTTATGTATCCCGACGGTCGCCGCAAGAATTTCTACGACGGGAAGAGTCACATGAAATTGACTCCAGACCTTAAAGTCTGCAGCACAATTTTGTCCCGCACAAAACTGGCGCATTTTCATATTCCCAATTGGGCGCGCCGGCTACTGCCCATTGTCAGGGAATACGGAGCAGTCATCGCCTGTGATATTCAGGATGTCACTAATCTTAATGACGAATACCGCCAGGATTTCGTCAGCTTTGCCGATATTCTTTTCTTCTCCACGGTAAATTACGCTTCGCCGGGACCGTTTATCCGGCATTTTCAAAAACTGAATCCTCATCAGATCGTCATCGCCGGAATGGGCAGTCGCGGCTGTGCTCTTGGAAATAACGGCAAAATTGCTTATTTCAAACCCGTTAATCTTGACAAACCAGTTATTGATACCAATGGCGCCGGTGACAGCCTGGCGGTGGGATTCTTGAGTAGTTATGTGCTCGATAAATATTCGCTTGAGCAAGCGATAATTCGTGGATTGTATGCCGCGCGGCACTGCTGTACTTTGAAAGCCGATTCGAGTCACCTGATCACCGCCGCCGAATTAGATTATTACACCAATCAATATCGCAAGGAAAAATGAATATGAAAGCAGAACTTTATCAAGTTGACTCCTTTACCGCCGAACCATTCAAAGGCAATCCCGCTGGGGTCTGTCTTCTCGAGCAACCCGCTCCAGAATCCTGGATGCAGAACCTGGCAATGGAAATGAATCTGGCGGAAACTGCCTATGTTTATCCCGAATCGGACGGTTTTCGATTGCGCTGGTTCACCCCGGCAACGGAGGTCGAGCTCTGCGGACACGCTACCTTAGCAACGGCTCACATCTTGTTTGAAATCGGAAAATTAAAACCCAATGATACAGCCCGATTCTTTACCAAAAGTGGAATTTTGACCGTCAAAAAGAACAACGATTTTCTGGAAATGAATTTCCCTGCCACGCCGGCAAGTCAATGCCCCAAACCTGAAAACCTGAGCCGGGTATTGGGCAATGTCAATTTTCTTTTCAGTGGGAAAAATGACTTCGATTACTTAGTCGAACTCGATTCCGAAGATGTCATCAAATCTCTGAAACCGGATTTCGACCTATTAAAGAAAGTAACCGCCCGCGGGATAATTGTTACCAGCCGCTCCCGGAATTCGCAATTTGATTTTGTTTCCCGTTTCTTTGCGCCTTGTCTGGGAATCAATGAGGACCCGGTTACCGGCTCGGCGCACTGCACTCTGGGACCATACTGGGCAAAGAAGCTGGGTAAATCCAAATTTGCAGCATATCAGGCATCACACCGGGGCGGTATCGTCCAGGTCGAATTAATCGGTGACCGCGTTCTTCTCCGAGGTCAGGCAGTGACAATCTTCAGCGCGAGCTTAACCGACAAGGTCAGGAACGAATAATGTATCTAACTGCCGAAGTGCGCTGGTTTGACAAGGGTTCAATTCCACCGGCAATGATGAGCTGGTTTACAAAAATTCATCCCAAGGTTTGGACAGAAGCAGAACACACCGACTTTTACTACTCGCTCCCTAACGATGACACCATCGGGATCAAGTTGCGGGAGAACCGCATCGAGATTAAAAAGCGGCAAGCAGTAGAAAAGCCAGTTCGATTTACTCCTCAGACGACAGGAGCAATCGAAACTTGGGAAAAGTGGAGTGTTGCTCTACGCCCGGTAGAGATTAATTTTAATGAAATTGCTGCCGATCCCATCTGGTTCGGAATCCGGAAGCGGCGTAATCTGCAGCGTTACCAGCTGACCGAATCGCTTATACCTGTTACGATTGCCTATGACCGGCGAGTGCCACAGGGATTTACCTTAGAACTATCCCAAATCACCATCAGGCAGGAGCGTTGGTGGACGATTGCTTTTGAATTTTATGGAATTACGAATATCCCTATGAACAAAATTCAAGACATTGCCAAAGGAATGTTAATCACGCTGCCGAATCTGAGGCTGGATCCACACTCATCATTCGGCTATTCCCGATTCCTGAATCGCAAGATTGCTCACTTCGAGCAATAAGCCGAAAATATCAAGAGATTATCAATACTAATTACCCAGACAGGTACCCACCTGCCGGGCACTTTCAAGCCAGGGATGATTTATGGGAATATATTTGCGCTTATTGACCACCCGAGAGATCGGTATCGGCTCGACGCGATTGCCACAAGCCGCCACCATAACCCCGTACTGCTGCCGCTTAATCAAAGCAACGGCTTCGGTGCCCAGGCGAGTTGCCAGGAGCCGATCATTTGCCGACGGGTTACCGCCCCGCTGGAGATGACCTAAAATTGTAACCCGCGAATCCAAACCGGTGAGCTCCTCGAGTTTGGCAGCCAGCCGCATTACATGATCCGGTCTATAGATCCGCAGTTTAGCCAAAAGTTTCTCGGCTTTGAGTCTATCCTCCGGACTCTCAGCCATCTTTTTTTGATTCTCCAGCCGACGAACATTAGCGACAAAATTCTTGGTGACGGCGCCTTCAGCAATCGCAATAATGCTAAAATTTTTTCCAATACGATATCGCTCTAAAACCGATTCCGCTACAACATGGACATCATAAGGAATTTCCGGAATTAAGATGACATCCGCACCACCCGCAATCCCTGCTCCCAGAGCCAGCCAACCGACATGATGCCCCATGGTCTCGACTAACATAATGCGGTGATGGCTATAGGCGGTCGTATGCAGCCGGTCAATCGCCTCGGTGGCAATACTCATCGCCGTATCATAACCGATCGTAGTATCGGTGTAGGGGACATCATTGTCAATAGTTTTGGGAATTGTGATAATATTCAAGCCTTTCTGGATCAGGCGATAGACATTCTTATGAGTTCCGCCGCCGCCAATACAGATCAGAGCATCCAGTCCGTGCTCGTGATAATTTTTAATAATTGCGTCGGTCATGTCATGGGTCTTGCCGTTAACTACCATACAATGCGGCTTATCCCGACTGGTTCCCAGCAATGTGCCGCCGGTGGAAATAATGCCCGACAACTTAACCGAATCCAATTCGAGATAATTGTTGTAAACCAATCCCCGGAATCCATCTTTAAAACCGATAATCTGGAAGTTATAACTCATCAGTGCGGCTTTGCCAAGTCCGCGCAAAGTAGCATTCAATCCGGGAGTGTCACCGCCTGCTGTAAGAACTCCGATCTTTTTCGTCATCTCAATCCATTCCTCTTTTTGATTAAGTAAATTGGCAAGAAAAATTATTAATGAAATTCAATTTATCGAAACAAATACTTACGGCTTAGCGATTTTCCTGAAGCATTTCCGGACTACTGAAAAATCGCACTTGTCCTTTCCCATGATCAATTTCTGCCCAATTCTCGACTTGGAAATCAAGACAGACAGCGCCGCAGGAAGGTACCTGATTAAAAGGCTGATTGCCGAGATAATTCACCAGTTCCAAAGCACTTGGATTATGACCAACGATCATGACACTGGAATAATGTCTCTGTAGAGTTTGCAAATAAGCGATTATCTTAGAAGTTGACTGTTCATAAAGCAGCTCTTCCGTTTGAATCTTATCGAGGTGGTATCCAACTTCTTTGGCAATGATTGCCGCTGTCTTCTTCGCCCGAACCGCCGGACTGCTGAGTAAATAATCCGGTCGAATTGAGTTCTCCCGCAAGTATTTACCAATTGCATGGGCATCCCGGACACCGCGCTCTTCCAAAGTCCGCTCGCGGTCGGCGATTCCGGACTGGTCCCGGCTGGATTTGGCATGGCGGATGATGAGCAAAGACTTCATAATGAAATTTCGCTGGAAATTAATATAACCGGAGAAATTTTAAAAAGAGAACATAAATCTCCAATTACTATAATGCTAGAAAGACTTAGAATAACCCCCGAATTTCCCACCAGAGACTCTCTCATCGGAGACTCCTCCGGAGCCGTTAGAGAATGCGGGGGTTAATCGTAAATATCTGAATACTTTTAACTGTTTCAACAGTTTTCATCATTTACTTTGTAAGAAATAATCTACATCGAACTCACGTCAGCATGATAAATCAAAACGGCAGAGACTTCCCTGCCGTTTTAACTATTAACCTTCAACCAAAATGTTTACCAGATCCTGGCGCGCTCCTCCGAGGTGACATACAAGCTGTCAGTCGGTTGAATATCGAAAGCTGTATAGAATGCATCAATATTCGAAACCGGACCGTTAACCCGAAACCTGGCAGGCGAATGCGGATCGGTTTTTACCAGCAATTTTGCAAATTCATCCCGTGTATTATTATGCCAGATTTGCGCCTGGGACAGGAAGAAACGCTGTTCCGGCGTAAAGCCATCAATCGGCTCTATCTTTTTCCCGGCAATTGCTTTCTGTAAAGCATCGTAAGCGATCAGCATTCCGCCCAGATCGGCGATGTTCTCGCCCAATGTCAGTTTCCCATTGACATGAAACGTATCAACCGGGACGAACTGGTTGAATTGTTTGACCAGCACTTCGGTGCGTTTTTTGAATTCCTCTTCATCAGCCTTGGTCCACCAATCATTCAGATTACCATCCTTGTCATACTGGCGTCCCTGATCATCGAAACCATGGGTCATTTCATGACCGATTACCATGCCGATTCCGCCATAATTGACCGCATCGTCGGCCTTGAAATTGAAGAACGGCGGCTGCAGGATGGCGGCCGGGAAAACGATTTCATTCATCGGCGGATTATAATAGGCATTCACCACCTGCGGCGGCATTAACCACTCGGTCCGATCGACCGGTTTGCCAACTTTAGCCATATCTCGCGCAAATTTAAATTGATCGGCATTGAGCACGTTACGCACGTAAGAATCACGGGTAATGGTCAAGCCAGAGAAATCCTGCCATTTATCCGGATAGCCGATCTTGACCCCAAACGCGTCGAGTTTGACAAGTGCTTTTTCTTTGGTTTCAGGGCTCATCCAGTCAACATTTTGAATGCGTTCCCGGAAAGCGGCTTTCAGGTTATTGACTAATTCCAAGGCGCGCTTTTTGGCTTTTGGCGGGAAATATTTTTTGACATAAATCTGGCCGACGACTTCGTCTAAGGAATAGCTGGTGTAATTCAGGACTCGTTTCCAGCGCGGCAGGAGTTGCGGAGTTCCGCGGAGAAACTTGCCATAGAAAGTAAAATTCTCATTGACGAAGTCCGTGTCCAGTGCCGCTGCCGTGGCGTGAATCAGGTGCCATTTCAGGTACGGCTTCCACTCTTCCGGCGA
>Ga0315548_1003748_pt1 | contig 11229 bp, 12 predicted proteins | sample SalMarSW160110MG_2_FD_202540 | JGI IMG/M metagenome (GOLD analysis project Ga0315548, IMG submission 202540) | Salt marsh sediment microbial communities from the Plum Island Ecosystem LTER, Massachusetts, United States - Salt Marsh Sediment SW1601-110 ... | reverse complement strand
AAAATCTTAGATTAATGCCCTTCTTAAAGCAATTAGGATTACCCGATACATCTTTTTCTTTCACTTCATCCCAGGGGATAAACTCGTTCATTCTCCCTGCTTTAAGATCTTCCTCACTTTTCCTTATATTCTCCATCATCTCTCTATCGGAGAGAATCTCTTTAGTAGCTTCCCATTCTTCCTTTTCATTGAGATATTCAATTAAATTAAGGATAAGTTTGGCTTTATCGATAGTGAGGTTATCTATCAGTCGTTTAGCTTTTTCTTTAACTTTTGTTTTGTTCATTTTTTCTCCTCTATCTTATTCAATAAAAAAGTTTCCTTATCCCTCCTTCTATTATATTAGCGTACCATATATATCGGTTTTGGGGTTGCTTAGAAAACCAACGAACTAAAATCAGCATTCTAATCAAATAAACTATTAACATCATACCAATAATTTTCTCCTAAGGCAAGAAATTGCTCTGAGGGTAAGTAGGTAAAGATGAAAGACTTTTGAAATAACCGACCTACTTTCATAATTTTTTTACTTCATCTAGAAATGCAGGACGATTTCCAAATTCTGCCTTTAAATCAGAAAAGCGGTGCAACCACTTGGATTTTTCTTTTAATATTTTAATGTAAATGTGTTTGGTCTTGGCTAAATATCTTGCTGCCCTACGATAAGTTTTTCTATTTCCTCGTGGAATATTGCCATAAGCTTTTTGCCAGTAGTATTCTATTATCCTTTCGGGGAAATCTTCTTTCAACTTATCTGCAAATTCATCAAAATCATTTCCCATTACGAATCCCCATTGATTCTTAGGAGGATTTAAAATTGTATTCAGGACAGTCTTTTTCATCCTTTTGTCTAAGCAAATCCGTAGATAATCATATATGTTTTCTTGAGCATCTTTGAAAATTTTCGGTTCTATTGATTTCCAGTCTGAATCATCCAAAAATTCTTTCATTCTTTTATATTCTGCATAGTAATCTACGTAGTATTCTTCATGCTTAACAAATTCATAAGATTTTAGCAAAGCATCTTTTGCCTTCTCATATTTTTTTTCACTCTTATAGTACTCAAACAATCTATCCAACATATTCTTTTCTTCGGTATCTCGAGCTAATGCGGTGTGAACAATCCGTTCCAGATTGATTGAATCTCTCGCTTTAGCAAAATGGTCAAACAAAAATTGAAACAGCTCTGTAAGCCTTCCTTGACCTTTTACTATTCCTTGCTCCGCTGTTTCTAAGGCTTTTTGCAAATCGCCCCTGTTAATATAAAAATTAACCAAATCCCAATAATGCAGGCCATAATAAAGATTTTGCATGCGCTCCTTCAAATAAGCTTTATCGTCGCAAAGATGATCTTTGTGAATGTCCATAATCAATTTTTTTCTCCAATCAGACGGATGTTCCCCAAGTTTTTTCACCAAATATTCCCATTCTTCCTTTGTCTGACAAATTTTGAAGAAAATATCCACTAATGCATCTTCAAAACCGGAATTGTTTCTATCATACTCCACAAAAGCTTCATCTAAAAAATCAAACTTTGCCTCAGTTGATATCTTACCCTCCTTGGTCAATTTTGAAATCTCATTTAGCCAATGGTAGGCCTCATCTTCTTCCTCTTCAGGTCCACCACCATAGGTGTTGAACTCTGATATTATTCCTTCGGCATTTTCCCAATATTCCATTAATAACTCATCATTCAGAAAGACTTCATCTTTTTTTGTATCGACTTTCTTTAAACTTTTTGCATTCTTTTTAAACCATTCTAAAATCAATCTACGAACTTCCGGGTTGTTTTCCATTAGGCTTTTTACTAGATTATATAAACCTTTACTATCAAGAGATTGCAGTTTATCATCTAAAGAAAAATCTTCCATTTGTGCTCCTTTTCCTCCTTGGGCTTTTAGATATTAATATTAAATGGGCACTGTGTATACTGAATTTGGCGAAGTTTTCATGTAAATCCTCACTAAACCCGTTGCTATTGCGAGGAATCTTGCCCGCAATGACGTGTTTGAGCAAATACTTATTATGAAATAAGACAATCCTCAAATTTTGATGGATAGTTACCTTGCAAGGAATTAATTTTCTGTACAATATTGTCTAAATTTGCATTTAAGAAATTTCCAATTCTGTGCTGAGGCATATTCAAAAAACAGCAGGGATAAATATCCCCATTAAACCTGACTACGAGAAAACTTTTTCCCCCAGAACATCCAACTATTCCTTTTGAAAGTAAAAAAGGTAATCCGTTGCTTCTCATAATTTTTGCAAGGGAACAATCAACACTTAATTTTATTTCCGGATATTTGTTCTTAAATTTTTCAAGAATTACTTGTAATTTTTCATAATCCTTTTCTTGCCAACAAAATATGGTATCTCTCAATCCACCAGAAGACTTTTTCAATTTTATCAAATTGATTCTTAAAACCCCAAGATTCTCAATAAAGTTCAGTGTGTCAAGGAGATAAATGTAACTGTGAGGTTGAACTAATAAGTTAATCCCCACAGGAATATCCTGCTGCTGTATCATCAAGATATTTCTTAGTGTCTGTCGAAATGACCCTGGATACCGCAAACGGTCATGTTCAGATTCGATATGCGAATAAATACTTAACTGAATCGACTTTACCATAATTTTTATCTCTTTAAGTATTTCCTTATTCAAAAGCGAACCATTAGTGGAGATAGTTATCACCACACCCTTTTTGTGAAGATATTTCGATATTCTTAAAATATCCTTCCTTAAAAATGGTTCTCCTCCTCCAATGGCTACTTGAAACACTTTTAATTGACAAAAATTATCAATAATATTTTTTATCTGTTTAAGTGATAAATCCTCTTGATCTTTACAATTGATATAACAGGTGCGACAGTTCTTATTACATTTTTCAGTAATTAAGAAATGGATGCTTTCAATTGTATTGGGAAAAGGCTCAACATTCTTGACTTCAACAGGACTGGCCTGATCCTCAGAAATTATTGGTACCACTACTCGATAATCACGAAAGATGGTAAATATTCTAGAATCTTCTCTTTTCACTATAGATGTTAAATTTATCGCTCGGGTGCAAGAATCTGATAGAAAGGAGTATGCCTTATCATTAATTGAGAAGGTCCTACACGACTGTGGATCAAAAACCAGGCCCCCATAGGGACTCTTTTTCAGTTGAAATCCAGGATTAAACTGAAATGATAAATTATCCATTTCATTCCAAAGAAATCATGCCCGCAAGGGCCATCGCAGCTTTTGTTTGTTTTCCTTCCTGTGGACGTTTCTCAAAGCGGTTTTTTACTGCCTGTAGGGCAGAAAATTTATTCCCCAGAATCTCTTTCTTAACCGCAATCAAAATACCTCGAATATCTTCAAAAGGGTCATCGCCATCGTAATCCTCGTAATATTCTTCATCCTCTTCATTTTCCTCGTAATCTTCAAGACATTCTATATCAGAATAACTTGAAGGAATTGCACCATAATCAAGTCGACAGTATATGTACAAAACTACTTTTTTGCCGATTCTCCTAATTCGGATACCTGTATCGTCCGGACCATCACATTCATACTGGTTTAATTTCTTTAATAACTTCTCATCATAATCAAAAGAGATTGCCATTGTCCACCAGTCATAATTTTCAGAAACCATTATATCAAAATATTTATCAAGCAGTTCTTCCTTTGCCCCACCTGGTAAATCAGACCATTCACCATTGTAATGAAAGGAAACTTTCCTGGCTGTTGCATGTGCTCTGCTTGAGAATTGCTCTGCAAGTTTTCTCTCTTGGCGAGTTAATCTTTTAGTTGATGAATAAAAGGCATAACTTGTTGAACTGTGGTCTGTTTCGTAACCATCTTTTATCCAATAAATTTTCATCATTGGCCTCCTTAAGATTCTTCCATGGCTTTTTTCGGAAGGTTAGGTTATTCCACTATGCTTCCTTTTCTTTACGCTTTCCTAATTTTTGCATCACTCGTTACTATCGTTCCCTCGCCAACGATTCAAAACCCTTCTTACTTCGTCACGGACTTCTGCCCGAGCATAATTTCGTTCCCAACCTCTCAGCAAGAGGCCATCGTAATTGGTGTAAGTATGGCGTATACGAGCTTCAACAGCAAGGGCAATAGATTGCAGTTCAAAGTCTTTTGCCGCTGAGGATCGTCCAACTCTCCCGCTATACTTACGGCAGGCATGCTGGGCAATCTCAACCTCTTCCTGGGCTGGACATCGAGGGAACAACTTGCGTATTTTGGTCGCAAATTTCTTTATGTATTCCAGATTCATCTCTTCGCGTTTCTGTTGTTCACGCTGACGGCGCATTTTTCGAATTTCAGCATCAGCAAGGCAATCTTGCATTGCTCGTTGAATCGCTTTTGGCTCTGCCAGAATACCTTGTCGCTCATAGCGTTTGCGTGTACGACTCCACTGTACAACTACTGCATGGATTCTCGAATGTTTTATCGCACGGCGGGTCAAGGCAGTGTTACCAGAAGGAAGATAATCCAGGTGGTCAAGATCAGCGCAGGAAAGACATAGAGGTTGCTTATTCTCTAAATATATAAAGCTACCACTTCCTAATTCTTCGTTACAATTAAAACATTGTGTCTCTCGCCGAACAATGAAGACGACAATATCCTTATTGGGAGACATATCAATGGGGCCCTGTTTCTCGTTTTTTTTCACTCTGCAAAAGTAAATATTCAGTGAACCACATCTAAGACTTTTTCCACACCATTCACTTTTTTAACCATCTAACATTATATCAATACTCTCTCCTAAGGCAAGAAATCACATTAAATCCCTGCAAAAAGTAAAGCTAACTCTTGCTTTGAATTTTCAGCCTAAGATTTATTTAAGTGAAAACTGGAGACTTACTTTTTGACAAAACCAAATGATACAGTAAAATACAATCGGGTTCTAAAGGAAAATCAATATGCGGGTTTATCTTGACACTAATGTCTTCGGCCGACTTTTTGATGACAAATCTCAACTCAGAATTGCTCTGGAGTCCGAGGCATGCCTGATAATATTAGAACTCATTAAACAAGAGAAATTAGATTGTCTTAGTTCAGATATTTTAAGATTAGAAATATCGAGAAGCTCAATAATGCGGAGAATTCATATGCAATCTCTTATTAAGATCTCTTCTAAACATGTTTCTGAGACCAGTAAACTGAAAGATATAGCAAAGCAGATTGGGAAAGAAAGTGAAGTTGAAGGACGTGATGCTCTACATATTGCTTCAGCTTGTTTGGGAGAAGCAGAATACTTTATTACTTGTGATGATGATCTTACCAAGAAACACAGAAAGATAGAAAAAATCACCAAAAAATTGGGCTACAAGATTAAAATAATTAATCCGTTATACTTTATCGAAGAGGTGAAATTATGAAGGTAACTCTGACTCGAAAAACCACACCTCAGGAGATTATTAATTTGGGCTGGGAAGTGTTAACGAAGGAAATGGGACCATTGGGCGCTACAAGATTTTGGATGTATGTGACTCGCGGAGAAGGGGATTCTGTTTTGGAATTTAAGAGGATGTGGAAGGGAAAAAGTATAGAAGAGATCCACCAAGAGATATTAAAAGCTAAAGAAAATGGCGAAATCTAAAAAGTAATGGAAGGGAACATAGAAATTACCCTGCCAGAGCTTAACACACCTATAAATATTCACTGAACCACATCTAAGATTTTTTGCTCACCATTCACTTTTTTAACCATCTAACATTATATCAACACTTTCTCCTAAGGCAAGAAATCGCGTTAAATACCTACAAAAAGCTAACTCTTGCTTTGAATTTTCAGCCTAAGATTCATTTAAGTGAAACGCGTGTCAAAACATTTAACTAGGTAACCGAAACAGGGGTTGACAAACAATTTTTATTGATTATTATATAAGTGAATTTTAATATGCTTATCAAAAAGTTGATTTATTAGGCTTATGCAAGGACTGACCAAAGTTTTTAAGGCATTATCGGATAGCAATAGGCTGAAAATATTCATCTTTCTCTCCGAAAGAACATTGTGCGTCAATGCTCTGGTAAACTGTTTAGGCATATCCCAACCCGCTGTATCCCAACACCTGAGAGTTCTAAGGGAGGCTGGCTTGGTCAATGCGGAAAAAAGAGGATACTGGATGCATTATTCAGCTAACAAAGAGAAAGTAGAGCAATTCATAAAGAAATTTAATAGCTTATTGGGGAGTGAGAGATATGTGCAGAAGGATAAACAAAAAAGGGTGCGAACATCCGAGAAATTGCCTTCTGATAAGAACACTTTGGGAAAGTGCATATGAATAATAAGGATATAGTTATTCAGGCAGCGGATTTAACAAAATTCTATGGAGAGATTCTCGCCGTTGACCATATCAGCTTTGAGGTTGAGAGGGGCGAGATTTTTGGATTTCTTGGTCCTAATGGTGCAGGGAAAACCACAACTATAAGGATACTTACAGGGCTTTCCCAACCCACAGATGGAAAAGCCTCGGTTTTGGCTTTTGACATTAACTCAAGAATAGTGGAAGCAAAGAGGCATATCGGGGTCGTCCCAGAAATTTCAAACCTCTATGATGAGTTGTCTGCTATTGACAACCTGTTATTCATGGCGCAGCTCTATGGTGTTCCACGCCCTCAGCGGAGAAAAAGAGTGGAAGAATTGCTAAAAACCTTCGGACTTTATGAGCGGAAAGATAGTCCTTTTCGCACTTTCTCCCGTGGTATGAAGCGGGCTCTAACAATTGCTGCTGCCTTGATTCATAACCCTAAAATTCTCTTTTTGGATGAGCCTACCGTTGGCTTAGATGTAGTGGCTGCTCGCTCTTTACGCAATTTAATTGCAAATCTTCGCCAGCAAGGGATAACAATTTTCCTTACCACTCATTACTTAGAGGAGGCGGACCTTTTGTGTGACCGTGTTGCTATTCTGGTGAAGGGACGAATCATAAAAATTGATTCCCCAGAAGCTTTGAAGGCTACTGCTGAAGAGAAATCAGTGATTGAGTTCTCCGTTGAAAGAGAAATATCCGAGTTGATGGAAAACTTATCTAATAAGTTTCCTGGAGCTAAGGTGGTTGCGGCTGAACAAAACAAAGTAAGGATTTACGGCGGTATCCCTGCTGATATATACGATAATGTGTTCAGATTCGCTAAGTATAAAGGTATTGAGATACAATCGGTAAATAGTATTAAACCAAGTCTTGAAGATGCCTTTATCAAGATTACGGGTTTGAGCCCGATCGTTATGACCATGGAAAAAGGTGGAAGATAAATGTGGCGTGATAGCTTACGAGGCATTTATTATATCGCTCTAAAAGATATGAGGACATACTACCTCAAGCCCCCTTCAGTTAGTTGGGGGATAGTTTTCCCTGTTGCCTGGATCTTAGCCTTCTACTTAAGAAATCCTCGAGGCTTCGAAGAATTAGTGCCCGGACTTATTGCCATGACCATCCTGTTCAGCACAACTGCCGCAGAAGCAGTGGTTATCAATTTCGAGCTTCGTCTTGGTTCTCTGGAAAGGTTACTCTTAGCACCAATTAGTTTGCCCTCAGTGCTTCTGGGAAAGATATTAGGGGGTGCCATTTTTGGACTTATAATGACACTCATAGTGACAGCAGGTTCAGCAGTGGTTCTTGGACTCCATCCTAACCTGCTTTATCTTATTTTAATCATCATTGCCTCACTTTTGGTTTTCTCATCCCTTGGCGCTCTTTTATGTGTTTTGGTAAAAGAAGTATTTGAGGCTCAGACTTTGCTCAATTTACCCCGATTCCTAATGATATTCTTGAGTGGCGTTGTTTATCCTGTCTCGGCTATGCCGGCGGTATTACAATATCTCGGTTATGTAATGCCTCTTACTTATACTGTTGATGGATTACGGCACTCTTTTTCGGTAAGTTCAAGCATGGTAGTTTTTACGGATACTTTAGTGCTTACGGGATTCTTCATTCTTTTTATTTTCCCGGCAATAAAGTTGCTTTCCAAAAAGTTTGAATAGGATGAAAGGAATAAGATTAATTTTCTTCTCTCTAAATTCTCCACTTTTCTTCAAAATCTAATCCGCCCATCTCACTGAACCTCTTTTTTATAAGGATCTTTATTACTTTTCTGCTCTTAATCACCTAACATTATATCAATACTCTCTCCTAAGGCAAGAAATCACATTAAATCCCTGCAAAAAGTAAAGCTAACTCTTGCTTTGAATTTTCAGCCTAAGATTTATTTAAGTGAAACGTTGACATTTGCCATTTTTTCCTCTAGAGTATGGCTGAAGAAAATAGGAGGTAATTGGTAGGGTCTAGCCCAATTTTTTCATAAGTCTGGATTTCATCCGGGCTGCTTTATTTTTGTGCCACACTCCTTTAGCTACTGTTTTGTCGATTAGGCTTAAGATGTGAGGAAGGGATTTCTTTGCTTCATTTTTTTTACCTTCATCTATAAGTTCCTTCAGTTTTTTGATACTTGTTTTAGTTTGTTTCTTTACACTCTGATTACGTAGTCTTTTCTTTTGATCCTGTCTCATCCTTTTTTTTGCTGATCTGAGGATGGGCATTGCATTCTCCTTTGCGTATATTTTAAGGTATCAGAATTCAATAATTTCTCTGAATGATTATTCAAATGAATCTCGGCGGACGAGATATCAGAAAAAGAGGGGAGCAGGCCCGACTTGCTCGAGCGAAGCGAGAGTCGGCTTTGCCGATCGGGCCGTTGAGGGGGGGGCATTCCGAAGGAATCGGCGAAGCCCTATTTTCCCCCTCAAATATTTTACTGGTAGGAGTATATCATATCCGCCAAAAAACTGCAAGTAAGGCGCCAGGATAATTGGGCACGGATAAGGTAATAAAAGCGGCCGGGGTGGTGGGATTGGGCACTTTTCTTTCTCGTATCCTCGGCCTAGTAAGACTCCAGGTTATTGCTTATATATTTGGCTATTCCGCAATTACTGATGCTTTCTGGATCGGCTTTACCCTCCCCAATCTTCTTAGATCTCTTCTGGCAGAAGGAGCATTAAGCACCGCTTTTATCCCTGTCTTTAGTGAATGGTTGGCTAAAAAAGGGGAAAAAGAAGCAAAAAGATTAGCTGCCAATGTCCTCAACATCCTCATGCTACTTTTGGTAGTGGTAGTGGGATTGGGCATCTTTTTTGCGCCGTGGTATGTGCCTTATCTGGCCTTCGGCTTTAGAAAAATTCCCTCCCAGCTGGGTCTGGCTATAAAGCTGACCCAGGTTATGTTTCCCTTTCTTTTTTTTATCAGCCTGGCTGCTCTGGCAATGGCTTTCCTCAATTGTAAAGGACATTTTGCTACCCCCGCCTTTGCTCCCCTTCTTTTCAGCGTAGCCGTCATTTTATCCGCTCTTTTTTTGACTCCTCAATTTGGAATCTATAGTCTAGCTATAGGAGTGGTAGTCGGAGGAGGGCTCCAGCTCCTTTTCCAGATCCCTTCACTCATTCAAAGAGGATTTGGATATTGTCCAGCTTTATCATTCAAAGATCCAGGAATACGCAAGATCGGTAAATTGATTGTACCAGCCACCGTGGGGGGAATTACTCTCCAGTTTAATGTATTGATTAACCGTGTCTTTGCTTCTACTCTTGTTCCCGGCAGTATCTCGGCTCTTTTATATGCCATGAGGTTGATTCAGTTTCCTCTAGGCCTTTTTGCTATAGCCTTGTCTACGGCTATTTTTCCTACCCTTTCCTCTCTTGCTGCCAAGGAAAAAACAGGGGAGCTGAGGGAGATGGTATCCCTGGGAGTGAGAATGGTTCTCTTTGTTCTCATTCCTTCTAGTGTAGGATTAATCATAATTAGGGGTCCTCTCATTTCTCTACTTTTTCAGCACGGAGCTTTCTTAGCTGAAGATACCCTCATGACCGCTCAAGCTTTGGTCTATTACTCACTGGGCTTATTTGCCATGGGTGAGGTTATGGTCCTTACCAGGGCTTTTTATTCTCTTCAAGATGTCTTTACCCCGGTTAAGATATCTATTCTTATATTGATCCTCAATGTCTTGTTAAATTTTCTTTTGATCTCACCCCTAAAACATAGTGGACTGGCTTTAGCCACATCCCTTTCAATGTTTGCCAATGGAGCGATACTTCTGGTTCTTTTGAGAAGAAAGTTAAAAAGAATAGAGGGAAGGAAGATCCTTAACTCTTTCCTAAAGATTAGCCTGGTCACAGGAGCGATGGGAGCAGGAGTTTTTCTTATAATTGAGGCCATTCCTATTATGAAAGGAATATCTTTGCTCAAGGCTCAGATTGTACAGGTTTGCAGCGGTATCGGCGTAGGGATGCTCATATTTTGTGGCTTAGCTTACTGTTTGAAATTGGATGAACTTAGGGTAGTTTACCAGGCATTCAGGAGAAAAAAGCTAAAAAGTGGCCGTAGATGAACACAGATAGATTTAAACACAAAGAGATCCTAACCATAATTCTTAGAAGTTTTTATGAAGTTTATTTTGTATATGATGATAAAAGAAAAATATCAGCGTAAATCCGCGGCTAAATAATTACAAAAATGGTTAGTCAAGGACCTCTGAATACCTGGGAGGCTTTGGGTAGGTTAACCACAGGAGGAGCAGGTTTTGAGAGGCTTTCAGTGGTTGAGTTGACAAATTCAGAACTAGTTGATATGTTAGGGCAACTCATAAGGGAGGGGAATAAAGAGAAAAAGGAGAGGAAGATGAAGGACGTAAGAGCAGTAGTATTGGCAGCAGGGGAAGGGACTCGAATGAACTCAGAGCTAATCAAACTGGCTCATACCTTGACCTATCAGGCTCTGGTGAAGTTCGCTGTTGATGCCTGTGTCAGAAGTGGGATAGGTAGAACAATCGTAGTGGTGGGTCATCAGGCCGAGAGAATAAAATCCATTCTAGGTGAAGGATTCGACTATGCCTATCAGGAGAAAAGATTGGGTACTGGAGATGCTTTGAAAAGAGCTATTCCCCTCTTAGAGGATTTCAAAGGAGAGCTGGTGGTGCTTCCAGGTGACGATCCCTTTATCACTGCACCTACACTGATCCAGTTGGTTGAGCATCAGCGGAAGGCCAGGCCAGCCGCCACGGTGCTCACAGCTCGTCTTCCTGATCCAAGTCACTACGGAAGAGTAATCAGGAACGGCTACCTACAGATAAAAAGAATCGTGGAGAGTAAAGACGCCAGTCCCGAGGAACTAAAGATTAAGGAAGTAAATAGCGGAATCTACTGCTTTGATACCCAAAATTTACTTCCCCTTCTTT
>Ga0315548_1003747_pt1 | contig 11229 bp, 12 predicted proteins | sample SalMarSW160110MG_2_FD_202540 | JGI IMG/M metagenome (GOLD analysis project Ga0315548, IMG submission 202540) | Salt marsh sediment microbial communities from the Plum Island Ecosystem LTER, Massachusetts, United States - Salt Marsh Sediment SW1601-110 ... | reverse complement strand
ATGGGTAAGCTCACAAGCCTAATAGCGGCTATCGTGTTAGGAGTAGCGCTATCAGTTTGCTATGTTTTTCTCAGTGGAAGGGGCGTTTTGCTCAGCGAGCCGGGGTTTAGTTGGGTTAATTGGGTCTTCATAATCGTGAACATAATCTTCTTTTCCATCTTCATCTTTTTCATCCAATTTAAAAAGAAGTTGGCGCGGCTTCCCGGAAGCGTTTACATAGCGTTTATAGTTGCGCTGTATGTGGAAATGTATGGGTTGCCCTTGACGATGTACGTTTTCATGGGAGTCTTTGGATACGGTAAAATTTTTCAGCTGGAATTCCTTTTAATAGGATTATTAGGAGAAAACTTGTTCTACCTTGTTTTTACCTATTTCATATTTCCCGCATCAACAGCAATTATTGTAATAGGGGTGATTTTGATTGTTTTTGGCTGGAGAAGAATTTACAAGGTTAGACATGAGGAGCAGGACCAGCTTGTAACAACGGGCATCTATGCATACATTCGTCATCCACAATACCTAGGGTTTCTGTTACTCACTCTCGGCATGCTTTTTGAGTGGCCCACAATCTTCACGCTTTTGTTGTGGCCTGTCCTAGCCGTCGTGTATTATCGGCTTGCTAAAGAAGAGGACAAAGAAAACGAGGAGAAGTTCGGAGAAGAATTCCGAAAATACCAGCAATCGGTTCCAGCTTTCATACCACGCCTACGAACAAAAACACCAATTTCTTGATAATCAGTTTGGTTGGATTAAAATTACCTTAAGTATATACTTAGTAGTTTAAATAATAAAGAGGCTTTAGCGCGCGCTCTTTCAACATCACCTACCTGAACTCCCACTCGCAGTAGGGGTCACCGGCAGCAACGCACCTCACTTCCCTAACATGCTGGTTCTTGACTGCAGAAAAGAGCCCATTAAGGAAGCCGGTGGTGAAGAAGCAGGAGGGCTGCTTCTCGTGTTTAAAGATCGTGGTTCGTAGATACTCGCAGTTATCCCTAATTCTAACTGTCTCACCTAATGTGACCTTACCTACCTTACAGTATTCCAAAAAATGGAGCACACGCTTCAATGCTTCGTCCTCACTTAACCCTGCCTCTATCAAGCGCTCACCGATCTTCTTTGCTGATCGGGCAGCTCCCATCATCTGGGCCCTTCGGTATCTCTCGCCGACGAGGTTGACTTCTCCCATGCCATGTACAACCACGTGGAGGTGGACATCACTGCCCAATTTGGGTCTCTCTACAAGAGGTTTGCCATCAAGCAGAAACCCCATAAGCCGTTCCATCAACCGCTCATGTATCCTTTCGACCAGTGAGCTGTCCTTCTCCAATGAAGCCCTTAACCCTTCAATTTCACCCGGGACAAGTTTGAACTCGCAGTAGGGGTCTCCCAAACCCACGCATTTAGTCTCAATAGCATTCCATTCCCTCTCATCCTTTTCAAGCGCTTTGCAGTAACCCGCGATCAGGGGAGGAATATGCGAAGCTATTGGCACACCGATGTTTTCGAATCCTGTGCAGTCGGAGTTTTCGTACACTCTAAAGTAGTGTTCATCTGTCTTGGAGATATCCTCAAGGTATTCCAAGATGCCGCTTCGCTCCATGTCAACGCTCCGGAAAGGCGATGACTTCCACTTCAACACCTTTTTCATATCTTTAACCTTGCTAAGGCTCTTCGGGAAGAATAAGCCCAGAGATTGCAAAGAACGAAGCATCCTGATGCCAAGTCTCAGGCTCCACGGTGCTGCTGATGTTGGCTCTCTCGCAGAGGCACTCTCATACTTGTTCATCTCATATAGCATAGTCGGAAATCCCTTCGGGTCCCAGAGCATGCAGCTCCAGTGGGCAAGGTTTGGCCAGAATAGGTTAACAAAATCCCCGACATCCCTTCTCAGAACTGCTTTGCCTGTCATCATTGATTGCATGCCCTGTCTGTTCACAACTGGGTCGAAATCCATAGGTGGTCTGACTTGAGGCTGTTTCGGTTCTATTGGAATCTGAATCCTTGCCGTCTCAACCCTGGGATGCTTTACCACATTCAAAGTTCTTAAAAGCTCTTTCATCTCCATTCTGAGGATGCCGTCAGCCACGCTCATCATGGCACCCAAGTCTTCCTCCTTGCCACAGCCTTCATCCATCAAGGCTAACACAGAGTTCCCTCCAGAAGCGAACTTCGCTAGACCCAGCCTCATGAATCTGAACACTTCCTTCTCGTTAAAGAGGTATGGAGATGTCAAGGAATCAAAAACAAGCAAAATGCCGCGTCTACCAATTCTTTCTTGCAGCTTTGCGATAGCCAAACTGATGCTGGTCAGGTCTTCGCAGTTGGCGCCTACAGTGTCTGGTCGCTCCGGGGTTGTCGCCCCCACGGTTTCACCGAAGGCATCGACAAAGCTCAGCATCCCAGGCGGAAGCTCACCCATGCCTCTTTCTCGCAAAAGGTCTATGACCTCAGAAGGACCGTGCTCGGTGGTAACAAATATGACTGGCCTATCCATGATAAAGCCGTTGAGCACCACTTGATGGCAGAAGGTTGACTTCCCCGAGCCTGGAGGACCCACCAACAAGATGAGATTTTTTGGCGGTACTTCTTGCAGTTCGGTTAACGAAACCAACAATATTCGCCATTCCAACACTCTCTAATTTCAAGTTTATTTAATTTGCCTTTAGGAATGTAAAACTAACCAGGCGAACGCTGCCACTCATAAGAAAGGTAAAGGTTTATTCTCAAGCGAAAAGGGTGATGTCTCCCGCGACCCCCTCTTTTTTTGGCACATTAAGATTAGAGGACCCACATTCTTTCAATGAAGTCATCGCGCGCGCTAATAGAACGTCTGAGGAAATAGAAAAAGCTGCCCAAGAGTCCAATTTAGCCGAAATTTCGCACTTTCCGGGATTTCTTCCTCACTTTAACAGCACTCTGTACAACCTCAGAGGGTCGTTTCTTCACGTGTTTTTTATGTGCTAAAATCCACTTCTTTTCTGCGCGCGCATTGAAGCGTAGCTTGAGTTCACAAATTATTTATTCAAACTTTGAAACTGAATGATTGTGAGAATGAGACTTGAATGTGGCTACTATTCTCAAATTTGCTGCATGGGGAGTCATCGTAGCAGTTGCTTTGCAGGTCATTTTCTACTTTGTCTTTCAAATAATAGGATATAATTCCTATTTGCTAAGCATCACTCTAATCGTTTCGGTAATCATTGGCATTCTGCTTCTGATTGGATGGAGAACCCTGAAAAAGGCAGTAAAATAGCAAGTTGATTATTATCTCGGAAACCCAATTATTGTTGGATTAAAATTTAATCTTTCTCTCACTGAATGGCAATAGCTTCCTCTTTTGTGATGATTTAGTGAAAGCGTTTGGCTGGGCTCTTTCGTTCTATTCTGCGAGGGTTGGGAGCGCGTGTTTAGTTTCTTTGATGGTTTTTATTGATTTTTTCAGTTTGTTTAAGCGTTTGGTTTTGGTGAGCGTTTTGTATACTGCTTCGCCTCTTGTTGTCAGAGAATAGAGTACTTTTGTGTAGCTGTGGTTGTTTTCGATGAGTCGATTTTTCTCTAGAAAGTCTAATAGCTTTGTAGTGGTTGCGCAGTCCGTGTTGCATAGGAATGCAAGGTTGTCAACGCTGAGGCTTCTGTCTACTAACGCTGAGAGGACTTCTTCGTAGAGTTCGAGCTTGGATTTCTGCATTTTTCCTCAATCTGCTGTCTCGTTGTTACTTTTTTAATAAAGCATTTGCGAATTGTGAATCTTTATCTTAAAAATGCTGATTTGCCTTAGGCAACACTTTAATCTAATTTAAATCTCAGCGCGCGCTGGGCGTGTGTTGTGTGTGATATGTGTGAGTTATATGTAAGTAGCTAAGAGAGAAAGAAAGAGAAAGTAAGAGTAGGAAGGTGAGTTTGGGTTTGGGGATTAAAATTTAATTTCCACTTTTTTATAAAATTAAATATCAGTTACATAAGATAATTAGTGCTTATGGTTGAGATTTCAAGAAAGAGGCACGGATTGGGTTCTGAACATCCGCTTTGCGATCGAATTCAGCTTGTTATATTAGTCTTGTTTTTTGTCATCTGGGGGATTGATTCTTTATGCTTCTTCATCTTTGGATACTCAACTGTCCTTTTTGGAGCAGTTTCTGTTCCAGTGCTTTTCATACCAGCTGTTGTATTCTTGGGTTTGGGCTTATATCTCGTAACAAAATCGCACAAGGCAGTTTTCGATGAAGATCATAGCCAACGGGGGCTTATTGATTCAGGTGTTTATGCTTTAGTTAGACATCCCATGTACCTTGGAATTCTAGTCTGTTGCCTCTCATTTCTATTCTTCAGTGTTTCACTTCTTTCGGTTGGAATCTGGATGGTGTTTTTCATCGTGTATGATAGAATGGCAACATATGAAGAAAAAAGTCTTATTCAGATGTTGGGCGAAGAATACATTGCTTATCAAAAACGAGTGCCTAAATGGTTTCCCCGATTACACTGAATTCAACTATAATCGTAATACTAATCTGAAAAACATTCAAATTCGTCTTCCAAAAACTGCATTTGACTTTTCTTAATCAAAATTTTGGGTTTGGGTTGGATTAAAATTTTAATCCGCACACATTGCAGAATGGCTTAGCCAAGAGGAACTGGTTTTGGCATCATAGTCTTGTTCTGTTAGTTGCGCGGCTTAAAATCTAATCCAGTCCAAGATTATCCCAACGCATATGAGAAATGCTGCTGTGTATATGTAAGATGACCAGTCTGTTTGTTCAAGCCAACTTATCGGGTTTCGACTCCAGCTATCTGGGTTAAACTTCCGAGTGAAAACCCCAAATACGATAAGAAAACTTCCAACAGCAATACTTAGACCGGAAAGGAAACACACCAATGAATGTTCCTCCTACCAAAATAATAGGAGCTATGTGAGATTTTAAACTTGACTACGCCAAAAAGGTGCCATTTTTGCCTACAGTTTTAACCGTTTAATTAACGCCGTTATTTTTTCTTGATCGCTCAACACATCCTCGATTATGGCGTTCGCAAGCACGTAGATTTTCAAGTCATTCAGTATAGCCAGTTTTCTAATCTGTTGATGTAAATCAGCACGAATCTCAATAACCGTCCTTCTGTTTTTGTCCACGTTTAACTAGACCCTCGCAAGCTTATACCGACTAAGGCTATCCGTTTTGCTCTTCAGGCTAAACATGTAGTCCGCAAGCAAAGGCTGCTCTCTTCCCAGTTCCAGAAGGGTTTCCAACGTCTGTGTTTTGGCGTCAACGTTATACTCAACGCTTAAGATGCGGAAATCTCCGTCAACACCCTCGTTAGGCAACGCAACGTGCACCTTGTCGCCTGGCAACAATGGCGCGTTGCCGTAATCCGCAACCGTGCTTCTAAGCGTAAGCTGCTCGGCGGGGTTCTTCAAATTCGCCAGTAACGCTTTGGCTCGCGACGCGCACTCATCATCACTCCAGAGCTCTTCATCCACTTCCACAAGCTCCCTAAGCCCATAACTGCCTTGGCTACCTGCGTCTTCCTGCAACGCGCTGTAACGACGACCGCCAAAGAACAAGCCGTCCACCCAAAAACTGCCAGTGCCCACGCTGTCAAACCAGCACACCACGCGCACTTTCTTCACTTGCGTCCAGTCGAATCCGCTTTCCACCTGCCACAAGTCAGCGTTAGCAGCGCCTACACGCATTTGCGTCTGAAACCACTTCTCGTGGCCAACTGTAAACTCGTGCCCAGCAACGCGGTCTGCCGCGTCGAAAAGCGACAACGTCACATTACCATTAAAACCGCCCTCTCTGCTAAGCCACAAGTTCAAAACTGGATAAAGCTCCGCGTCCACCTCCTTGCCCGCGTTAAGCGTGAACAAGCAGCCGCCGTAGCTGAGGTTCTGAGCGTACGTTTTAATGCTTCCCGAGCCTTTCACCTTAGCAGCACTGTCAAAGCTGACGGTTCCAGAAGTGGCGGTCCAAACGCCGTCTGCTGGCGTTAAGCTTTCGGTCCAGGCGTCCTTGTTTAGGGGCACGCTCTTGTCCGCCACACCGTAAACAGCCATGCGGTTGCGCACGCGGTGGATGTCCCTGCCGTACTCGCTTTGTTCAATTTTCTCGCTTAGGCTAACGGCGCTGGCTTTGCTGTTTTGTGGAAAGAATTCGAACTTGGCGTCGGGCGCTACGCGAAAATCAAAGCCGATTACGCCTGCTTTGTCAACGCTTTCCGCTATGTAACGCAGAACATCGATAACGGGCGTGTTTTCGTACTCCAACCGCGTGTACGTAGTATCCGTAGCTTCGACAAGCTCGGTGCTGTTGCGAACGTGGCTTAAACCCACATAGTAATCAAGCAGGTCCTTAACGATTTCTTCGCCTTTCTTGTTCTCGTAAGTCTTCGTTACGACTCTGCGGAACAAGCGTTCGCCCCAGCACCGCCCGCTCACGCGCACGTAACTCTCCACAGGCGTAGACTCGTACTTGACGCCTTCCACCCTGCACGTCATCAACAGCGGACAGCTCGCACCTCGACCCAAGCTTATGCTGCCGTCCAAGCCCACGCTTATCGGCGTTGCGCCGTTGGGACTATATTTGCCGCCCCAGTTCTGCAGCAACGCCTCGAAACTGCTTACTTCCCGCGTGCAACCTAAATGCACCCTAAGCTCAACCACGTCGCCCTGAGGCGGAGTTACACTACCAAACACGATTGCCACTACAGGAGCGTTCACGCTCACCGCTACTCCACTCCGCGTCTATACAATTCAGCCTCGCCAGCCCGCTGAATGCTGCGACTGCGCGTGGGCATCTCCGAGGTTGCCTCGTTAAAGCTCTGAACGCTCGCGGTTGCCGAGTTCATGCTGTTAGCGAAGCTCCACATAGCCGCCGCAGCCGCAACGATAACCGCGATGCCCACGCCGGTTAAAGCCAAAAACGTGGCGAAACTGATGTTTAAGCTGTTTTGCACCATGGTGGCGAACGCCGTCGCGGCAGCATAAACCTTCTGAGCTATGGCAACGCCGGCGCTTGTTCGCATGAACATGCCCATGACTGAAACTACCATCATGGCGGAGGTGAAAGTCCGCGCTTGCGCATCGTTCAGCAAGCCAAACTGGTTAGCGATATACCCGATTGCCGTGCCCGTGGCGCCTATGCCCGCTATGGCAGCGCCCAAACTTTTAACTCGAGCAGCAAGTGCCTCCGCGTCGGTTTGAACCCTGTTAAACTCGGCGCTTGCACGGTTAACAGCTCTTATGGTGACGGCTATTTCTCTGAAGCTCACAATCCCGCCTCCACCTTAGCCAAATTCAACGCTTCAACCAGCACGCGCTCAAGTTCTGGCAGATGCGCTTGGACCGCAGGGTTTAGGAAGGGCTTTGCCATGGCGTAGCGACTGCCGAATTCAACGTTAGCCGCGTAAGCAGCTTCGGCGCCTACTTCCGTGTTCCACTCTTGGATTCGCGCGTAAATGGTGCTTCGCAAGTAGCCAGTCCTCACGGGCACGAGGCGTGTGGCTTCGGTTTTGACGGTTTCCGCCCACTTCGCCAGCTGCTCGTGCACTTGCCTTTGCATTTCAGCATCAAAGCGCGCTATTGCTTGCTTGAACTCCGCGGCGCCCGCGAGGTCAAGGGTGATTTCAACGCTCATGCTTTTTCGCCTCTTTCTCAGCTTTTCTCCGTTCTTCCTCTGCTTGGCGGTCTATCTCGTTGAGGATGGCGGTGAATTGGTGGATGGTTCTGGCTGGTTGTTTTGCGAGCTGGTTTGGGGTCCACCCGAATTCTTTGCAGAGGCGGAAGTCTGTGATGGCTGGATGTGGCCTTTGGCGTCTGATGGCGCGGATAAAAAAGCCGTTTCTTCCCGTGTCATGGCACATAGGCTGTTGACGATTTTGGAGAGCAACTCGCCCAGCGCTATGGGAATGCCGTTTTCTTCGCCTAAAAGCTTTTCCAGCGTTAAAGGCTCCTGGGGCGGCTGCTCTTTAAGCGCTGCCCAAATGGTTTCAGCCTGAATCGCAATGAAGTCGCTGCTGACCACTTGCCCCGAGACGGGGTGGTATCGCGTGTGCTTCTGGATTATGCGGCTGCGCTTCGCCCAAGTGAGCTCTTGGAAAACGTATTTGCCAGCGTATTCCTCGCCGAATTCCGCGCCAAGGTTAACGGTTTCTCTGCGCATTCTGAATCATCTCCATGGTGGCGATTCTGTTGCTTATGGCGGTGTTCACGTCTTCGAGGATTATAGTCTGCATCCACTTTGGCAGTTTCAGGATGCGTTCGCCGAGCTTTTCCCACGTGCGAATCCACTTCTTGCGCAGTTCTGCTTCTCTGCCGAAATTCTCTAAGACCTTAACTTTCACATCAGCCATGCGTTTCACCCGCTCAGCTTATCGCAACCGCTTTTGCAACGAAAGCAGCTTTTAAGCTGACAAGCTCCTCGACGCGTGTGGGCGTTGCGGCGTTTTCCCATTTGCAGTTGCTGAAGACAGCCTTGTTGCTTCCGCCTAAACCGAATTCCAAGCTGAATTCTGTGTCGTTGATTACGTCGTCGAACTCTTCTTTGCTTTCGAACTCGAAAACCAGTTCGCCTGTTAAGTCGCGGTGCCTGTGCGGCAAGTACTTTAGGACGTTTCCGTTCGGCGCGCGGATCACGGGAACCTGTTTGAGGTTGTTTTCGATGGTGAATTTCCAGTCGGTTACGCGCTCCAGCGTGGCTGCGTCTTTTTTGATGTAGCTTTCGTAGAAGGGCACTGCTCCAGCATAATCAGCGTACGAAGCGCCTGTTATCTTGGCTGTTCCCGCTGCGAGGTCTTGGGCGAGAAGCTCAACGCTTGCTTTTACAACGTCTTCGACGCTGCACTCGACAGTTGCTCTTTGGAATTTGCAGCCCGTGTAGAGCAGCGAGATAATGTCCGTGGCAGAAGCAAAAACGCCTTTGTAATAAAGCACTTGAACGGTCAGGGACTTGTTTAACTCTGTTTTGGCGTACTGAAGAAAGTTTATTGGCGCATCGCTTGGCAGTGGATAAGCGATTTTCAGGCTTAGGGCTCGCAGTCCTTTCTTGATTGCTTGCAGGTCGATGGAGCCTACTCCGCGGAGTTTGATGTTGCTGGGGTTCACGGCTGGCTCTATACTTTCAGCTGGGACGCTCAGCATCGACGGGTTCGCGGGCGTTTGCCCATACACTGTTTCGTCCACGTAGTAAACTCGGCTTTCATGCGCACTATATGTTTCAGGCATTTTCTATTTTTCACACTCCTATGTTCTCGAAGAACCATGATTTCACAGTGATTTCCGTGCGGAAAATGAAGGGCTTAACGTCTACACGGTCTAGGTTGCGGAAACCTGCGATGTCGCAGTAGGTTATGCCGTTAACCGTGACCGTGCAGCTTAAGTAGTCGCAATACAGTGTTGCGGGGGTTGAGCCGTCGCTGGCGTTTAGCGTTCTGGCAAGGAACCAAACATACCCCTCGTCGTCGATGTAATTCGGCAGGTCTGAAACCAGTGTTACGGTAATTGTCTCGTCGGTTCCGCCAGCGCCGCCTGTCTGGGCGTTCTGCCAAGCACTCGCCTCTTGGTTCCAGACTTTGACGGAGACGCCATCACCGCCTGGCGCTGTCCCGTAGCCCTCAAAAGCTAAAACTATTTTCTTGGCAGTTTTTTCTCTACTCTCAACTTTGAAGCGGAACAGCATAACCGCGTATTCGCCGTTCACGCCGTAGCTTATTTGGCAGCGGTTATCATCGCTGTACCAGAGTTGCTGGTACTGCTCGCTTGACAGCTCAGTCCAGCTAGACGCGTCGGGCGAGGCTTCGCTATTGCTACTATACGCCTTATGCGCTTGAGTTGTTGGACCAGTGTTGAAGAAATCGTAAAGCGTCTCGTTCGGTTTACTGCGGTTCTGCCTTACAACGCGGTTGACTTCCTCAACGATTTTGCCACGCATAACTCTGCTGCTCTCGCTTGCGCCCGGCGTGTCTGTTGTCCAAACGTTAACCCTCAAAAACGACATGCGCCTGCGGGTTTTACCGCTTAACTCGATTTTCTGGTCTGTGCTTTCAGCCAAACCAACGGTTACCTGCCCATCACAGTTCTTGAAAGCGTCAGCGCTTTGCCACTCACTGGTTACGCTGATGCTGGCAAGGGCGCCGTTGTCTTTGACCACGTACATTTCAGTTTTGAGCAGTCTTGCAACGGTTGTGGCTGCGTCTTCTATCTCGCTCATTGGTTTATGAGCCTCCTGCACGTGGCTTTGCGAAAAGCCGTATCGCCTTTGAAGGTGAATTGCTGCACGCTGAGGATTTCGTAGTCTTCGCCGTTTCTGCGGATTTTGTCCCGACGCCGCACCGGCGCAAAAACGTGAAGTGTCAAGTAGTCGTTTGTGACGTAGCCTGGCTCCAACAGTAACTCTTCCGTTTTAGCAGGCAAAACAATCGCTTTTACGTCTATGCCAGCGCCATAGGCTGTGCGTTCCCCTGCTTCTGTTATTGGGTGGAGCGTTAGGTTTTCGCCTTTGCTGTTCAGTATCTGCGTGAACCGTGTGACCGGCGACTCGTAGCTTAGGAAAAGCTGCGCCAGCCAGCAGACCGTGGCCATGGCCTGTTTGTTCTCTACAAAACTGTAATCCGCGTGTTTGGCGCCCCAAAACATGAATTCGCTCGGGTATTTGCTGATAACCTTCACGCTGAAGGCGTAGGCGGATTTGTCACGGTCTCGGCGTATTTGGGCTAGGATTCCCGCGGTTACATTGTCATAATAGTCGCAAGCCGGAACTCTCGCCGCCACATCAATGTAGCCTGTCCAGCAGACCGCCGGGTTATACGCGGGATATGTGGGCGAAGGGCCTATGGCGTTGACGAACGCGTACGCCTTCTGCACCGTGGAGCTCCAGCCTTCAAAATCGTGAAGACCTAATAGTGCGTAAGCCAGCGGGTCATCAAAAATCGTGCTTTCGTTTGGATCTGTGCGGTGCCAGTTTCCATCTCCACTGGGCGGCGGGTCATAATAAACGTAGAAGCCTTCGAAGCCTTGACGGTAAAAGCCTATTGCGTCCGACATCATTGTTTCATATTTGCTTTTGTTGGCAGGATCAGATTCACACAGCATTTTCAGCGCAATAAGCCCATAGAGGCATTCAACATCCATCTGCTGAAGCCACGCGTCCGTCAGGGTTACGGCTCTCGCGAAGCCGCCGTAATAGCGGTCATGCACGCCCAGCTGGCTTGGCTTGTGCTGCATGTTGTAAAGGAACG
>Ga0315548_1003746_pt1 | contig 11230 bp, 19 predicted proteins | sample SalMarSW160110MG_2_FD_202540 | JGI IMG/M metagenome (GOLD analysis project Ga0315548, IMG submission 202540) | Salt marsh sediment microbial communities from the Plum Island Ecosystem LTER, Massachusetts, United States - Salt Marsh Sediment SW1601-110 ... | reverse complement strand
TCCTGGGAAAAGTCAATTTTATTGGAATCGAATTCACCTTTAAGAAGCGATGTTATAAGAGGCAGAAGGCTATCGGCCGTTGCCTTATCAAGCATCCATATACCATTAACAATCTCGGAAAAAAGCCTTGCTATCATTTATTTCATGCTTTGCGGAATTTTATATTAACTGCAGATTCATTAATCAAGTCAGTACAATATTATATCCTACTTAAATCTAATTAAAGGACTATAATTAATGATTTGATTGATTTTTTTTACTTTGTTGTATTATTCGTTAACCGAATAAGGAGGATAGGTAAATTTCCCGAAAAACTCAACCTGGTATCCGTTATAACCCGATATATCTTTTGGTGATAATATCTGGAAATTCATTCTCATTGGTGAGCTTTTATCACCGAGCAGCCTGGTCTCTCCCTGGTTATTGGTAACAAGGATAAGATATGCATGGTTGGCCATGTCCAAAAATATGTTTGTAATGGATGCCTGGTCTTTTGGGTAACGTAATCTTAGACTTATCTCATAATGTTTTCCGGCACCTGTTTCTATTGTTGTTATTTCGAGCTGTATTGTGTCGGTGCTCCCGTAAAAAACATTCCAGTCATTGGGAAAAAATTCATTTGAGAATATTATAATATCATTTATATCGATAGAATGATTAATAGCATCATTAATTTTAATAATATTATTTATGTCTATAAAACGGACTCTGTTAAATCCACCTATATTATCCTGGGAGCTTTTATTTATATCTGCCATGACTTTTATAATTAATTAATAATGAGGAGAGTGACACATTAGTGACAGTTTTGGGACACTCGCGGTAAAAAATAGGCGCATTACCCGAAAAATATTTATCATATTTTTACCGATTTTTTTATAAACCTGTAATATTTTTTTTTCAAACCTTCAAGGGTTATATTATCCATATTTATCCGATAGATTTCAAAAAAATTATATATGGCCCCCTGGATTGACATATCTTTCTTATTTCGCATTATATGCTCATGCAGAACCTCATTAAAAAGATAATAGATATATCTTTCAATTACCTTCTGTGAATTGTCCGAAAGATAATTATAAATCCTGGGATCCTTAAGGTCATTATATGGCAATAGTATTTTTAAATTGTTATAGCGTTTAAAGTTCCTGTAGGGCTGCTTGCTTGTAAGCCTTGTTATGCGATTTATTAAATCATGACCCCTTGGAAATTTTATAGGCTCATCACCGAATTTCCCCACAAGGAAATCTTTAAGATAGGGTTTGATATACAGTTCGGTCGTGTACTGGCTCATAAAGGTAAAGTTACGCAGCGTATTCTATTGAAAAAAGGAACATTTATGAACAATCTGGCTTCTTAAAAAGGGATTTTGTTAAATAAATGTTGACTTTATAATTATAATTTATTAAATTTATTATAGTAACCTTTAATTATTTACGTTATGGCAATAAATGCAATGAAACATCCATTTACCGGGATGGATATAGAAATAATCGCTCCTCATGAACCCGGTGTTTATGGATTGTATGACCACAACTCGGAGATTATATTTTATGGTTATTCTAAGCATAGTATTAAAGTCAGGTTAAGATCACATCTCTCGGGTGCTGAGGGTAGTTATACGAGGAATGCAGTATATTTTAATTTTGAGATCTGTTCAAATCCGGATAAAAGAGAGCAGAATCTTATTGAAGAATTTGAGCATACCTATGGCAGACTTCCAAAATATAATGTGTTTTGATTTAAAAGATAATAAGCTGAGTTTTCTTTAATCATTGTTTTCTTTTAAATCGTTATATATATCATCAAGGAAGTACATTAATTTGCCCCTTACTAATGAGACCAAAAGAGCAAATACAAATAATATTTTATAAAGAAGCCAGGATAATATTTTCCCAATCATCTTAGAATCTTATATTAAAGATAGAATCGATCTGGTCCCTTAGGCCTATTATACAATCTGTTTTAAAGCTGTCAATATCATAGCCGATAAGTACATATGTTGTGACAGGAAATACAACCTGCCCTCCAATATATTTAACCTCTGTAGTCGAATCTTTGAAATAATATTTCTCTATTCTTATTGAATCAATCATAATATAAACAGTGTCACTTCTTCTATCTTTAATTATCCTTGTAAAATTATCCTGGGCAGTTTTCATCGAATCCAGGGATTCTGTAATTTGCTTGGTGCCGGTCTTAAATAGGGAATCGTATCTGCTGTATATTCTCTCTTCATCAAAGTATGTATCACACCTGACAAAGAGAAAAATCATCAATACAATAACAATTAATATCAATATGATGAACCTTCCCAAGCCTTCTCCATATTGATAATACTCCCTGAGGATTTCGTCCTGTTTATTTTTCATTTTTTTAAGGTTCTTAATTTATGCGTTTAACTTTTCAGCAGCTGGTATAGTTTACTGCGGTACTGCCGGGCCAGCTTCTGGGATATTATATAATTATCCTTTGTTCTTCCTTTTCTTATTATAAACACTGTAAGAAGTATCAGGTAAATAAGAAAAAGTACTGCCACTATCAGCCATAGTATTATTATTTTCCACATATCTTAAAGTATTTAAAGTTTAACAATTGTCGTTCCTTGCAACATATACCCTTCCTGCCCCGATAAACATTTTAAGGGTATCTTTATTATTTAGCCGGTGCAGCCGGCGGATGAAAAAGCGCCTTCCGTCATGGCTCTCCAGTAGGTAATATTTTCCGAATTTCCAACCGGTGCCATCAAAAAAGTCATTAATGCCTGCAAGCCGCGCCGTACCGGGCAGTTTGTCATAATATCTTATTCCATTTTCATTTGTTATCGGCTGCATAAAAAAAATTTTCTCCGGTAAAGGATACATTTTAGCAACTAACACAACTAACACAACTAACATGGTCATTATTAATTATTTAATACTTTTTAGTGTTAGTTTTGTATTAGTTAGTGTTAGTTGGTGTTAGTTGGTGTTAGTTGGTGTTAGTTTTTGATTTTCAATATTTTTTATTTATAATTAATTGATATTCATATTATTATTTACTGTTAGTTGTGTTAGTTAGTGTTAGTTAGGGTTTTTTCGCAGGAAAATTTTTATAAATTTTTTTACCCTTGTAATTAACTCATTTACAGGTTTTAATAAAATGTTGCTCATTTTTACCCCCTTTTTAAGCATTTTTTGATAGTTTTTTACCGTTTAAAAAGGAATATCTTCCTGATCCGGATCTACCTCAGGTTTATTTCTGAGAGGTTTTTCAATCTCAATTGTCTCATCGGACTCCTCGCTATGTAGTGTTATACCAAGCTCCTCGTAAAGAAAAGCATATGCTGTTGTTATTTTTTTCTTCTTACGGAAAGTCCCATCACCCATAGATACCTCTATTTCAATACCCCTACTATCCACAGCCTTGAAATGTTCACTCTTCTTTTTTCCCAGAAATCTCTTATCATTTCTCAGGTAATACTCTATACTATCCACCGGCAAGATTTTTTCTCCGGATAATTTACCGTGTTTACGATAAAGAGTAAATATTCTGGAGTGCTGCAGGTAAAGTATCTGGCGCGGCTCATCCCATTCCGAATTTATTATATCTGTCTTAGGATTTACCGCGGTTACTATCTTATAATCCACTTCTTCTGTTATAAGTCCGTCCGCATACAAATACTGTATTATGTTCCAGAAGGTGGATATCTCGTTACTTCGCTTTGTTTCCCTGTTTTGTGAAAGGATATGGCCTGCAGCCAGGGAGATTATATCATCATATTCAAATGGGACCTGGATCATTCCGCGCAGGGTATCATAAGCACTTATCGCGATGAGCCAATTGCGGAAGATCCTATCCTCGATTATTTCACCTTCGAGTTTGGAGTTTAAATCAGCGGCAACGCGATCATAACTATCAAGGTAATTTTCGATGAAATACTGGCGGTGCTTTAACAATTCGTGTGTTATATGGGTCAGCCCTTTCTTCTCGGTATCCTTAAGAAGGTTGAATTTCTTCTTTTCATCATCGGAGTATTCAATCTTGTAAAAAGTAAGGTATATGAAGCGTGAAAACAGGGCGATATCTACTGTCGGCATTTCCTGTCCGGAAATTATCACACCGCAGTCAACGGCAGTAGTTTCTTTCTTTTTATCCTTATCCATATTCATGCGGGTGCGGCCCGTAGAGTCCCATAACCCTTTAAGGAACTCAATCTTCTCGAAATCGATATTGTTTTTATATTCATCGATATGTACCAGGGCGTTCGATACCTGGGCCACATGATCAGCGAGGGCCGCTTTTGTTGTATTGTTAAGGTTTGGCCCGCGGTTCTGCCGGCCGAAGAGCTGCAGCAGGCTTATGGCAAGCTCCGTCTTGCCGGCTCCCTTCGGACCGAACAGGTTCAGAAGTGGGAAGAAATTAAACTTCTTAACTATATAATCCCTGAAAAGAGATGCGAAATAATAACAGAGGGCTATCCTGGCATTATCCCCGAAAACATCAGCCAGCATCGTTGCATATTGCTCCAGGGATATCTCGCTGTTTTTTATATGGATAAAACGGCGCTCGTTGATGAAAAGCGTATCCTCCCACTGGTAGATATCGGAGAATGCCGGCAGGTAATAGTTCTTCTCCCTGCAGCTTACTATCCCGTGCCTGTCGACCTCTAGGAAATCACCGTTAAAAACACCGTTCCCCCATGCCCAGAATCCTTCCTTCTGCCATCCGAGCTGAATAATCTCGGTGCATGTTTTTGTTTTCTCATAAAGGTAACCTTTGAGTTTGTTCAGATCGGTTTCGGTCCCGTACCAAATGAAATTACCCATGCTTTCGACACGGACCTTGAAATTACTTAGTGATACAAGGTCCCTCTGAGGTATCTCGATAACACGGGTATAGCCGAACTCATTTTTTATTTCAAAAAGACGCTTTGCATTTATTACACTCTCCACATGAAAAAGTGGGGTGAGAGTGAAATTACTGCCCATCTGGGGCCCGTATTTGGTACGGAAAAAATAACGGTTGTTATCGGTATAAAATCCATAGCGCTCGTAATCCCCCAGTTTTACATGCTCAGGTATTTTAAACTGTGCCTCCTGCTTTATCTCATCCCTGATAAGTGACTTAATAGTATCGGTCCAGAGCTTTTTAGGCTTTATGAGCTCCGAGAGCTTTTCTATATACACATCATGGCGGGCACTACTATCATAACTGGTTATCAGCTGGCACAGGTCAACAACAAGTTTTGTTTTGCGGTCCGGGTAGTTTTTTACCCTGGGAAAACTATCTGCAGCCTTATATATAATATAATCGCTAAGGTGATCTTCCTTGTATTGCTTAAACTGCTTAAGGGATTTAAAAAAACTGTCAGGATCCGTTTTATCGCCTCCGGATGGAAGAGGGATAACATTACAGTTCATTCTCTCGCGGATAATAAGTTCTGCGCACCGGTCCATGTTTTTCTTCCCAGCAGGATCCCCGTCAAAGACAAGGATTATATTGGAAGTAAAGCGCTTAATAAGCCGGATCTGCTCATCGGTTAATGCCGTGCCACAGGGAGAAACGACATTTTCTATGCCTATCATATGAAGCCTGGTCACATCTGTATAACCCTCCACAATATATACCCCGTCTTTTTCCTGGATGGACCGGCGAGCCTGGAAAAGCCCGTAAAGCACCCGGCTCTTGTTATAGATTATCGTCTCCGGAGAATTAATGTATTTAACAGATCTACCCTTATCTGTCAGAAGCTTTACCGACGGGACGATCCGGGCCCCGAAACCTATGACCCTTCCGTAAATATCATGCAGTGGGAACATAATGCGGCCCCGGAAATAATCATACGGTTTTTTATTATCACTCTCCTTTGCCAGTCCGCACTGAATGAGCGAATCAAGTTTTACTGCCCTTTTCTCGGCATATTTTAATAGCGCGTCATAGCTGTCAGGGGCATAACCTATCTCGAACTTTTCTATAACGGTTTTATCAGGGATACGGCTTTTTATATATTCCAGGGCAAGGGCATTCTCATTCCTATAGAGATTATCCTGGTAGAATTCACTCGCCAGCTGGTGAATGATCTTAAAAGATTCTTTTTTCTTCTCGAGCTCGATATCCTCCTTACTATACTGCGTATCCTCAAGAGGTATATTATTTTCCCTGGCCAGCTTTTTAACAGCATCTATAAAGGAGAGCTTTTCATGCTCACGGATAAATGTTATAAGATTACCGCCTATGCCTGAGGAGAAACATTTGAAAATATTTTTTGCAGGGGAAACTGTAAATGAAGGATTTTTTTCACTTGTGAAAGGGGAAAGTCCGACATAATTGGCGCCGGTTTTTTTAAGCTTTACATATTTGCCTATTTGATCAACAATATTAAGATTATTTATAGCATCAATTGTCTGCTGCATATACTATTTCCATTATTCTATTACCGGAATCTCACGGTGCCAGGGTTTATAATTTATTTTTTCAGAAAGTTCTTTGTTTAATCTTATCATATTTATCGGTGGATCCCTGAGCAAGATCTCTTTCTTGCCATCAGGAACAGGATTAATGAGATTGCTTATGCCCCCTTTATGATCATGACCCACATAATAAATGGGTGCCCAGGATCCCCATTGTTTAAAGAAGAATGGTACTTTTGCACTTCGACAGTCATGTGCAATGTCATTTGCCCACTTAGGATGCATAGGTCTGGCTCCCGGACCGGACTCCCCTCCGACGATCACCCAATCCAGCTTTTCACTGATCAGTACTCCCCTGGAAAGGGCCGAAGTAAATACATTTTTCACTTTTATGTTGTTTAAATTTACAGGGCCAAGCAATGGCTCGAGGCTTACAAAGCGATGGGAGGCGGGGATAGTCAAAAGTACTGATATACGCTCCTGGGCAGTAGCCTGGTTTTCGCATGAAACACCAATCCATATATGTTCCCATTGTCCGCAGGCATCAAATATAGTGGTGCTGTTATAGTATTCAAGTACCCTCTTTGGCCGTTTGGTAAGAATAAGAAAGATATGGCGGCGAAGATAAATCATGATCTCGAAAATCCCGTCTATAAAATGAAAAGGAACATCCTCATGGAAAAGATCTCCCATGCTGCAGACAAAAATCCTGGATGGTTTCTTCCAGCGAAAAGGCTCCTCGAGGGAATCTTCATGGCAGGTTACAGCAAAACCGTTTTTATATTTACTATTATTCTTTAGCATTGTCAGGGCCCATCTTTCGGCATAGCAGTTCCTGCAGCCCTCGCTTATTTTTGTGCAGCCTGTTACGGGATTCCAGACCTTGTCGGCCCACTCGATTTTTGTTTTCATATCAGTAAGAACAATAAATATTCGAGCACCAGTACTGTTTTTTTTCATTTGAAAACATAGGGGCGCCACAATGTGGACAGTTACTTTGTCTTGCATAATGAAAAATACCCCTTAAATCTTTAGTAGTTCCATATTTGACAGAAAGTTTAAATGCCAGATAATTTTCATATACTTCTATAGCTCTCCATAGACATAGCTCATAATCAATTGAAAATACAGACCTTTTCTCATTCTTATCGACAAAAAACTCAAGGATCCACCTGCTATTTTTATGATCTTTTTCATGTTTAAGTTTCAATGGTCCGTTAAACTCCAAAACCCCCTTCATAAGCTCAAAATCAGGCTTAAGAAAAGGATTACTGTGGCGCCTGCGATAAACCCTTGTATCAAATAAACTGCTCATCACAATGATTTTTTATTATTTGCTTGCATATGCTCTGTAATGCTTTAAAAGACTCAATCCTTAATTTAAGATTGCGGGCCTTGCGCCCGTTTTTATCCCTGTATTTATTATAGCTCTCCTCAAGGATATCTATATCCGATTTTATTTTCATCTTAAATATTTTAAAAAGCCGGTCTTTTACGGCTGTCAAGCAGGCTTTCGGAGGGCTTTTTTTACTGCTTTCATTTTTCCTCTATTACTCGGCCTTAGAGCATTGATTCCCTAAAGAATCTGTCCGATACCTCCCGGGACCTCCAGGTTCTTTATTTCAAGATTTGCCTGCGCCTGCCCAACCGATGGTTTATCTTTTTGTTTTAAAATATTTTTTAAATCTTTATAAAGGCAATCCATGGTATGCACCTTATCAAGGGCCCTTTTCAGGCGCCCCAGGTATGAATTCCCGTAACTACTGTTTGCCTTCATATAACTATTTTGATAATGCAACTTTATCTATGATCTTCAGGGCCCTGAGATGCTCGATGGTAAATCGGCTACTACTTATTTCAACTAGCAGGTTATTGCCGGCTCGGGAATAATTCCAGTTGTGATAACTGATCGTAATGCTCCCGCTGTCATTTTTAATAACCTGTAAATAATGATCCTTACAGGTCTTTATGAAGGTCTCCCCATGCTCGTTTTTCAACATATAATATCTGTATTCTTCCATCAGTTTAAGATATTATTGACTTTGACATAGCCCTATCAAAAGGAATTGTCTGAATCTCGCATTCCTTCAAGAATTTCATTATTGCGGGACCTTCTTTCTCGGATTCGCTCAGAAGCTTCAATTCCTGAAAATTTACCTGCTTCTCGATTTCCCTTTTTATATCATACCATCTGTTGAATTTAGCCAGGTCGGTTTTTTTCATTGATTCGTTTGCAATAGCCATAAAGAGCATCTCGCTCAGCTCAAGGGCATCTTTATCACTTAAGAATATTATTATAAGGGCCATAATCAGGTTATTTTAATGATTGAAATATCTTATATTCATGTAAATTTGTATTTGTATAATCAAAATTCTTAATACAATGACTGCAGAAGAAAAAATAGACAAACTGCTTAATAGAATATCAGGGGGATTTAGCTTTAATTTTGACAATATATTCTTTAATGAATGGGGAAAAAATATGAAAACAGAGCAAGAAACAGAAGAGATTAAACTTAGAATGGTTGATGAAAAACTTATAGAAAAAAAAGAAGATGATTCTTTAATGATGTGGTTTAGGATATCACCTCGCGGCCGTGAAATTAATAATAGCGGAGGATATTTAAAATACCTGGATGATAAAGCAAAGGAAAAAAAAATGCAAAGTGAAAAACTCAAATATGATCTTAAAGTATCAAAGAGAATGGCAAAATGGTACTGGTTTTGGGTCATATTGTCAATCATAGGTAGCATAACAGGTATAGTATCTTTAATTCGAAGTTTTATTAAATAATCAGTAACTATCTCCATCCAGCCATTCGATTAATCTTTTGCGGCGAATTCTCCATTTACCAGCTTTCTTTCTCATAGGGAGCCCCTCGTTTTTTATGGCTTTATATATTGCCTCCTCGCATTTAACCTTCATAATCTTCATCACATCCGGAACAAGCAAAATATCTTCTCCCTGGCCATCGAGATCCCTTTTCAGAAATGTTATCTCCGCCTCCAGCTGCTTTAATTTGTGTTCAGTCGTAGCATCCATAGCTTTAACTTATTTATTTTAGTACGGCACTTGTTATTATTGCGTAATATTCATTACCATCATTAATCTCCGGATTTACCGATAGGCGGAATCCTATAGATTTCGTGTTCGGTACAATCTTGTCTTTCAGGGATTCGAAAAGCTTCTTGCAAACCGAGGCACAATTACAATTAAGCCCTGCACTGGCTGAATTCTTCCTTAGCACAAACCCGCTTTTGCCGGCCGTTTTTGAATCCTTGATTACAAACCAGTCTCTGGGATTATTTTCATCCTGGGCAAATAGTACACGATCTTTTTCTTTAAGGGAAAAAGCTTCAACAGCAGCTTTAGAAAAACCGATGCAGCCTGCCCTTTGAAATCTTATTGTGGAGATACCTTGTCTTACGAGCCTGCAGTTATCCTCCGAATAAATTTTTAAGTTCATAGTATATGGATTTGATGATTGATTAATCGGGTAAATGTTTCCTGGTTACTCTTGCGATTGCGGTAAAGAATGGCATAGAACTGGGGATTTTCTTTCTCTAGGAAGGGACGATCGCTTATTAGTTTATTTTGGGAGAAAAGTGATTTGACAAGGTCCTGGGTAAGACATTTTATTTCCGTTCCGCTGCGGAGCTCGTAGAATCTTACCTGGCCCCCTATAATACGTGCCTCGATGATTGTATCTCTTAAATTACGGTAATTGATATAATTTTTATTCGGCCTTGCTGTTGCAATTGTTTTCATATACCAGGTATTAAAATCATTTATCTGCGATTCTTTTTATAATGTTTGGTCGTCAGGTAATTTTCCGAATCGCAGTATAGAATATTCGTTGAGAATTTGCGGTTCATCCAGTGCCTCTCGTAATTATCCTTATAAGCGGGGCAAATCATCCTGGGTGAAGAGCAGCCTGCCAGCAATACCACCAAAAAAAGAATTATGAGCCTAATTGTTTTCATATTAAAGCTGAATATATATTTGCCTGTCAAAGTCCGACTGTGGAAGGGTGGCGATGTAATTCCACTTGAAATCCTGATATACTTTCCTGGCTCTTTCCTCGCCATAAAGCTCTATGCATATTGCCAAGGCCAGTTGGGCCGGGCCGCTTCCTCCATAGCCCCAGTTAAATCCGTCCGGGGAATGATTGCGGACCTTCTGGCTTTTACCAGGAAAAATTTCTTTGCCATTGAGCCAAACCCTGCGCGAGGCCCAGTCCCCTTTTAAATGAATTGTTATCATGGCCATTAATTTTCAGTTATAAAATCCTGCTGCCAAAGGTCAAGCTGGGCATTGATGATATCCTTATCCATCCTGCGCAGGGCCCTGCCGGCGTCTTTTATACTTGACTTTAAATCCCTAAGCCGGCGATAATCCTCGTTATACTCGAGTTTTTCCTCCAGGAGATCTATTTCAAGCTCGGCCTTCGTTTTTTCCTTGAGGAGCTTCTGGCGGTGGGTGATAGTCCCATGGAAATAATCATAAAGGACCTCGTAACATTTCCATTTGTATTCGAGTAAATCAGGGCTCTCGGAACGAATTCCAAATATCCATCCATAAATGAATTTTTCAGGAAGACAAATCATATTTCTGATTTGATCATCTGGCAACTGCATTGGCTGTTTAGCCAACGCAGGTCCCAAAATTTTATCATTTTTTAGATTTTTAAATATTCTTGTATACTCTAATCCAAGAGCATCACAGATAGGTTTTATAGCAACCCAATAAGTACCGTCTACTTGCAGGAATAAAATGGCCTTGCCATTGAATTCCAGGAATTTTTTTATGCTTGTGTCCATAGTCATAGAATTATGTT
>Ga0315548_1003744_pt1 | contig 11235 bp, 7 predicted proteins | sample SalMarSW160110MG_2_FD_202540 | JGI IMG/M metagenome (GOLD analysis project Ga0315548, IMG submission 202540) | Salt marsh sediment microbial communities from the Plum Island Ecosystem LTER, Massachusetts, United States - Salt Marsh Sediment SW1601-110 ... | reverse complement strand
TTGAACTCCGATTGCCACTCGGCGTCCTGCATCCGCGCCTCGGGGATGCCCCCGAGCACGGCCTCCACCGCGGCCTTGTCCCACGCGTCCGAGATGTGACGGCTCCAGCCGTCGTCCCGCTCGTAGCGCCCGTCACGCCACAGCCACACCTCGGTGCCCACCATGCAGACACAGGCGGCGGCCCGCCGCGAGGCGCGGTGCTCGTCGTAGAAGGCTTGGATGGACGGCAGGTGGCGTCCGGTGGAGAAGGCGAGCACGATGCCGGCGGCCTCGAGCGCATCCCAGAGTTGCTCCATGGCGGCATCGTCACCGAGGAAGGTGCCGTCCATGTCGGTTGCGAGCAGTCGTGTCTGATCCATCTGTCCCTCCGCGGTCGCCGGACCTTATCGTCCACGCCGCCCGCGCCCCAGGCAATCCGAACGGCGACCCTAGCCGACGAGCCTGGGCTACCGGCCGGTCACCGGGTCGAGATCGCTGCCGGGTTGTGAGACGATGGCCCCCGATGACCAGGACGTCGTGGATCGTGTTCCTCGTGTCGGCCGCCGCACTGGTGGCGGCGTCGCCGCTCGCCGGGGCCGATCCGGGCTTCGTCGACGTGCCGGCTGGGCACCTGTTCGCATCCGAGATCGCCTGGTTGGAGGGGCAGGGCATCACTCGCGGCTGCAACCCACCCGGCAACGACCACTTCTGCCCGGACGACCCGGTGACCCGGGGCCAGATGGCGGCCTTCCTGGTTCGAGCGCTCGATCTCACCGCGTCCGGTGACATGCACTTCGTCGACGACGACGGGTCGGTCTTCCAGGGCGACATCGAACGCCTCGCCGCCGCCGGCATCACCCGCGGCTGCAACCCACCCGCCAACGACCACTTCTGTCCGAACGATCCGGTCACGCGGGGCCAGATGGCGGCGTTCCTCTCCCGCGCCCTCCGCCTGGCCGATCGTGAGGGCGACCCGTTCAACGACGACGACAGGTCGGTCTTCCAGGCCGACATCGAACGCCTCGCCACCGCCGGCATCACCCGCTCTTGCAACCCGCCCGCCAACGACCACTTCTGTCCGAACGATCCGGTCACGCGGGGCCAGATGGCGGCGTTCCTCTTCCGCGCCTTTGGGGGTGGCACGGCGCCGGCTCCCGCCATCATCCCGGAGGCTCGCCGCATCGACTGGAACCCGGGGATCCCGGGAGGCATCCCCGACGACCCGGTGACAGTGACCGTGTCCGACTTCGGGGCGGCCGGGAACGGGACGGCCGACGACACCGCGGCGTTCGCTGCCGCCTTCGACGCCCTGCCGATCGGGGGCGGCGTCGTGTATGCCCCGGCCGGCACCTACCGGCTCACCTCGACTCTCGAGCTGGGGGACGGCCAGGTATTGCGTGGCGCCGGCGCCGACGCCACCTCCCTCCGCTTCGACCTCGGCGGATCGAGCGATCCCGCCATCGAGATGGTCACCTACGAGCGGGGCGACTGGGTGGCGATCTCGGCAGGCTTCGCCAAGGGCTCCACCACCCTCACCCTGGCCGACGCCTCCGGCATCACCGCCCCCACCTTCGCCGAGATCCAGCAGGCCAACGACCCGACGGTGATGTACACCGAACCGGAGTGGGAGGCCGATTGGGCCGAGAGTTCGGTGGGCGAGATGGTGCGGGTGGTGGCGGTGGAGGGGAACACCGTGACCCTGGCCGAGCCACTCCACCACAGCTACCGGGCCGACCTCGACCCGGTCTTCCGCACCCAGGGGCTGGTGGAACGGGCCGGGGTGGAGCGCCTCCATCTCGAACGCCTCGACGGCGGCGACGGCGACGCCATCGCCATGAAGAACGCCGCCTACACCTGGGTGCGGGAGGTGGAGAGCGAGATGACGGTGCGGGCCCACGTCGGGGTGTCGGCGGTGTACGGCTGCGAGATCCGGGACAGCTACTTTCACCACTCCCATGACTACGGGGGCGGGGGGCACGGCTACGGCACGAGCCTCGGAAACCACGTGACGAACTGCCTGGTGGAGAACAACGTGTTCGCCTCGCTGCGCCACTCGATGATCATCCAGGTGGGCGCCAACGGGAACGTCTTCGGCTACAACTTCTCCCGCGACTCCCACGACGATTCGGGGAACCTGCTCCCCGACATCTCCCTCCACGGGCACTTCCCGTTCATGAACCTGTTCGAGGGCAACATCGTCGAGGAGATCGGCATCAGCGACTACTGGGGACCGGTCGGGCCCGGCAACACGCTGCTGCGCAACTGCGTCGAGGTGGAGGGTGTCTTCGTGCGCGACTCCTCACATCGCCAGAATCTCGTCGGCAACGTGCTCCACGGGTCGCCCGACACGATCCAGGTCGACGGGTCTGTCGAGGGCACCCTGGCTCACGGCAATTTCGAGGCAGGCACGATGGTGTGGGATCCGGACATCACGGTCCGCGTCATCCCCGACTCCTCCTACCTGGAGGGGGCCCCGGCCTTCTACGGCGCCATGCCGTGGCCCAGCACCGGCGCCGACCACCCTGCTTCGTGCACGAACCCTGCCCGAGTGCGTTGGGGGGACGGCGACCCGATCCCGTGAGCCGGGAACGCCTCAGGTGATCGTGACCGTGCCGTCGAAGGCCTTGGTCACCGGACCGTCGGAGGAATCGGCGACCACGGTGAAAGTGCCGGCTTCCACGAGGTCGTGTGCCGACGTTCCGACGAAGACCTCGACGACGCCGGGCTCGACCACGTATTGCAGATCGCGGTCGTAGAAGCCGACCTGCGCCACCGGGAGCTGGAATGTGACGGTCTTCGACTCCCCCGGCTCCAGCTCGACACGGGCGAAGCCCTTCAGCTCCAGCACTGGGCGGGTCACGCCGGCCTCGGGGTCCCGGATGTAGAGCTGGACGACCTCGTCGCCACTCCGGTCGCCCGTGTTGGCGACCCGGGCCCGCACCGTCACCGTCCCGTTCCAGGCCATTTCGTTCTGCTCGACGGCGCTCTCGGAGAGGGCGAAGGTCGTGTAGCCGAGGCCGAAACCGAACGGGTAGAGCGGGCTCGAACGGGCATCGACGTAGTCGCCCTTCCAGTGGGAACGGCCACCGGACACCTTGTGCCCGTAATAGGTAGGGATCTGGCCGGAGGTGCGTGGGAACGAGATGGGGAGCTTGCCGCCCGGGCTGACGTCGCCCACCAGCACGTCGCTGATGGCTGCGGCGCCTTCCTGCCCCGGGAGCCATGCCATGAGCACCGCGGCGCTGTGCTCGTGGACCCATTCGCTCCCGCAAGGACGCCCCGCCACCAGCACCAGCACCACCGGGGTTCCGGTGGCGACCACAGCCCGCACCAGGTCCTCCTGCACGCCGGGTAGGTCGAGGGAGGCGCGGTCCCGGCTCTCACCCGAGGTGCAGTCGGTGGTGAGGCCCGACTTGTCGCCCATCACCATCACCGCCACGTCCGCCCGGGCGGCGAGGGCCACCGCGGCGGCGAAACCCTCGGTCGAGTCGCTGTTGACGTCGCACCCCTTGGCGTACCGGACGTCGCAGTCGAGCCGTTCCCGCAGCACCTCGTACACCGAGAGGGCGGGCACCGACCCGGCACTGAACTCGACACCCTCGGGCATCGGGATCGAGAAGACGTTGTCGTCGGCCCGCATCTCCCGTAGCGACTCGATGTGGGCCGGGTAGGTGTAGTCGCCGAAGAGGTGGCGAGCGGCGTCGGCGTTGGGCCCGATCACCGCCAACGAGCCGAGGCCCGGCCGCAGCGGCAGGGTCCCGTCGTTGCGGAGCAGGGTCATCGTCTTGTGGGCGACGCGACGGGCCAGGGCCCGGTGGGACGCGGTGTCGGTGACCGCCGCCACCTTCTCCACCTCGACGAACGGCTGCTCGAACAGGCCGAGGGCGAACTTGGTGCGAAGCACCCGTCGCACCGAGGCATCGACGATCTTCTGGTCGATCGCGCCGGAGGCGAGCGCCGCCAGCAGCGGCTCCCCGTAGCAGTCGGTGCCGGGGAGCTCGACGTCGATCCCGGCCGTCAACGCCATTACGGCGGCGGTCTCCCCGTCGGCCGCCAGCCGGTGATACTCGGCGAGCTGGCGAACCGCGAAGTAGTCGGAGACGACACAGCCCTCGAACCCCCATTCGTCGCGGAGGATCCCGGTGAGCAGGTTCTGGTCGGCGCCGCAGGGCACCCCATCGAGCTCGTGATAGCCGTTCATGATCGACCACAGCCCGGCGGTCCGCGCTACCGCCTCGAAGGGATACAGGTACACCTCGCGCAGCTCCCGGGCCGGGAGGTGCACCGGGGCCCAGTTCATGCCACCCTCCGACGCCCCGTAGCCGACGAAGTGCTTGGCGGTGGCGACGACACCGTCGGACAGGTCGTCGGACTGGAGCCCGCGCACGAAGGCGCCCCCCATCCGGGCGACCAGGTAGGGATCCTCCCCGAACGTCTCCTCCATCCGGCCCCAGCGGGGATCGCGGCACACGTCGAGCACCGGCGACAAGCCCTGGTGGGCGCCCATCGCCCGCATCTGGATGCGCACCACGTCGGCCATCGCCTCGGCCAGATCGGGGTCCCAGGTTCCGGCCACGCCGATCGCCTGGGGGAAGACGGTCGACTGCCGGGCCATCAGGCCGGAGCAGATCTCCTCGTGGATGATGGCCGGGATGCCGAGCCGGGTCTCCTCGACCAGGTAACGCTGGATGGCGTTGGCGACCCGCGCCGCCTGCTCCGCTCCGAGGTTGGAGGCTCCGGATACCCTGGTCACCTGACCCAGCCCGTGCTCCATGAGCTTGGGGGCACGCTCGGCAGACAGCTCGTCGCCCTCGACGAGCTGGAACACCCAGGCGCTGCCGAGCTGCGCCACCTTCTCGGTCAGGGACATCCGCTCCAGCAGATCCTCAACCCGCTCGTCGATGGCGCGGCCCCGGTCACGGTACCGCGGGGTGGAATCACCCACTGTGGTGGTCGTCATCGATCCTCCGTCCGGTGCGGCCGGATCGTACCTACCGAAGCGGTTCCGGCCGAAAGTCGTTCGATCATCCCTTGACGGCTCCAGCGGAGAGCCCGCTCACGATCTGGCGCTCCGCGACCAGGTAGAAGAGCAGCGCAGGCACCATCGAGAGCGTGGTGAACGCCAGCACACGGGCCGTGTCGGTGGTGTACTGGGTCGAGAAGTTGGTGACGCCGATCGGCAGGGTCCACCCGGTGGAATCGGACAGCACCACCAGCGGGAGCAGGAAGGAGTTCCAGCTCGTGACGATGGCGATCACGGCGATGGTGCTGAGCACCGGCCGCGACAGCGGGAGCATGATCGATCGGTAGAAACGGAACGGGCCGCACCCGTCGATCGCCGCCGCCTCTTCCAGCTCGGCCGGGATGCTGCGGAAGAAGGGGCGCATGATCACGATCGAGAGCGGCAGGGCGAACGCCGCCTGTGGCAGCGCCACCCCCAGCGGATTGTCGAGGAGATTGATCTGGCGGATGACGACGAACAACGGCACGATCGCCACCGTCACCGGGAACAGAAGCCCGAACGTGAACAGCGTGTAGATGCTCTCGCGGCCACGGAATGAGTAGCGGGAGAGCACGAAGGCGGCGAGGGAAGCCGCCGGGAGCACGAAGATGGTCGTCAGGAACGCGATCAACGCGCTGTTGGAGAACTGTTTCCAGAAGGTCCCCAAAGTGAGCACGTCGGCGTAGTTGGTGAAGACCCACGGGTTGGGCAGGCTGACCGGATTCTCCGAGAGCTGGCCCATGCTCCGGAATCCCCCGAGCACGGCGAACGCCACCGGGATGATGATCATGGCGAGCACCGCGAACGCGATGAGGTAGAGCAGCACGCGGGTCATCCGTGAGCTGATCTCGTCGTAGCCCCCGGTGGTGACGACCTTGGGCTTGCTGCGAGTCTGCGCCGTCATTTCTTCACGCTCCCATCGTGGTGAGGGCGCCCTTGACGTCCCGCCGCAGCACCCAGCGCTGGTACGCCAGGGCGACCACGAGCGAGATGCCGAACACGATCACCGAGACCGCGCTGGCGTACCCGATCTGCAGTCGCCGGAAGCCCCAGTCGATCATGTAGGTCGCCATCGTATTGGAGGCGTTGATGGGGCCTCCGCCCGTCATGACCCAGACGAGGTCGAACAACTGCAGCGATCCGATGATCGACAGGAACACCGAGATCCGGAGCGTGGGCCCGAGAAGCGGCAGCGTCACGTGCCGGAACGTCTGGCGAAAGGTGGCGCCGTCGATGGCGGCCGCCTCCCGCAGCTCGGCGGGGATCTGCTGCAGCCCGGCCAGCAACAGGATCATGTGGAAACCGAAGTACTTCCATGTGACCACGAAGAACACCGAGTAGAGCACGATGCGGGGATTGGCCAGCCATTCCTGGGTCAGCCCCTCGGCGCCCACCCCCGACATGACGTGGTCGAGGAAGCCCGAGGGTCGCATGAGCTGCCGCCACACCACGGCGGTGACGACCTCGGAGACGACATACGGGGCGAAGAACATCATCCGCATGAACGCCCGGCCGCGGAGTCGTTGGTTGAGCAGCACCGCCAAGCCGAGGGCGAAGGGAATCTGGAGGGCAAGTGAGAGCACAAGGATGACGGCGTTGTGCTTCATGGCGCCGATGAACGAGGAATCGGCGAAGATCTTCCGGAAGTTCTCGAACCCTACCCAGTCGGTGAGCGGCTTGAGGCCGTTCCAGTCGTAGCCGCTGTAGCGGATGCCCTGGGCGATCGGGTAGATGACGAACAGCAGGTAGATGAGGAGCGCCGGCGCCAGGAAGCCGATGATCATCGGCCATCGCCTCTGGCCCGGCGTTCGCCGGGTTCGCGCCGCGACCCGGACACTCGTCATGTGTCGCGTCCTCCTCGTCGTCGAGCGAGCGGTGGTGGTGGGTCGCCGGGCGGCGACCCACCACCACCCTCACGAGTGGTCGGTCGAGTTGTCTACTCGCCGCGTGCCGCAGCCGCGATCTTACCGGCAACCTGTTCGGGGGTAGAAACCCCGGCGAACAGCTCCTGCACGGCATCGTTGATCGCTGCACCCACCGCGGGGGGTGTGACCTGATCCAGGTACAGCTGCATGTACGTGCCCGCAGCCAGGTATTCGACGACCGCCACCATCTGCGGATCGGTGACCGACCCCTCCGAGCCCTTCACGACCGGCAGGGTCCCACCGGACTCGCCGAGCCGGTTGGCCACGTCGAGACTCGAGATGTACCCCAGGAAGTCGACGGTCTCGGGCGGAGCGTTGATGCCGACGACGAAGCCGTCGCCGCCACCGAACACGTCCGTCGCGACCCCGGCGCCGCCTTCGACCACCGGGAACGGGAACCATCCGATGACATCATCGATGCCGGTCCCGTCGGCGGAGTTGGAGCGGATCGTCCCGGGGGCCCACTGGCCCATCAGGACCATCGCCGTGTCGCGACCGTTCATGGTGGACGCAGAACCTTCGGCGCCATCCCACGGAGCCGCCAGGAAGCCCGGCTGGAAGGGATCCATGTCGATGAGGCGCTTCAGCTCCTCACCGGCCTTGACGAACGGCTCGGCGTCCCACGACCCGTCCGCGACTGCCTGTGCCACGCCGTCCGCCCCAGCAATGCGCACCGCCAGGTACGCCCACCAGAACATCGCGGGCCACTTGTCTCCGGCAGCAACGGAGATCGGGGTGATGCCGGCGTCCTTGAGCAGCTGGACGTCAGTCAGCAGCTCCTCCCACGTGGCGGGGGGCGCTGCAATCCCGGCCTCTTCGAAGAGGGCCGTGTTGTAGAAGAAGCCCACCGCGCCAAGGTTGAACGGCGCGCCGTACTGGACGCCGTCGATGTTGAACAGGCTGTTGCCCGCCGCGCTCAGGTTGTCGATCCACGAAGCCGAAGCCTCGGTGATGTCCTGGACGAATCCGGCATCGACCTGCTCGGCGAGCCCGCCGCCGCCCCACGACTGGAACAGGTCGGGCGGATCGCCGGCCTGCAGGTTGGTCTGGAGCGTCGACTTGAAGGCCTCGTTCTCCTGAACCGTGATCTCGATGGTCACATTCGGATGCGCGGCCATGAACTCATCTGCCACGTTCTGCCAGGTCGTGAGTCCGGGGTCGCTGTTCTGAATGTGCCACCAGCGAATGGTGATCGGAGCCTCCGTTGTGGTGGTGTCTTCAGAATCGGATCCGCACGCCGTGGCGACCAAAGCGAGGACCGCCAGCAGCATGAAGAGCCGCTTCAGTGTGTATCTCACGTGCTCATTCTCCTTCCCCATCCGTCGTGGGACTTGGTGTGCCCAGGTCAGAAAACGTTTTCATCACTCCGTTTCTGGTCTCCGTTCCTCCCGGGTGTGTGGTCTAGGTAGCGATGGCCCGGCACGACTGCCGGACCACCAATTCGGTTGGTAGCGTCAGGTGGACTGGGTCGCTGGCGGGTTGGTCGATCAGGCAGATGAGGAGCTTCGCCGCCTCGTACCCCATCTGCTGGATCGACTGGTCGATGGTCGTGAGCGGTGGATCGGTCAGTGCCGACTCCGGGATGTTGTCGAACCCGATGACCGACAGGTCGCCGGGGAGCGTCATGCCGAGGGAGCGGGCGACCTTCATCGTGTGGATGGCCGACACGTCATTGGCGGCGAAGACCGCCGTCGGCGGGTGGGGCATCCCGAGGAGCCGCCGGGCCGGTTCGTCGGCCGATTCCGGCGTGTAGCCACCGACCCGGATCAGGTCGGGGTCGACGGCGATCCCGGCCCGTTCCAGGGCGGTCCGGTACCCCACCTCGCGGAGCCGGGCCGACTCGAGGTCGGGGCGCCCGGCGAGGAACCCGATGCGGCGGTGGCCGAGCTCGATGAGGTACTCGGTGGCGGCGATGGCGCCTTCGAGGTTGTGGGAGTCGACGGTGGGAAAACTGGACGACCCGGCATGGGGGTCGACGGCGACCACCGGAGCGCTGCTGCGGACGTCGACCACCGTCGGGGTCACCAGGATGGTGCCGTCGGTGAGCGTGCCGCTGAGGCGGGAGATGTAGCGCTTCTCCCAGCCGACGTCGTCTTCGATGTGGCCTCCGCCCGAGTAGACGATCAGCTCGTAGCCGGTGCCGCGGATGGCCCGGGCGGCGCCCTTGAGCAGCTCGGCGCTGAACGGCTCGAGGTCGGCGACGACGATCCCGATCACGTTGGTGCGGCGGCTGCGGAGGCTGCGGGCGACCAGGCTCGACTCGTAGCCGAGTTCGTCGATGACCGCCTGTACCCGGGTGAGGGTCGCCGGAGCGACGCCGTAGTGGCCGTTGACGACCCGGGAAACGGTAGCGATGGAGACTCCCGCCTCGGAGGCCACGTCGCCGATCGTCACTCGTGCGTTCGAGCGCACCCTTCTGCCCCTCAGGTTGCTGAGAACGATTTCGAGAACGTTTTCAATACTGCCATCCCGGCCGGGACGATGCAAACGAAACGGGCCTCTCCGGCCCCGGATCAGCCCGCCGGCTCGACGATCACCTTGAGTCCGGAACGCCCCGCCGCGATCCGGAACGCCTCGGCGGCGTCCGCCAGCGGGTAATGGTCGGAGATGACCGATCCGAGGTCGACCCCGCCGCCGGTGGCGAGCGCGATCGCCCGCGGATACACCTCCCCCATGCGCCGGGACCACGCCAGCGTCAACCCCTTGCGACGCACGGTGCCGGCGGTGAGCGTGGTCGTGTCGCCGGACGGGATGCCGACCATCACCACCCTCCCCCCGGGGCGGGTCCAGCGCACCGCAACGTCCACCGCCTCGTCGCTGCCGGCGACGTCGAAGCCGACGTCGACTCCCGCCGGACCCTGCGGGTCCCCGGCGGTGGCGGTGGCCTGCGCTTCCTCAGGTGTCATGACCACCGTGGCCCCCAGCGCCGCCGCGGCGGCGCGGCGGTGCGGCAGGGGCTCGACCGCCACGATCCTCCCCACCCCCGAGACGTGCAGCGCCTGGATGAGGAGCAGGCCGATCGGGCCGCATCCGACCACCCCGACGTCGATCCCGGGGCGGACATGCCCGAGGTCGAGGGCGTGGACGGCGACCCCGAGCGGTTCCAGTGTCGCCACCTCGGCGTCGGAGAGTGCCGCCGGCACCGGGTGCAGGCGCCGGGTCGGCCAGGTCACCAGCTCACGCAGGGCGCCGTCCTGCTCCCCGTGCCCGGCGAATCGAACGTTCGGACAGAGGTTGCCGTCGCCGCGAGCGCAGAGCGGGCAGGCTTCGCAGGGAATGGCGGGGTCGACCGCTACCCGGTCACCCTCGCCGCGTCCCTCCACCACCACGCCGCCGAACTCGTGGCCGAGCACCAGCGGAGCGGTGAGGGCGGCAGTGCCGATCGCCCCCTCGGAGTACCAGTGGAGATCGGAGCCGCAGATGCCCACCGCGGTGACCCGGACGAGCGACTCGCCGGCGGCCGGGATCGGATCCGGCTCCTCGCCGACCCGCACGTCACCGGGGCCGTGGAGCCGGGCGACCCTCATCGGCCCACCCTCCGCGCATCGGCGGCGCGCAGCATGCTCCACGAGATCGGGGGGAGGGCGATCCGCACCGTGGTGTCCTCGGCCGTCCAACCCGCCGCACGGGGCACGACCCGGTCGGGCTCCTGCTCGGTGTTGGCGGCATGGCGGTCGTCGCCGGCCAGTACCAGATGCTCGACGACCTCGTATCCGGGGAGGGCGGCGAGGTCGACGGCGAGCTCGACGGTCTCGGTGGCCGACCGGTTGACGGTGAACACCGCGAGGGCGCCCTCCCCGGCATCGTGGGTTGCGACGGCGTCCACCACCGGCACCTCGCCGAAACGCATCGTGTCGTAGCGGGGCCCGGCCGGGGTCGCCGCCAGCACCTCGCCGCGGGCATGGGCCGCCGTCAGGGAGAAGGGGTGGAAGATCGCCTGCCTCCAGGCCGGCCCTCCCGGTTCGGTACGGATGGCGCCGATGCTGTTGACGAGCTGGGCCTGGCAGGCGACGCCCACTCGGTCGTTGTGGCGCAACAGGGTGGCGAGCAGCGAGCCGACGACCACGGCGTCGGTGACGGTGTAGGCGTCTTCGGAGAGCCGCGGCGCCTGCCGCCATCCGGTCGGCGGATCCTGGGCCTGGTGCCGGGTCAGGTACCAGACGTTCCACTCGTCGAACGAGATCCCGAGCCGCTTGCGGGAGCCCTGGCGGGCCGCCACCCGGTCGGCGATCGAGGTCACCGTGGTAATAACGCGATCCATGTCGACGGCGGAGGCCAGGAAGCTGCCGAGATCGGCGTCGGTCTCCTCGTAGTAGGCGTGGGCCGAGA
>Ga0315548_1003742_pt1 | contig 11242 bp, 11 predicted proteins | sample SalMarSW160110MG_2_FD_202540 | JGI IMG/M metagenome (GOLD analysis project Ga0315548, IMG submission 202540) | Salt marsh sediment microbial communities from the Plum Island Ecosystem LTER, Massachusetts, United States - Salt Marsh Sediment SW1601-110 ... | reverse complement strand
CGCCTCGCCGTGACTCAGCCCTTGCAGTTTGGTGGCGGCTTCCAGGGCATGACCAACGGTATGACCAAAATTCAGTATGGCTCGCTGGCCGCTCCGCTCCGTCTCATCAATCTCTACGATGCCGGCTTTCAAGCGGCAGCACCGCATGACAATATCCTGTAATTCAGCGGTGGTAAACTCCCCTTCCTTCTTTTGGTCTAGGAGGCGGAATAGCTCATTGTCCATGGCTAAACCATACTTTATAACCTCGGCCATGCCATTTCGCATCTCGGCGGGGGGTAAAGACTTGAGCAGGGCGACATCGCTGATAACGGCGCTTGGCTGATAGAAGCTGCCGACCATGTTCTTCTTGCCGCCGAAGTTGACGCCAACCTTGCCGCCGATGCTGCTGTCCACCTGGGCGAGAAGGGTGGTGGGCAGTTGGATGTAATCAATGCCGCGGAGGTAGGTGGCGGCAAGATACCCGGCCACATCACCGACCACCCCTCCCCCCAGAGCACATATCAGCCCCTTGCGGTCTATGTTGTTTTCCAGCAGAAACTGGTAGCCGCGCTCTATTGTGTTCAGTGACTTGGTTTTTTCCCCAACGGGCAGGGTGAGGAGGGATACCTTCTTCCCCGTTGCTTTCAGTGCTTGGAGCAGGTTCGGGCCGTGGAGTTTTTCCACGCCGGTATCGGTTATCAGGGCGATGCCGGAGTAGCCGCTTAAGTCAAAATAACCCCCGAGCCTGCCGAGGATGCCGTTACCGACAATAATCGGGCAGTGCTTGGCCGTTTCCAGTTTAATGACGTGTCGGCCGTATTCTGCTGGGTTTTCTTTTCTGGCCATCACTTGATTAAAGTATTTATCTCCTTCATTAGCTCGCCGAACTGTTCCGGGTACAGAGATTGCATCCCGTCGGAGAGGGCATGCGCCGGGTCGTGGTGCACCTCCACCAGCAGGCCATCGGCACCTACGGCTATAGCTCCTTTTGACAGGGAAATAACATAGTCGCGTTTGCCGGCGGCATGGCTGGGGTCAACAATGATAGGCAAAGGGCTGGATTCCTTGATTGAGGGTATGGCACTCAAATCCAGGGTATTCCTGGTGTTATCGGAGAAGGTGCGTATTCCCCGTTCACACAGGATAACCTGATTGTTTCCTTCCGAGCTGATATATTCCGCTGACATCAGCAGCTCTTCGATGGTTGCCGCAAAACTGCGCTTCAGCAGGACTGGCTTCGAGGAATGACCGGCCCGGCGCAGCAGGGAGTAATTGTGCATGTTCCTGGCGCCAATTTGGATAATATCGGCGTACTGCTCCACCAGTTCAATATTGGTGTGGTCAGTGGCCTCGGTTACGATTAACAGGCCGGTTTCCTGACGGACTTTAGCCAGTATCTTCAGCCCTTCCTCACCCAAACCCTGGAAGCTGTAAGGTGAGGTTCTGGGTTTGAAGGCGCCCCCGCGGAAGACCTGGGCGCCAGCTTTTTTTACCAGGTGGGCGATGGTGAGGGCTTGCTCCTCGCTTTCTACAGCGCAGGGCCCGGCCATTATTACCGGTTTGCCTCCGCCAATCTTGATATCACCCACGGCTATAGCTCTTGACTCCGGATGTGTCTCCCGGCTGACCAGTTTATAGGGCTTGGTTACCCGGATGGTCTCCTTTACGCCTTCCATGACCAGCAGCCGCGATTCATCGACCGGCCCCTGGTTGCCGATAATGCAAACTGCCGTCCGCAGGGCGCCGGGCATGGGGACGCCGCGGTAACCCATGTTCTCTATTTCACGAATGATTGCCTGTACCTGTGCCTCGGTAGCATCATTTTTCATTACCACCAACATCTGCCTGTTCCTCCTTTGGTTAAATCATCTATTGCTTTAATCCGCTGACCTGACGGCCTGGACAAAAGCCTTAATTTTGGCCACATCTTTAACCTCCTGGCTCTCGACCCCGCTGGAAACATCAACCCCCCAGGGGTTAAAGCTTGATACCACCTCTCCCACATTTTCCGGCCGGAGTCCGCCGGCAATTATAACCGGGTATTTGGCCGTCGCCCGTCTGGCTATCTCCCAGGCGAATGCTTGCCCCGTTCCCCCGTACTTGTCCTTAACAAAGGTATCGAGCAGGTATATGAGAGAATGGGGCCCCAGCTTCCTTTGGCCATTCTCCAGATGAGCCAAAAGCTCCTTCTCATCCCATCCAGGCAATATGTGCACTGCCTTTATCACCGGTTTTTCGATTTGCTGGCAGTATTCCCAACTCTCGTCGCCGCTGAGTTGCACCCAGTCCAGTTCGCAGAAAGCGGCCACCGCATTTACCTTGGTCGCGGGCATATTAACGAATACCCCGACCACCGGCAAATAGTGTTCTTTGACCGCAGCCACTATCTCCTGGGCTTTCCTATACGTAACCTGACGTGGACTGGGAGCAAAGACCACCCCGATAAGGTCAGCCCCGGCTTCTACCGCCGCCTGGGCGTAGGAAACCTCAGTAATGCCGCAAATCTTAATTTTGGTCAAAGTAACTCCTTTATCTTAGCCGCCACATCTTGGGCGGTAACCAATGCTTCGCCAATAAGCATGGCGTTGATTTTCCACTCCTTTAGCTTCTGAACATCAGCCCGCCCTTTTATGCCGCTTTCACTGACTACTATCTGGCCTCGGGGGATGGTGGGACGAAGCTGCCTGGTGATATTTATGTCTACAGTCAGGGTATCAAGGTCACGGTTATTAATACCGATTATTTTGATATTGTGTGCCAGCGCCCTTTTGAGCTCATTTTTGTTGTGTACTTCAACCAGACACTGCATTCCCAGAGCGTGGGTCAACGCGACCAGTTCCCCGAGTTGGGCGTCGTCTAATATGGCCGCAATCAGCAGCACGGCGTCGGCTCCCCAGGCACACGATTCAAATATCTGATAGGGCGCCAGGATAAAGTCTTTTCTTAGTAGCGGGATATGGGGTAGAGCGCGTTTAATGGCTTGGAGGTCTTCCCGGCTTCCCCCGAAATAGCGCGACTCGGTGAGCACCGATATTGCCGCTGCGCCGCATTGGGCATAGGTGCTGGCGAGCTTGACCGGGTCTAGGTCAGGGCATAATACCCCTCGGGAAGGCGACGCTCGCTTGACCTCGGCGATTAAACGGGGGCCATCCCCGCTAAGAGCCGCTGCAAAATTTAGGGGCAAAGGCCTTTCCATGATGGCTTGCCTTAGCTCAGGCAGGGGGACAGTTACCTGTCTCTGCTTTAGCTCTTCCCGCTTTTCGGCCACAATCGTATCTAGAAACATGCCTTTCACCCGTAACTTTGACTAAGTGTAGTTAGCTTCTCCAGTTTGTCCAGCGCCCGCCCGCTGTCTATTGTTTCCCGGGCTATCTCGGCACCTTCCTTCAGGGCGGGCAGCCCGGAGAGACTTTTAGTGCGGTGACTGACCGCTATACCGGCGGCGGCGTTCATAATCACGGCGTCTCTTTTCGGCCCTTTTTTCCCCTCCAGCACCGAGCGCAGTATGGCTGCATTCTCCTGGGGTGTGCCACCAACCAGTGTTTCTATTCCAGCGGCCGCCAGCCCGAAATCCTCGGGTGCTACCCGGTAGTCGGTTATTTTACCGTTGCTTAGTTCCCACACCCGGGACTTTCCGGCTACCGATATTTCGTCCATTCCGTTTAGGCTACAGACCACCATGGCGTGTTTTGAACCCAGGCGCTGGAGTACCTGAACCAGCTTTTCGCCGAGCTCCTCGCCGGGCACACCCAGTACCTGGGACTGGGCCAGTGCCGGGTTGGTCAGTGGGCCGAGGATATTGAATACGGTGCGTATGCCAATCTCACGCCGGGGGGTAGTGGCGAACTTCATTGCCGGGTGGAAGAGGGGGGCAAACATGAAGCCGATGCCCACTTTTTCCAGGCAGTCTTTCACCTGGCTGGCATCAAGTTCAATTTTTACCCCCAGTGCCTCCAGGACATCGGCGCTGCCGCACTGACTGGTCATGGCACGGTTGTTGTGCTTGGCTACTTTTATTCCGGCGCCGGCGGCGACAAAGGCGGCGGCGGTGGATATATTGAAGCTCCGGGAGTTATCGCCTCCGGTGCCGACAATGTCAATCATCGGCTCGGTGGTTTTTACCCGGACTGACTTGGCCCGCATGACGCTGGCCAGCCCGGCAATTTCATCGGCAGTCTCCCCTTTGATTCTCAGGGCGGTGACAAAGGCGCCGAACTGGGCTGGTGTTACCTGCCCCGTGGTTATCTCCTCCATCACCTCGGCGGCCTGTTCCATGGTAAGGGACTGCCCCGAAACCAGTAAGCTGATTGCTTCTTTAATCATGCCGGACTACCTCCTTGGCTAAGAAATTTCTTAATATATCCTTGCCGGCGTGAGTCATAAAGGATTCGGGGTGGAATTGCACCCCTTCCACCGGGTGCTGGCGATGGCTAATTCCCATAATAGTGTTATCTTCGGTCCAGGCGGTTACCTCCAGAGAGTCGGGGAGCTTTTCGGGTACTGCAACCAGGGAGTGGTAGCGGATAGCGGGGAAGGGGTTGGGGAGCCCGCGAAAAACGCCGGTATTATTGTGGTAGACCAGCGATGACTTGCCGTGCATAATTTGCCGGGCCGGGCCGAAGGCACCTCCATAGCTGTAGGCGACGCACTGGTGACCCAGGCAAACGCCGAGGACGGGCACTTTGGCGCCAAAGTGGCGGATGACATCGTTGGATATGCCCGCGTTAAGCGGTGTGGAGGGGCCGGGGGAGATTACTATACGCTCCGGGTTCATCCTTTCAATCTCATTTAGCGTTGTCTTATCGTTGCGGACGACCTGTACCTCTTCCCCCAGTTCGCTCAAGTACTGGAACAGGTTGTAGGTAAAGCTATCATAGTTATCTATCAGTAACAGCATGACTGCTCCTTGGTGATGAGCCCGGGGTCTCCGCCTCCTCGATGGCTTTTAGCAAAGCCCGGGCCTTGCTTAAGGTTTCCTCATATTCCCGCGCCGGCACGCTGTCATAGACAATGCCGGCACCGGCCTGGACGTGGGCTGTTCCGTCGGTCATGATAATAGTCCTTATGGTTATGGCGGTATCCATATTCCCGGAGAAGCTGAAGTAGCCCACGCACCCCGCGTAGGGGCCTCTTTTGTCGGGTTCAAGCTCGGCGATAACCTCCATGGCTCTAATTTTGGGAGCCCCGGAGACAGTGCCGGCGGGAAAGCAGGCACGCAGGGCATCGAAGGTGGTCAGCTCAGGGTTTAGCTTGCCTTCTACATTGGTGACCAGGTGCATGACATGGGAGTAACGTTCTACATCCATAAGCTCGCTGACCTTGACCGTTCCCGGCAGGCTCACCCGCCCGATGTCGTTGCGCCCGAGGTCAACCAGCATTATGTGCTCGGCCCGTTCCTTCTCATCATTGCGGAGTTCTTTTTCCAGTCGGGCATCCTCAAGCTTGGTCTTCCCCCGCGGCCGTGTCCCCGCCAGGGGACGGGTGGTCGCCGTGCCGTTTACCGCTCTTACCAGAATCTCGGGGGATGAGCCGATAATCTGGAAGTCCTTTAAGTCCAGGAAGAACATATAGGGCGAGGGATTGATACCCCGCAGGGCTCGGTAGATATTAAAGGGATGGGCGTTAGTACGCCGGCTCAGGCGCTGGGAGAGCACAATCTGGATGGCTTCGCCCTCGGTTATGTATTGCCTTGCCTTTTCCACATTGGCTTCAAATTCTGCCCTGGTTAGGTTGGAGGAGATTTCGGCCGGCTCGGCTGGTGTGCCCGGTGCCGTTAAGTACTGGGGGTGCTTTAACGGTTTCTCTAACCTCTTCGCCAGGTCTTCTATCTTTCGGATGGCTGCCTGATAGGCGCTGTCGGCGTCGCCATCGGGGCGGGCGTGGCTGACAATTTTAATCTTGTTGGCAGCGTGGTCGAAGATGAGCAGGGTATCAACGAACATGAAAATCGATTCGGGTAGAGCCAGGGGGTCAGAGCCTGGTGAGGGGAGTTCCTCCAGGCGCCGCACTGTTTCATAGGCAAGGTAGCCTACGGCGCCACCGCAAAAATTAGGTAACCCGCTTACCGGTACCGGCTTGTGCTTAGCCAGTTCCTCGGCGATGAGGTTAAGGGGGTCGGTCTTGTCTTCCTCCTTGGTGCTGATAACCCGGTAGGGCTCAGTGCCGATGAAGCTGTAGTGTGCCGCCTGCTTGCCGCCTTCCACACTCTCCAGGAGGAAGGAATAAGCGCTGTTATTCACCTTCAAGAAGGCAGAAGCCGGCGTATCCGAACCCGCCGCAACCTCGCGGTAGATGGGCACCAGATTGCCCTGGTTTCCCAGTGTTTTAAATTCTTCCAGTGTTGGATGGTACACGGTAAAGTTAACTCCTTTTCCCTAAAAAAATAACCCCTCGCCTATAGGGGCGAGGGGTCAATCCTTCGCGGTGCCACCCTAATTGATTGCCATTTCTGACAATCATCTCTTTTCGGGTACAGCTTTGAGATAAAACACGATACCCTGGGCTCTGTTAACGGTGCCCCTCCGGCAAAGCCTACTCAGGTAATCCCTTTCGGTTTGCGGCTCCCGAGTCCATTCAACCCCGGCGCTGGCGCCGGCTCACACCTTACCCGGCTCTCTTTAGCCCCGCTTGGAGCCTACTAGTCTCGTTCTCAGCCTTTGTTGCTATATTCAGTTTGGGCAAGTATACATAATTACTCGTTTTTTGTCAAGTAGGCTGGTTATTCCCGTTGAAGCATGGGTGGGCAGTGGGCAAAATACGAGCCCAAACCCTATCACGCTTGACTTTTACCTCGTTCGTTTTTATAATATTCCAGTTGACTAGCGTCTGAAATATTGCCCGAGTGGCGCAATGGAAGCGCAACCGACTTGTAATCGGTAGGTTAGCGGGTTCGAATCCCCTCTCGGGCTGGGATTTATTGGTGATGTGGGGAGGGGTGCCGGAGTGGTTAATCGGAGCAGACTGTAAATCTGCCGCCTGAACGGGCTACGTAGGTTCGAATCCTACCCCCTCCACCATGGCTTAAAAAATAGAAATATGTTATCTTGGTCATAGTGCCCACATAGCTCAGCAGGTAGAGCACCATCTTGGTAAGATGGGGGTCACCAGTTCGAATCTGGTTGTGGGCTTAAATAAAGGGGGATAAAAATGGCAAAGAAGAAATTTGAGCGGACCAAGCCCCATTGCAATGTGGGCACTATCGGTCATGTTGACCATGGCAAGACAACCTTGACCGCGGCGATTACACTGGTGTTGTCCAAGGTGGGATTCGCTGCTTACCGTGAGTTTGCCTCTATTGATAATGCGCCTGAGGAGAAGGCACGGGGGCTGACCATCGCCATTGCCCATATTGAGTATGAGACTGAGAAACGTCACTACGCTCATATCGATTGCCCGGGGCATGCCGATTATATCAAGAACATGATAACCGGTGCTGCCCAGATGGACGGCGCCATATTGGTGGTGGCGGCTGATGATGGGGTGATGCCTCAAACCAGAGAGCATCTCTTGCTGGCGCATCAGGTGGAGGTGCCGTATATAGTAGTCGCTCTGAATAAAGTGGACCTGGTGGATGACCCGGAGCTGTTAGAAGTGACCGAGTTGGAGTTGAGGGAGGAATTGCTGCCTAAGTACGGCTTCCCGGGCGACGAGGTTCCCATAATTAGAATAAGCGCCCTTAAGGTTCTGGAATGCGGCTGTGGCAAGCGGGAGTGTGAGTGGTGCGGTGCTGTCTGGAAGTTGATGGATGCCGTTGATAGCTATATTCCGACCCCGGTGCGGCCTAAAGACAAGCCCTTCTTGATGTCGGTGGAGGATGTCTTCAGCATCAAGGGGCGGGGTACCGTGCCCACGGGAAGGGTTGAGAGAGGCGTGATTAAAGCCGGGGATGAGATTGAGATAGTTGGCTTGCACCACGAGCCCCGCAAGACGGTGGCTACCAGCCTGGAGATGTTCCATAAAATCCTGGATTATGCTGAGCCAGGAGATGCCGTTGGCATTCTGCTGCGGGGTATAGACCGGGAGGAGATAGAGCGAGGTCAGGTGTTAGCTGCCCCCGGTACCATTAAGCCTCATACCTACGCTGAGGCTCGGGTATATGTTTTGAGTAAGGAGGAGGGAGGCAGGCACACCCCTTTCTTTAACGGTTATAAACCCCAGTTTTATATCAGGACTACCGATGTTACCGGGACTATCGAGTTACCGGAAGGTGTGGAAATGGTCATGCCCGGTGATAATATAGACATGAAGATAAAGCTTATCTATCCGGTAGCCATGGAGCAAGGCCTGCGTTTTGCTATCAGGGAAGGGGGTAGAACGGTAGGTGCCGGTACCATTAGCCGCATCATCGAATAGAGATGGCGAGAAAGGCTGAAGCCAGGAATATTATCTATCTTGCCTGCACCGAGTGCAGCGAGAGAACATATACTACCAGTAAGAACAGGCGCAACGACTCCCAGCGGTTGGAACTTAAGAAGTATTGTCCCCGTTGTCGCACCCACACCCTCCACAGGGAGACAAAATAGTTGCCGGCAACTAAAGAGGTATGTGAGGCTTTTTCATGACTCATCGTGCTACTTCCAAACGTTCCAGATTTAGTTTTATTGGTGAAACCATAGCCGAGCTGAAGAAGGTTGTCTGGCTCACCAGAAGAGAGATGGCTTATTTGACCTTTATGGTACTAGTTGTTGCTATTATAGCGGGCCTGGTTCTGGGAGCTTTTGACTATGCTTTTACCAACCTGGTCGACAAATTATTTCTGGGCGGATAGAAGCTTATCGCCCGGCTTTTTTAAAGAATCTTGGTCTGAATGAGGTTATCGGTGGCAGGGAATCAGAAAAGTTGGTTTGTTGTTCATACCTATTCCGGGTATGAAGAGCGAGTTAAGAAGAATCTAGCGCAACGTATCAAGTACATGGACAGCGGGGAGGAGATCTCCCAGGTAATTATCCCTACCGAAGTGGAGATTGAGGTTAAGAACGGGCAGCGGCGTAATGTGGATAAGAAGATACTGCCCGGTTATATTCTAGTTCAGATGGAGCTGAGCGACCAGAGCTGGAATATAGTGCGTAATACCCCCGGTGTTACTGGTTTTGTTGGCAGCGGTAATAAGCCGACCCCTCTTGAGGAGGGGGAGGTCAGCCAAATTTTGAAGCAGATGGAGGCGGAGGCGCCCCGGGTCAGGGTTGGTTTTCGTAAGGGGCAGAGTGTGCGGGTGACCAGCGGCCCCTTCATTGATTTTGTTGGGGTGGTGGATGAAATCAGCGTGGATAAGGGTAAGGTCAAGGTGCTCCTTTCCCTTTTCGGGAGGGAGACACCGGTGGAGCTTGACTTTTTGCAGGTGGAGAAGCTTTAGGGAGGCAAAGTGGCCAAAAAGGTTAAGGCAATAATTAAACTACAGATTCCGGCGGGGAAGGCTAACCCGGCACCGCCGGTAGGTCCTGCCCTGGGGCAGCACGGGCTCAATATTATGGCCTTCTGTAAGGAGTACAACGAGCGTACTTCCAGCCAGGAAGGCTCTATTATCCCGGTGGAAATAACCGTATTTGAGGATCGTTCTTTTACCTTTATTACCAAGACGCCGCCGGCTACCGATTTGCTCAAAAAAGCGTTGGGTATAGAAAAGGGCTCTACCGATACAGGGCATGAAAATGTGGGCAGGATAACTCGAGCCCAACTCCGAGAGATAGCTCAGCTTAAGGCTAAGGATTTGAATGCCGGCAGCATTGAAGGGGCGGAGCGAATCGTCGAGGGCACTGCCCGAAGTATGGGTATTGAGGTGGAATGACATTGACAAAACACGGCAAGAAATATAATGAAGCACTAAGTCTGATAGATAATACCAAGCTCTATCCTCCTTTGGAGGCTATTGAGCTGGCCAAAAAAGCGGCTTATACCAAATTTGATGAGACGGTTGAGCTTCACCTGCGGATGGGTGTTGACCCCCGTGACGCTACCCAGCAGGTGCGTGGCGTTGCTTTATTGCCCCATGGTCTGGGCAAGAAGGTGCGGGTTCTGGTTTTTGCTCAAGGTGAAGCGGCCAGAACTGCTGAGACCGCCGGAGCCGACTTCGTTGGTGGTGACGATTTGGTTAAGAAGATTGAGGGGGGATGGCTGGATTTTGATGTCACTATCGCTACCCCGGATATGATGGGCAAGGTAGGCCGGCTGGGTAAAATTCTGGGCAGGAAGGGACTGATGCCCAACCCCAAGTCGGGGACGGTGGTGGCTGCCGAAGACTTACCGCGGGCAATCAACGAAGCCCGCCAGGGGCGGGTGGAGTTTAAGCTGGACAGGACAGCTATTATTCATATCTCGCTGGGTAAGGTTAGTTTTGAGGCTGATAAGTTGGTGGACAACCTGACCGCAGTGGTTGAGGCAATATCCCGGGCCAGGCCTGCCGGTGCTAAGGGTCAGTATATTAAGACCGCTTCTCTAACCACCACTATGGGGCCTGGCGTGAAGCTGGACCTGAAACCAACACTGTCGTTGACTGCTAGTTGAAAATCAAATTATCTGGATTGAAGGGGATGTCTAATGGAAGATGTTGCTATTGTCGGTGTTGGCCAGAGCGCTTTTAGCCGTAGCTGCGGCGAATCTATCAGAGAGTTAAGTTTTGAAGCCTATAAGGAAGCTCTGGAGGGCCTGGATATCACCGGTAATGATATAGATGCCTCCATTATTTGTTCCGCGCCCGAATATGATAAACAGCGCTCACCATCGGGCTTGATATCGGAGTATCTGGAGCTAACTCCCAAGCCGACCTTCTATGTCGAGACGGTGTGTTCCTCCAGCAGTACCGGCTTGCGGGTAGCCTGGTCGTTGATAAAGGCGGGGCTTCACGATGTGGTGGCGGTAATCGGTTTCCAGAAGATGTCCGAGCTCTCCTCCCGTGAAGCTGCCGAGAGGATGGGACGGGGGGGAGATATAATCTGGGAGTCACCCTTTGGGATAACCATGCCCGCCGGCTATGCCATGTACGCTAGGGCTCATATGGCCAAGTACGGAACCACCGAGGAGCAACTGGCCAAGGTGCGGGTCAAGAACTCCCACTACGGAGCATCTAATCCTAAGGCTAACTACCGCAAGGAGCTGAGCCTGGAGGCTATCATGAGCTCGGATGTGATAACCAGCCCGCTGAAAAAGTTTGATTGCTGCGCTAATGCCGATGGCTCTTCCTGCATCATCTTGGCCAGAGGGGATGTCGCCAAGAGGGTAACCAAGATTCCCATCTGGGTTGCCGGCCTGGGGGCAGCTACTGATA
>Ga0315548_1003741_pt1 | contig 11246 bp, 8 predicted proteins | sample SalMarSW160110MG_2_FD_202540 | JGI IMG/M metagenome (GOLD analysis project Ga0315548, IMG submission 202540) | Salt marsh sediment microbial communities from the Plum Island Ecosystem LTER, Massachusetts, United States - Salt Marsh Sediment SW1601-110 ... | reverse complement strand
TTTTCGAGCCTTTCTTCACAACGAAAGAAGCGGGCTTAGGCACAGGGCTTGGTCTCTCCATCAGCGCCAGCATCATCGAGTCACACCAGGGAGAGATCCGGGTGGAGACGAAAGAAGGTGTCGGCAGCACCTTCCGTGTGATTCTGCCCACCGCACTGGAGGAGCACCCCAGTTCCGATGCTAACTGAGGAATTCCATGTCTGCTTCTGACCATAGCGGCAGGTCAGAGCCTCCCGAGAATGTACGCGGGACGGTTTTGGTGGTTGACGACGAGGAGACCATCCTGACGGTCCTGAAGAACCTGCTGACTCTCCGTGGCCACCGAGCGGTCACGGCGTCGGACGCTCAGCAGGCTCTTTCTCTCTTTGGCAGCGATACCGCCTTCGATGCCATCCTGACTGACATCCGCATGCCCGGGCAAACCGGCCTGGACCTGCTCGCCGAGATTCGGCGCAGCGATGCAGAATTGCCCATAGTCGTGATGACCGGCTACGGTGAGTATCAGATCGCCGTCGATGCACTTCGAAAAGGTGCGACGGACTACCTGGAAAAGCCGTTTTCGGCCGATGAGCTTTTCAAGTCTCTCGAGCGAAGCCTGGAGATCCGTCGGCTACGCAGATTGAACCGCGACTACCAACAACATCTCGAGCAGATGGTGGCCCAACGGACGGCAGAGCTGGCGGTCTCGGAAGAAAGATACCGAGCACTGGTGGAAAACAGCTCAGACATCTTCTACTCACTGGATGACAAAGGAGATTTCACCTTCGCCAACGAGGGGATTCGGCGCACTCTGGGCTATGATCCTCGCGAGCTTGAGGGGATGGCGGTCTGTTCCCTCCTTCACCCCGACGACCTCGGCCCTTGCAGCTGGAATGTACGCGAGAGACGGCGGGACCAGCGCGCGGATCGCTGGGTCGAGGTTCGGTTTTTGACGCACAATGGAAAGGGCAAAGGGATTCCACCGCACCGCGTTCTCGAGGTGAAAGCGCGTGGCGTCTACGGTGAGAATAGCCGATTCCTGGGAACGGAAGCGATCGCACGGGACATGACCGAGCGGAAGGACTTTGAGGAGAAACTGAGCAAGCAAGCCGCCGAGCTTGCTCATCTTGTTGACGAGAAAACCGGGGAAATTCAGCGGGTCACTCAGCTCCTCAAGAACATCCTGCAATCCGCCGAGGATTTTTTCATTCTCTCGACAGATCCTGAGGGCATTATCACATCGGTTAATGAAGGAGCGCGCAAAATCCTCGGCTACTCGCCGCGTGAGGTTGTGGACAAGGCGAGTGTATCGATACTCGAGCCGGAGAGTGAAGAAACTCATGGCTGGTTTGACCAAGTGACTCGAACGGTGCTCAGCCGTGGCCGGTGGCAAGGAGAAAAGGAACTGCGCCGAGCTTCGGGTGAAACACTCCCGGCGCGGCTCAATGTGCGTCCGCTTCTCGATCAGGCCTCGGAGATGATTGGCTATGTTCTCATCGGCCAGGACATCACGGAGCAGAAGAACATCGAGGAACAGATTCTTCGGTCGGAGAGGCTCGCTGCCGCCGGACGCCTGGCCGCGGGATTGGCCCACGAAATCAACAATCCTCTCTACGGCATCCGCAATGCCATCGAGATTCTGACCCAAGAATTGCCCGAGGAGAACGACAGGCGCCATCTTGTGGATCTTTCCCTGAAAGAAATTGACCGCATCTCGCTCCTTCTGGCCAAGATGTTGGATTTCTACCGACCGTCCGAGGAAGAGCGCAAGGAACTCGACATCAATCTGCTCCTGGACAACCTCCTCACATTCATGAGCGGACAGCTCACCAGCCACGGCATCGAGATTGTGCGCGAGTTGACCGACAAGCCTCTCTTTGTCTCGGGCTCGTCGGGTCAGCTGGAGCAGGTCTTCATGAACCTCTTCACCAATGCCCGGACCGCGATGCCATCAGGAGGAAGGCTGACGGTGCGAACGCGCAAGTCGCGCCATTCCGTGGTCGTGGAGATATGCGATACCGGCGTGGGAATCGAGAAGGAACATCTACCACATGTCTTCGATGCCTTTTACTCGACACACGCTGAATCCAAGCACTCCGGGCTTGGGCTCTCGGTGTCGGATGCGATCATTCGAAGCCACGGCGGCAAGATCGAAGTTGGCACTGCCGTCGGAAAGGGAACGACCTTTTCAGTCTGGCATCCACTGATTCTGAAGAAGGATTTGAGGGAATCGTCCGGAGAAAGCGAAGGAGAAGGATGAGCCGGAGAAAAAAGGAACCTAAGCCCCGTGTTCTTGTCGTCGACGACGAGGAGCTCATTCGCACGACTCTCGAGATAAAGCTATCATCGGATTTTGATGTGACGATCGCGAGCAGCGGAAGTGAAGCCATCGAACAGATCGGCAAGCGATCGTTTGATGTGATCGTGACGGATCTGAAGATGATGGGCGCCGATGGCATTGATGTGTTGCACGCGGCTCGCAAGACCCCCGAGGGGCCTGATGTGATCATCCTGACAGGCTATGCGTCGCTGGAGAGCGCTCTGGAAGCCCTTAGGCAGGAGGCTTTTGATTACCTTATCAAACCGGTAGACCACGCACGACTCCATCGTGTACTCATTCGCGCTGTGGAGCAGCGTCGATTGGCCGATGAGAACAAGGCCATTATGGCCGAGAGCAAGAGGCTGCGCGATTTCTATGAGGCGATTCTCAATGAGATCGAGGATGCCCTCTTCGTCGTGGATTCGTCTCTGAACCTCGTGGCTGCCAATCGATCTTGCCACGAACGCATATTCGAAGGCAAGCCTGCGAAAGTGAACCGGCCCGCAGGCGATGTGCTGCCGGAGTGGCTGGGAGAAGACAGCAAGAAGCTTTTTGAGACCGTTCTAAAGAAGAAGACGCCGGAAGTTTTTGAGGCGGTGCACCAATCGAACGGCATGATCCGCCACTATCTCGTCAGGCTTCAACCGCTGGCGGGTCTCGTACACGACGCAAACGGGGGCTTGGTCGCCCTTCTGACGGATGTCACGGCACTCAAGCAACTGGCCCAGGCCGAATCTCAGGCGAAAAAGCTCGAAGGAATAACGCAACTGGCCGTGACACTCAATCACGAGATCAACAACCCTCTGGGAATCGTTCTTGGCCAGACACACTTGCTCAGACAGGATATCGAGGTCGGGTCTTCGTCATGGGAAGAGCGGCTGTGGGTAATCGAGGATCAGATCCAACGCGTGGCTCAGCTAACACAGAAGCTCAGTCAGTTGAGCGCGGCCAAGGAAGCCGATTACATTGACGACAGAAAAATGATCGCGCTGTAGGCAAGGAGCGGCATGATGACCGAACTATCCTGGTTCATGGTCTGGGATCGTGGGGTATTTCATGTCATCAATTCGATATTCACCAGCACCTTCTTCGACTGGCTGATGCCGGTGATTTCGAACTGGAGCATATGGCAGATCCCGGTGGCTGTTATCTGGCTGATTTTCATGATCCGGGGCAACAGACGTGCTCGCCTTATCGGTATTTTCGCCATTGTCCTGGTTGCGCTGACCGATCAGATTTCGTCCTCGGTTGTCAAGCCATTCGTGCAGCGAGAACGCCCGTGTAATGTGATTCCCAGCGTGCATTATTACGAGGACGGGAAGTGGATCTACACGGATAAGTTTGGCCTGACGATCTACAACAAGTCCCCCAGCTTCCCCTCATCCCATGCCACAAACCTTGCCGGACAGGCGGTCTATTGGGGCTATTTCTACCCTCAAGTGGCGCCGCTCTTCTATCTGGCTGCGATCGCCGTCGGCTACAGTCGAGTCTATCTTGGAATACACTATCCTTCCGATATTCTGGGTGGCTTTCTCCTCGCGGTCGTCCTCGCCCTTCTCTTGGCTTTTCCTCTTCGAGCCTGGATATTGCCCGACTCTTAGCTATCTTGCCGGAACAGAAACCACCCCTTCTCTCCGTTCGCGTATGGATCCGACCGATAACGGAATCCCACTTGCCAGTTCCTCGAACCCTCGTTTCTCGGATTTCTCTCCGGAGACATGATGAGACGCTTGAAGTGGACTCTGATTCTTCTGCTGTGCCCATCCGTGCTCTGGACGGCGGAAGTCAAGACCTTGAGTCTTCAGGAAGCAGTTCAAATTGCCCTTGAGCGCAATCGCTCGCTGCAAGTGGCACGGTCTCGTGTGGAAGCCCGTGAGTACGGTGTGAAAGAAGCTCGCAGTGCCTTCATGCCACACCTGACCGCGGGAGCGAGCTACACGCGACTCGACGAGCGTCCGTATGTCGCCCCGCCGGGTTTCGAGCGGATGTTTGAACCCTTGATGGCTCCATTCGCCGATCTTGTGACGGGAGGCTACCTTAATCCCACCACCCTTGCCGGCTTATCTGGTATGCGCATTGACCGGATCTATATGGGGCTCGAAGACAACTACGACATCAACCTCTCGTTGCGGCAGCCGCTCTTTACCGGCGGGACTACGCTCAACTCCTACCGGATCGCCCAATTCGGAGCGGAGGCTGAGAAATGGAAGTACCGGCGAGATGAGCATCAGGTTCGCTACGAAGTCACCGAGGCTTTCCTGAATCTCGTCACGGCCCGCGAACTCCGGAGCGTCACCGAGGAATCCATCGCGCGTTCACAGGCCCATCTCACAGACCTGGAAAATCTGCACAGCAAGGGCATCGTGATCGAAAGAGACCTGCTGCGGGCGCAGGTCAGTCTCTCGAACGCCCGTCTGCTGAATCTCCGGGCACAGAATGGCGTGAAACTGTTGACTTCGCACCTCTGTCATCTGCTCTCTTTCGACCTCGACACGGACATCATTCCGGACGAGATTCCCGATCCTGCCCTGCCATCCGGCCAGACCTTGGAGATTTACACAGCAGAGGCTCTCGACAGACGCCCCGAGATGAAGGCCACGGAGGCGGACCTGGCCGCTGCCGGAAGGCTGGTTTCCATTCGTAAGGGCGAGTATCTCCCGAAGCTCTTTCTGGTTGGCAATTACGATTGGAAAAGACCCAACCGCGAAATCGAGCCCGAATTCTATGACACATGGAGCGTGGCTCTGGCACTCCAGCTTGACCTCTTTCACGGAGGCGCCAAGCGCTTCAGACTTCAACAGGCCAAGTTGAGCCGAAGCCAGATTGAGCAAGGCAGACAGATGCTCGCGGACGCCATCGCCCTTGAGGTGAAGCAAGCTCATCTGGCGATCGAGGAGGCACAGGAGGCTCTGACGATTGCCGGGCAGGCCATGAATCAAGCCGAGGAAAGCTACCGGGTTGCACGAGACAACTTCAAGGCGGGGACCGCCACAAACACCGATGTCCTCGATGCGCAAAATGACCTCACACAAGCGCAAATGCAACGAGTTGCGGCCCATGCAGACCTGCTTCTGGCGGAGGCGAAGTTAGCGCGCGCCACAGCAAAATGGGACAACAATCCCTGATATATCCGAGGCATATCGGCTCAAGAAGAGAGGGTCCCGCGCTTGGCGCGGGACCCTTTTAGTGATCAAAGTCTGTCCGTGCTGCCCTAACACCTTTGCGTTATGAGCAGATCACACATCCAGATTCCTCACATATTTCGCGTTGCGTTCAATAAATTCGCGCCGCGGTTCGACGGCATCTCCCATGAGAATTGTGAACATGCGGTCTGCTGTCGCCGCATCCTCCAGCGTCACATGCAGGACGGTGCGGGTCTCAGGATCCATCGTTGTTGACCAGAGTTGCGCGGGATTCATTTCACCCAGACCCTTGTAGCGCTGAATGTGCACTCCTTGGGAACCCAGTTCCTCGACGGCTGCGTCCCGCTCATCTTCATCAAAACAGTACGTCTCTTTCTTACCCTTGAAGACGCGGAAGAGTGGAGGTTGAGCGATGTAAATGCGGCCTTCCTCGATCAGCGGACGCATGTGGCGGAAGAAGAATGTCAATAGCAGCGTGCGGATGTGTGCGCCGTCCACATCGGCGTCCGTCATCAGGATGATCTTGCCGTAACGGAGTTTGGAGAGATTGAATCCTTCCTCGGTGCCGATGCCCGTGCCAATGGCGGAAATCATCGTGCAGATTTCTTCGTTGTTCAGGATTCTATCCTTATGGGCCTTTTCGACATTCAGAATCTTGCCTTTCAGCGGAAGGATTGCCTGGAATCGCCGATCGCGGCCTTGCTTGGCCGACCCTCCAGCGCTGTCACCCTCAACGATAAAAAGCTCCGACTTCTCGCGGTCCGTGTCGGTGCAGTCCGCCAGTTTGCCGGGGAGATTCCCCGATTCCAGCGCGGTCTTGCGCCGGGCAATTTCCCGCGCCTTGCGCGCGGCTTCCCGCGCCCGAGCGGCACTGACAGACTTCTCAATGACGCGCCGGGCAATCTGTGGATGTTCCTCGAGAAATTCCGACAGCTTCTCGTTGACCACCGATTCGACAATCCCCTTGACCTCGCTGTTGCCCAGCTTTGTCTTGGTTTGGCCCTCAAATTGAGGCTCGGGGACCCGGACGGAGATGACGGCCGTCAACCCCTCCCGCACATCTTCTCCGGATAGACTCATCTTGCCATTCTTGAAGAGGTTGAGCCGGAGCGCGTGGCTGTTGAGCGTACGCGTCAAGGCACTCTTGAACCCGACCAGGTGCGTGCCCCCCTCGACCGTATTAATGTTATTCACATAAGAAATGATATTCTCCGTGTAGCCGTCATTATATTGCATGGCGACTTGCACGGGAATCTCGTCGCGCTCTTGCTCAAAGTAGATTGGCGTCCCCTGAATCGAGGTCCGGGTCTCGTCCAAGTAACTCACAAAGGCCACCAAGCCTCCGTCGAACCGAAACTCCTCGCGACGGCCATTACGCTTGTCTTCGGCCGTGATTCCGAGGCCGCGATTGAGGTATGCCAGCTCCCGCAGTCGCTGGCAGATGGTGTCGAAATTGAATTCCGGACGCTTTGGGAAAATCAGCGGATCCGACATGAAAGTCGTTCGGGTTCCTGTGCCTTCCGCTCCCTCGTGACGCTCGACGGGACCGGTCGGTACGCCCCGCTCATATCGCTGCACATAGCGAGACCCATCGCGCCACACCTCCACCTCGAGCCACTCCGAGAGCGCGTTGACAACGGATACCCCAACCCCATGCAAGCCGCCCGAGACCTTGTAAGTCTCCTTCGAGAACTTGCCCCCGGCATGGAGCACGGTCATCACGACTTCCAGAGCCGAGCGTTTCTCCTGGGCATGCTCTTCAACCGGAATCCCGCGGCCGTTGTCTTGCACGGTGACAGAACCGTCTTCGTTGATCGCCAGGTAGATCTCCGTACACCAGCCCGCCATGGCCTCGTCAATGGAGTTGTCGACGACCTCGTAGGCAAGATGATGAAGTCCCCGTGGGCCAATATCGCCGATGTACATCGCGGGACGGCGACGGACGGCCTCCAATCCTTTTAAGACCTGAATCTGGTCTGCACCGTAACCGGTGGCTGTCCGCGGATCGTTCTTGACTTTCAAATTGCTTTCGTGCATAGTCTATAAGCCTCAATGCAACCAGCGTCCGGCGGAGGTCATTTCAGGAAAATCTCCTTGACGACCCCTTCCCCGACGATACGCTGGATCTTCTCCAGGAGTTCCGGTTTGAGGAATTGCAGCTCGGTTCGCCAGACGGCATCGCTGCATTCGATGACAAGTCGGCCTCGGCGGAGCCGTATGAGCCTGGCTCGCCGCGCAATACGAGGCCCCACGATCTCGGGCCAGAGTCGAAAGATATCCCCTTCCCGAAGGCGCCGTTCGAGGCCCCGCGACCGCGCGAACTCCGCAATCGCTTGTCCCAAAGTGACATACCGCATGGGCGGAATCTCATGGCGAAGATGCTGCCAAATACCTTATTGAAATATACTGAAAATTCCTGACAAATTCAAGTATAACGACCCAATTTCCCGTTTCCACCGGCAACGCTCTCAGAGGCCTCATGCGTCCGAAAACCTCAAGAAAGGTGCCCGAGAATTTGCAACTCTGGGAAAGAATATGTATCTTTTGGGATGTTCGTTGCTTCCGCCGCTCTGCTATGCCTGACGCTGGTCTGGGGACTGACCTTTCCCATGGTCCAGATGGTCCTCGGGGAAGTCTCACCATCGCTGTTCCTGACCATGCGCTTCACGGTTGCTGCGGTAGCTTTGCTCCTGATCTTTGGCAGACGGGTCGTTCCGGTTCGCCGTCGCGATCTCTGGCAGGGGGTAATCATCGGGCTTTTCCTGTGGGGTGGCTACCTTGGCCAGACCATTGGGCTCCAGTTCACTAGTGCGTCAAGGTCGGGTTTCCTGACCGGCACCTTGGTCCCCCTGACTCCGCTTTTCGCGTTCCTGCTTTTCGGGGAGAGGTTCTCGCTGCGCCTCTGGCTGGCCGTTCTGATAGCCTTCTCCGGCATCTTCGTGATGTCGCAACCGTCGCTGGGAGGGTTGAGCTTTGGTGATAGCCTGACGATTGCGGGCGCGGCGAGTTTCGCCCTCCAGGTCGTCTATGTGAATCGCTGGAGCCGGGAGAGCAACTTCCTTGTGCTGGCATGGGTTCAGCTCCTGACGAGTGCTGGATTGTCCGCCTGTGCCGTTCCGTTGGAGGCGATTCGCTTCAGCTTCTCACTCTATCTGGTCGAGGCGGTTCTGGTAACGGCGCTCCTGGCTTCGGCGGTCGGCACCTGCATCATGATGAAGTACCAGCCGCGCCTTCCTGCGGCAGCGACGGCCGTAATCTACGCAATGGAACCGGTTTTTGCCTGTCTTGCCGCCTGGCTCTTCTTAGCCGAGAAGCCTCCGATGCCCACCCTGATCGGAGCTGCGATGATTATTTGTGGGATGATTCTCTCATCTGTGAAGGTTGAACCACGAGGTAATACTCAATGAAAAGAGCGATTCTGCCTGCCCTGCTAATGGCGGTCTCAGCGTCACTTCTGACGGCGGGACCGCGAGTCGTGATCGATGTCGGACCTGGTTTTAACGCCGCTCCAACGGATACCGCGCAGCGTGCCGTTCTCTACGCTCCGGTCATGGACTCTACGGCTCCGCGCCTTGTCATCGACCCATCACAGCTTGCCATCCAGTTTTCTCTGGACTCCGTCATGGCATCGGCTGAGGGCAAGATCCGGAATCTCGTCCTGCAACTGGAAGGGGCCGAGGGAGATACCAGCGTTGAACGACGCATCGGCGAGCTTGTCGGGCAGATTCTTCTGGAGCGCGAACTGGCACTTCTTGACCTACAGATTTTGTACGCGGAGAAGATGAGCGATACGCTGCTTCTCTCCGGGCTTCGGCTCGCCCTGGAAGAGCTCCTGCGACAGAATCCGGAGCTCCAAGAGATGATCCTGCGCGAAGTGTACCGTTGAAACGGTCAGCCGAGTCCGGGAGCCGCTCGCTCCCTTAATCTCAAAAAAGGAATGCAGTTGATTCAGTGATAGGTGACTTTGAGGGCCGGCGTGGCCCTGATGTGTATGGAGGTGTGTGATGCGACGATTGGTGATGATGTTTCTTTGTGTGGGGATGGTTCTGGCGCTGGCCGCCCTTGTTCGGGCAGAAGCGCATCATTCGGGGAAGACGCAGACGCTTAAGCCGCGCTTCAGAACGACGGCAAAGGGCCTGGCACTCGAGGCTCGCGGTGGGGTGCCGGTCTCGGGCGTTGTCCTCTACGAACTTGAGGCAGACCGCCCGAGTCTGAATCCTCTGGACCACGCTGGCCCCGACCAGCGGTGCAACCAGGACGCTGTCGGCAACACCCAGAATGAGACACCGGGAGCCGCCAGCCCGCTCAACATGGATATTGTCTTGGCGGGCGCCAATGACTACCGGGATGGTGACGCCTCGGGAGGATTCTACCGAACGACGGACGGCTGCAACACCTGGTTTGACGCTCTTGTCACTCGCGGACCAACCGCCTACAACTATGACGCCGCCGGCGATCCGGTTACATCCGTAGACAATACCGGCCGCATGTATGTCGCGTACATTGCTTTCGATCGCAGTGATGAGGAAAACGGGCTCTATGTCCAGACCTCGACGGACAATGGCTTGAACTGGTCTGATCCAGCGGTTGTCGTGGAACACCGAGGCCCAGGCTCTCATGACTTCGAAGACAAACCGTATGCGGCCTGCGATTACAGCCCCGGATCTCCCTATGAGAACAACTACTATATTACCTGGACAAAATTCACTTACGGTGCACCCATCTATTTCTCGCGCTCGACCGATGGTGGCGCGTCGTTCTCCACGCCGGCTCAGATATCGACTTCGCTGAGCTGCCAGTTTTCGTGTCCAGCCGTCGGCCCAAACGGTGAGGTCTATGCCGTCTGGTTCGATTACTCGGGATCTTACATCAAGTTTGACCGATCCACGGATGGCGGGTTGACTTGGGGGCCGGACATCACAGTCACCAGTCTCGACGATGACTTCCCGTCAAATCCGTGCGGCACCTTTCGCACCCCATCTTACCCGGTAATCGGCTGCGACATCTCGGGTGGGCCGTACAACGGCTGGATCTATGTCTGCTGGGCCGATGCTCGTGGAGGAGACCCGGACATCTACTTCTGCCGGTCCACAGATGGTGGCACATCATGGTCAACACCGATAGTCGTCAACGACGACGGCACTTCTCGCTGGCAGTGGTGGCAGTGGATGGCGGTGCATCCCACCACCGGGGCCATCGGTATGTCATGGCTCGACCGGCGCGAAGACCCGGCAGGCTGTGAGTACCGGACTTACGCGACCGTCTCGAGTGACGGCGGAGCAACCTGGCTTGCGAACTTCCCCGTCTCCGACATTGCATCCGATCCCTCCGGATCCACGTGGCTCGGCGATTATTGCGGCACGACCTTCCGGACTGACGGTTTCTATTCGGTCTGGGTGGACATGCGCAACGATGCGGGGGACGCATATGCGGCGTGGTGGACGGATGTTCCTGTTACGATTGCTGTGACTTCTCCCAATGGCGGTGAGACCTGGGATGTCGGCCAAACCCACGACATCACCTGGACCAGCGAGGGCCTGACCGGAACCGTCAGTATTCGGGTAAATCGCAGCTTTCCTGCCGGTCCGTGGGAAAACATCGTTTCCGGAACGGCGAACGACGGTGTTCATCCGTGGCTTGTGACCGCACCTGCAACACCCGCAGCCCGAATTCTTGTTTTCAGTGACGCAGACCACTCGGTCCGTGATTCATCCGACAGCAATTTCGCGATATCGGATCTGTCGCCGCCGGAAGTCGTCGTTTATCGGTCGGGAAACGATGCGGAGCTGCACTGGAGCTCGATC
>Ga0315548_1003733_pt1 | contig 11263 bp, 9 predicted proteins | sample SalMarSW160110MG_2_FD_202540 | JGI IMG/M metagenome (GOLD analysis project Ga0315548, IMG submission 202540) | Salt marsh sediment microbial communities from the Plum Island Ecosystem LTER, Massachusetts, United States - Salt Marsh Sediment SW1601-110 ... | reverse complement strand
AGGCACTGGGATACCTTACACCACAGGAATATCTGGAACAATATTGGCAAAACAAAAGAAAGGAGGTAAGGTGTCACTAATCATATGAACCAGTACACCTGTTTGACCTACGTAGACCTATCTGCTACAATCGCTCAGAAGGGCGGTTAGCTCAGTGGTTAGAGCGCTGCGTTGACATCGCAGAGGTCACTGGTTCAAGTCCAGTACTGCCCATTATTATCCAGAATAATAGGACAAAACCGGAAGGTGTAAGTACACAGAGCAGGGCTAAATGGAAGACAGTTCTGGCTACCTCGTCAGCTACCGCCGTAATAGAAAAGGAAGATTTGAAATAATATCAACTAGTTGGAAGATGCAAGTTGTGGGCTTGTGATATTCGAAATTCTCAACAGGACTTCCCCTTGTGTGCTTTGTTCCTAGCGTGAATTTTCTATTTACCATGCCATGAGAATTCAAGGATGAACAAAGAGGAGAAACTGGAAATAATGCGACATTCTGCCGCACATGTGATGGCTGAGGCAGTGCAATCCCTTTTCCCTCAGGCTAAGTTTGGAATAGGGCCAGCTATCGAAAATGGCTTCTATTATGACTTTGATTTGCCACGCTCATTAACGCCGGAGGATTTGACTCTGATTGAGAACAAGATGAGGGAGATCATAGATGACAACTTACCTTTTGCTACAAAGGAGCTGAGCAAAGAAGCAGCACGGCGTCTCTTTGTCGACCAGCCCTATAAGTTGGAGCTCATCGATGAGCTCCCTGACGCCATGGTAACCACTTATGCTCAAGGCTCCTTCACCGATTTGTGCCGGGGTCCGCATGTAGCTTCCACCGGTGAGATCGGTGCTTTTAAACTCACACATATAGCCGGAGCATACTGGCGGGGTGATGAAAAGCGGCCTATGTTGCAAAGGATTTATGGTGTAGCTTTTGATAGCCAGGCCGATCTCGAAGACTACTTGGTTCAGCAAGCTGAAGCTGCCAAACGAGACCATAGAAGGCTAGGCAAGGAGCTTGACCTTTTCAGTATTCATGAGGAAATTGGCCCTGGCTTAATTTGTTGGCATCCCAAAGGTGCCTTGATTCGGCAGATTATCGAGGATTTCTGGAAAGAAGAGCACATTAAGCAGGGCTATGACATTGTCTACACCCCTCACATTGCTAAGATAGACTTGTGGAAAACTAGCGGACATTGGGATTTCTACCGTGATTACTTATATTCGCCAATGGATGTAGAAGGGAAACAATATATATTGAAACCCATGAATTGCCTGGGACATATCATGATCTACAAGAGTCAGCTACGCAGTTATCGTGATTTGCCTTTGAGGTATGCCGAGTTAGGCACGGTATACCGCTATGAACGGGCAGGCGTATTATATGGTCTGGCTAGGGTAAGAGGCTTCACACAGGATGACGCCCACATTTTCTGTCGCTCTGACCAAATCGAGGCGGAAGTAGCTGGGGTTGTGAGACTGTCGCAGTTTATGATGACTACTTTTGGTTTTAATGATTATGAGGTGCTATTATCTACGCGCCCGGAAAAATATGCGGGCACAATTCCAATGTGGGAACAAGCTACCGGATCCTTGAAGCGTGTCTTAGACGAGCTTGAGACGCCTTACAAGGTGGATCCGGGGCAAGGAGTTTTCTACGGACCAAAAATTGATATTAAGCTCAAAGACGCTATAGGGCATGGCTGGCAGGGTCCTACCATTCAGGTTGATTTCAACTTGCCACAACGGTTCCACGTCTGTTACATTGGTAGCGATGGACTGGAGTATACTGTTACAATGATACACCGTACCGTTTTGGGCAGCATGGAACGCTTTCTAGCTTGTCTGATTGAGCACTATAGTGGTGCCTTTCCCGTGTGGTTAGCACCAGTCCAAGCGATGATAATCCCTATAGCAGACCGCCATAGTGATTATGCTGACGGAATAAGACAAGAACTACAGCAAGAGAAGATACGCGCCAAAGTTGACGACCGCTCTGAGAGAATGAACCTGAAAATAAGAGAGGGCCAACTGGCAAAGATTCCCTATATGCTCATAGTCGGTGACAAGGAGGCAGCTTCATCTAGCGTATCAATTCGTCTTAGAAACGGTGAAGACGTGGGGCTACAATCACTATCAGAGGCCAAAGCCAGAATAAAAACAGCTATAGAGGCTAAGGCCTGAATCCTTTTAACGGGTGAGACGAGCATAGTTAAACGAGTAGCGGTCAACAGGCAAATTAGAGCAAAAGAGGTTCGCCTTATAGGTGAAAACGGGGAACAATTGGGTGTGTTGCCACTACCTAAGGCACTACAAATTGCCTTAGAGCACGAGCTGGATTTAGTGGAAGTAGCGCCAACAGCATCTCCACCAGTGTGTCGGCTTACCGATTATGGCAAATATAAGTACGAGCAGACTAAAAAGGAGAGAAGGAAAAAAAGAGGTCAGAAAGCTAGCTTGCTCAGAGAGGTTCGGTTCAGACCCAAAATCGAGGAGCATGACTTGCAAGCGAAGATCAGAAAAGTCAGGGAATTGCTGGAAGAGGGTAGCAAAGTCAGGGTATTAGTAAGGTTTAGGGGACGCGAGGTTGTCTATCCTGAGTTGGGCTGGAATGTGTTACGAAAGGTGGCCGAATCCTTGAAAGAAGAAGCTGTGGCCAGTGACCATCCCGCTAAGGATGCAAGGCACATAGCTTTGACGCTCTCTCCCATTCCTGCTAGAAAACCAGAGGAGGCGAAATCAGATGCCAAAGCTTAAGACTCACAAAGGAGCCAAGAGCCGCTTTCATGTGACAGGTAGTGGCAAGCTCTTGCGTGTTAAATGCGGCAAAAGTCATCTAAGGCGGAAAAAGGCTCCCAGAACTAAGCGGCTGTATGATGAGATGATTCCGGTATCTTTGGCAGATAAAGAACGGGTCAAGAGGCTTTTGCCTTACAAATAGCGAAGTGACACCTGAAAAACAAGACTAAGGAGGAATAATTTTGCCACGAGCCAAAAGTGGAAAGGTTACCCATAGGCGTCATAAAAAGGTGCTCGATTTAACTAAAGGACATAGGGGCAAGAGGCACTCCCTATACCGTGTAGCTCATGAGTCCATGCTGCATTCTCTGGATTATGCTTACTGTCATCGCCGGGAGCGGAAGGGCGATTTTAGGAAGTTATGGATTGCCCGCATCAATGCTGCTGCACGAGCCCAGGGTGTCAGTTACAATCGGCTTATAGCTAGCTTAAGAAAGTCAAATGTGGAAATAAACCGCAAGATGCTAGCTGAGATGGCTGTTAAAGATCCTGAAGGTTTCACTGAATTGGTGGCTTCCACCTCATCTAAGAATGCAAATGCTAAAACAGCTTGAGGGAATTCGTCTACAGGCTCTTGATGAATTAAATCGAATTGGTGAACTCAGGGAGCTAGAGTCATGGCGGGTCCGCTATTTGGGCAAGAAAAGCAGTTTAACTCAAGTCCTGCGTTCATTGGCTACACTACCTTTCGAGGAGCGTAGGGTAGTAGGCTCCCGGGCCAACGAAATCAAACTATCCTTACAGGCGAATTTAGCTCAGAGGAAAGAATTCCTGGAGAAAACCTACCTAGCCTCATTCTTGGAGCATGAAAGGCTAGATGTTACTCTGCCAGGTAGGCCTATTCATATCGGGCGACTTCACCCGATTACCCAGACGCTTGAGGAAATTTGCGATATCTTCAAGAATATGGGCTTCCAAATTTTTGAGGGGCCTGATGTAGAGTGGAATTACTACAACTTCGAAGCTTTAAACATACCTCAAGAGCATCCAGCGCGAGATATGTTCGCCACTTTGTGGATAGACCCTGAGATGGGTGATAAGGCCAGGCTGTTGCGGACTCATACATCGCCAATGCAAATTAGAATTATGGAAGAAAAGCGCCCGCCGATAAGAGCTATAGTGCCGGGACGATCTTACCGATATGAGGCAACTGATGCTACTCACGAATCCATGTTTTATCAAGTTGAAGGCTTGGCTGTGGACAAGGGAATCAGTCTAGCTGAGTTGAAAGGCACTTTGTTTGAATTCTGTCATTGCCTTTTTGGTGAGGAAAGGAAGGTGCGCTTCAGATGCGACTACTTCCCGTTTGTGGAGCCTGGAGTGGAAGTAGCTATCGAGTGTCTAGCTTGTGCCGGCGCTGGTTGCCGTTTATGCGGCAACAGCGGGTGGATTGAAATCTTAGGCGCAGGAATGGTGCATCCTGAGGTGCTTAAGCGGGGCGGTATCGATCCAGAAATCTATACCGGCTTTGCCTTCGGTCTGGGTGCAGAGCGAATTCCTATGCTCCGCTACGGGATCGATGATATCCGCCTCTTTTACAATAATGATACTAGATTCTTAGGGCAATTCTAGATTCAAGGAAACCGAGGTGAAAGTATCACTTAAATGGCTCAAAGATTATGTTGATATCAGCCTTGCTCCCAAGGAGCTAGCTGATAAGCTAACCATGGCGGGTCTGGAAGTCAAGAGCATACAGACTATAGCTGGCGCTTGGAAAGATCTGGTGGTAGGAGAGGTAGTAACCCTAAATCCACATCCTAACGCAGATCGCTTGAAGCTACCCACCGTCAATCTTGGCACCAAGCAAGTTACCGTGGTTTGCGGTGCCCCTAATATTGGTCTTGGACAGAAGGTGGTCTTCGCCAGTACCGGAGCTCAGCTTATAGATGGGCATACTGGAAAAGCAATGACACTGAAGCCAGCTAAGATTCGTGGTGTTATGTCTGAGGGCATGGTTTGCTCCGAGAAAGAGTTGGGGATTTCCGATAGTCACGAGGGCATCATGGTACTGCCTTCGGAGGCTCCGACAGGTACGCCACTCGGTGAATATCTTGGTGATACAATTCTTGATTTGGACATAACACCCAATCGCCCAGATTGCTTATCGGTGATCGGCATTGCTAGAGAAATTGCTGCTTTGACCGATCATGGGCTTCATTCGCTGGAGATTACTTATGAAGAAACTGAGGATTCCATAGACGCTTTAGTCTCTGTTGCCATCGTTGAGCCAAATCTGTGTCCAAGGTATTGTGCCAGTTTGATTACAGGCGTTAACGTGGGGCCTTCTCCTTGGTGGCTACAGCAACGTCTGCGCAATTATGGTATGCGTCCTATCAGCAACATCGTTGATGTCACCAATTATGTGATGCTGGAATATGGTCAACCTTTGCATGCTTTTGATTATCAAAAGCTTAGAGGCCATAAGATAATAGTCCGCCGAGCCGAGCGTGGCGAGACTATAACTACTCTCGATGGGATAGAGAGAATTCTTGCTGAAGATATCTTGGTTATCGCTGATGAGGAGAAGCCCGTGGCCATCGCTGGGATTATGGGAGGGCTGGATACCGAAGTTACAGACGCAACTGACACTATTCTTCTGGAGTCAGCGAATTTCAATCAAGCTGTGATTCGGCGCGGATGTCGCCATCTTGGCTTACAAAGCGAAGCTTCTATTCGCTTTGATAAGAGCTTAAGCCCGGGACTACCACAATTACCGCTGAAGCGAGCTACTCAATTGCTGCTGGAGTTGGCTGGTGGTAAGGCAGCCAAAGGCATGATCGACGCTTATCCTGGCAAAACAGCACCAAAGAATATGTTGCTTTCCACAGAGGAGGTGAAGCGGCTTTCTAGTTTAGAAATAGACGTTGGTAAGATAACCAAAGTGTTACAGTCCCTAGGCTTTGAATGTGAAGAGTCCCACTTACCTTCACAAATTTCGGTAGTTGCCCCGTACTGGCGTAGCGATGTCGAGTCTGCTGCGGACCTTATAGAGGAAGTGGTTCGCATTATTGGCTACGAAAAGATTCCCACTACGCGGCTCAGTTCTTCTTTGCCTATGCGAGAACCAACACCAGTGCTCGGTTTTAAGCGAAGGCTGCGCAATATTTTGGTAAGCTGCGGTTTTCAAGAAATGCTAACCTACTCTTTGACCAGTCTGGAGAAATTGCAGAGACTTTCTCCAGACCTTGATGTGAAGGTTATGCCCTTAAAGGTAGCTAACCCCCTGACAAAGGAGCAGGAATATCTGCGTACTACCCTGCGAACCAATATCCTGGCTGCTTTGGCTAACAATCAAAAACACGAAGAGAATGGCATAAAGCTATTTGAGATTGGCAAGGTATTTCTGCCACAGGGAAGGGAATTACCACAAGAAAAGGACTTGCTTTGCGCTTTGCTTAGCGGCCCAAGATATGAGTTATCTTGGCATGGTGATAACAAGCCGCTTGATTTTTTCGATGCCACGGGAGTGGTAGAGAGCCTCTTCAAGCAATTAGAGCTCGTAGCGACCTTTGAGGTTAGCGATGATGAAAGCTTACTCCCTGGAAGAGCGGTTGACATAATCATCAACGGCGACAAAGTAGGTATCACAGGAGAGCTGCACCCCAAAGTGACTCAAGCCTTCGAGCTTTCCGGTACTGTTTACCTTATCGAAATAGACATGGAGAAGCTATTGGACAAGACAACTAGGCTAAAGGAATACCGTGCCATTTCACGGTTCCCTGGCTCAAGTAGGGATATCTCTTTGGTAATAGATGAGCAAGTGCCCTATCAACAAGTAGCAGGCGTAATTCGAAGCTTTCCGTTAGTAAGCAAAGTCACCCTGTTCGACTTCTATACCGGTAAGCAGCTACCTGAAGGTAAGAAGTCCTTCGCTGTAAGAATTGTTTATCAATCGCCTGAGCGGACTTTGACTGACGAAGAAATCGACAAAACCCAAGAACAAATGCTTGACAGACTGCATCAGGAGCTAGGTGCTACTCTGCGAAGCTAACTCCTTTTGCAGCAGCGCTTTTATTTCCACAGCAACACTGTCTAAACGCAGGAGCTTGGCTTCTTTCTCTGTCCGCCATTTCGCTTCTATGCTTTGGCTTCTTAGAGTGCGCGGTGATATGGTCAAGCGCAGAGGTATCCCCAAAAGGTCAGCATCATTGAATTTGACTCCGGGGGATTCACTACGGTCATCGAAAAGCACTTCTATTCCCTCTTTTTCCAATTCTTGATATACCTTTTCAGCGGCAGTGGTGACTTCGGCATCGTCCGAATATAGAGGGCAAAGGTAGACCTGATAAGGAGCAACAGAGAGAGGCCAAATAATACCTTTGTCATCATGATGTTGTTCTACTATTGCTGCCAATAACCGCCCTAGCCCAATGCCGTAGCAGCCCATAACAGCAGGTCGAGATACGCCATCCTGGTCTAGGAAGAATGCCTCCATCTTTTCGCTGATAAATGTGCCCAATTTGAATATGTGCCCCACCTCGATGCCATGATCAAAAGACAGTTCACTACCGCACCTGGGGCAACTATCTCCAGAGCGAGCCAAGGCAATATCAGCCATAAACTCAGTTTGAAAATCTCTAGGGTAGTTGGCATTCTTGAAGTGGTATCCTGGCTTATTAGCCCCGGCGATGAAATTGGAGCCCAGGGTTATAGAATCATCAGCGACAATTTTGATTCCTGTTATACCTATAGGCGAAGCAAAGCCAGCTACAATTCCTACTTCGGTTACCTCACTTTCTGTAGCAAGACGCAGCTCGGAGCGCTTCAGCAGATTCTTGAGTTTTGTTTCGTTAACCTCTAAATCGCCTCGGATGACAGCAATGACAAATTCTCCATCAGCTGAATAGAACACAACTTTGACTGTTTGACTTGCTGGCACACCGACAAAGCTAGCTAACTCCTCTATGGTTTTGCAGTCCGGCGTGGCTATTTCTTCCAAGGGTAAGGGCTTCTCATTGTTTGCCCTTGCTTTGGCAAATTGAGCTCTGTCGGCGTTGGCGGCATAACCACAATGGGGACAACGGACAGTCTCATCCTCCCCGCTCTCGGTGATGAGCATAAATTCGTGTGATTCCTTGCCACCTATGGCGCCGCTGTCAGCTTCCACCATCAATGCTGGCAACTCTAGGCGAGCATAGATATTTCTGTAAGCCCGGGCCATCTTCGCATAGCTTTCATCCAGACCAGCTTCATCAACATCGAAGCTATAGAGGTCTTTCATGATGAACTCGCAAACTCTCAACAGTCCACCGCGGGGGCGAGGCTCATCCCGAAATTTGGTTTGTATCTGGTAAGGCAGAAGAGGAAGGTCCCGATAACTTCGCACATACCTGTGAGCAAGATCAGTAATAACTTCTTCATGAGTAGGACCTAAAGCTAGTCTATGCTCCTTCCGGTCAGTCAAGGTAAACAGAGACTGACCAAAGGAGGCACGCCGACCTGACTGTTGCCATAGCTCAAGAGGTTGCAATACTGGCAGCATCAATTCCTGCCCACCAGCTTTATCCATTTCCTCTCTGATTATCTGCTCGATTTTCCTGAGTGCTCTCCAGCCCAGAGGTAGATAAGAATAAACCCCAGCAGCCTCCTGGGCAATCATGCCACTTCTAAGAAGAAGCTGATGACTTATCCTTTCTGCTTCCGCTGGTGCTTGCCGCAGTGTTTTGCTAAAAAGCTTTGATATCCGCACTTTTTAACCCCATTCTTTCTTATCTTTCTCGTGCTCTTTAGGCTTTTACTTGGTAACTCCGTCCCTGTCTTCCGTGAAATTATAAACTCTAATTCCTAAATTCTAAACAAATTCAAATTCCCAAAGCTTGGTATTTAGTATTTTATTAAGGAGGGGCTTTCGCCTCTCTTTGACTCCCCTTTATTATCCTTCTCCTTCAAGGAGGAGGGTTGTTGTTGAAGGGGTCGGCAGAGTCGCCTCTGGTGAATTTCGCCCCTTCAAACTTCCCCTTATCTTGTCCACTTTCTAAAGAAGGTTACCAAAAGTAAGGCCATCAGGAAAACTCCAGTGAACGACTGAAACGCACCTAATGCTTGTACCCAACCTTGTGGTGTAATATCAACCCACTTTCCATACCCTAAAGCGCTGAAGGATACAACGCTAAAATATAGAGAGTATGGGATATCTAATCCTCCAAATAGGTGGTATGCCACTGCTGAACCGAATACAAACAATGCCATCCAATAAAGAATCCTCTTCCACCCTTCTCCATAACCAAAGAATGCCCGGAAGAATTCTAATGCTAAGCGGTGCCTAGAATACCATCTTAACGATTTTCTAGCAGCTTCTTTCTCGCGATAGTAGAATTTGGCTGCTATATCATACATGCCGGCATTGGTATACCAATTTTTGAGACGGCGATAAATGTCCTCTACAGAGGAAAGTTTGCCGCTTCTTTCCTCTCCAATTATGTAGTTGCCCCAATCAGCTTCCTCCAAATGAGCGTCAAAAATATCAGCACCACCAATAAAGGCCCCCTCAAGTTTAGTGCTGTCAAAATAGCAGCCCTTAGAGTTTGCACGAAATAGCTTTGCACCACGCAGGTCAGTATCATCCAACATTGCTTCCGGATATCCTCCTGCCTCTGCTAGATCTCCAAATTTCGCGCCTGTAAGGTCTGCACCTTGAAAATTAGTATTTCGCAAGAGTGTACCTCTCAGGTCAGCAGCTCGTAAACATGTGGGTTGGTTGTTGAGCGTTCTAAACTGAGCATATTGAAGGGTAGTGCTACGAAGGTCGGCCTCACTAAGGTCAGACCCGTCAAATTTAGCTCCCACCCGTTGGCCACCCTCAAAGTGCGTAGGAAACCTTACATCCTTAAGAATAATCCCGTGAAGGTCTAAGCCCGAAAGGTCTACCGCTTCCACAAAAGTCTGTTTTGAAAGGTCAAGACCTTCGGCTTTTCCACCGTTTTCCTTAACTAGCCTGAGCACATCTTCACGGGTAAGAGGCTTTTTTTTCTCTTCTGCCATAGCTAGACCTTTTCTACCTCTGCCATTAGAGCCTGCAGGAAGTTTTTCTCAGTGACTGTCTTTACCACTTTCCCCTTCCTAAATATAGCACTCTTTCCCTTGCCGCAGGCAATGCCAACATCAGCATCCTTAGCCTCTCCAGGCCCATTGACTACACAGCCCATAACCGCTACTTTAATAGGTTTAGTTATCTTTTTCAGATGCTTGTCTACAGCTTCAGCCAACTTTATGACATCAACTTCAGCTCGGCCACATGAGGGACAGCTCACCAAGGTTGGGCCTCGCTGGCGTAAGCCCAGGCTTTTTAAGATTTCATAACCAGCGAATACCTCTTCACAAGGATAAGCACTAAGGGAAACGCGGATAGTATCGCCGATGCCCTGATATAGAAGTATACCAACACCCACAGCACTTCTTACAGTGCCTGCTTGGGGAAGCCCAGCTTCAGTAATGCCTAAATGCAGAGGATAGGGTATCTTATCAGCAATCATCCCGTAAGCTTGGATGGTGGTAGGCACATCAAAGGCCTTAAGAGAGACCTTGATTAGATTGAAACCCAGGCCCTCCATAAGCTTTATCTGCTGCAATGCTATGTCAACCATCCGCTCAGCTAGTGGAGCATCAGGCTTGAAGTTTGCTGGCAGACTGCCACCATTTACCCCGATTCGGATGGGAACCTCCCTTTCCCTGGCAGCAGCTACTACCTTGGCAATTTGCTCCTTATCACGAATGTTACCGGGATTAAGACGAAGCCCATCACTTCCAGCCTGTAAAGCAGCTAAAGCTAAACGATAATCAAAATGGATGTCAGCAATAAGAGGTAAAGAAACACTTTTCTTTATAGCCAAAATGCTTTCCGCCGCTTGCTTATCTGGAACCGCCACTCGCACTATTTCGCAGCTACAATTCTCTAACTCTTTGATCTGGTTTATAGTGGCAGGAATATCGCGGGTATCCGTCTTAGTCATGGATTGCACCGCAATCGGGGCATCGCCACCAACCGTTACGTTGCCAATGTTTAAAGGAATGGAAATTCGGCGATAGGTCATAATCCAAAGCTCCCACCGGTGATTATGCGAAGGATATCATTATAAGTTACTAACACCATGAGTGTAATCAAAAGAGTAGTGCCTATAGTATAAGCCAAGCGCAGTGTGCGACGGGAAAGGCGTTTTCCATGCCTGACTCCCTCAACAAAGGCGACTAACATTCCTGCTCCATCCAGAGGAGGAATGGGAAGAAAGTTAAACAAAGCAATTCCCAAACTAATGATTCCAGCTATAAATAACACATTGCTTAAACCAAAGGACTTCACTGCTTCTACAGTTAACTGCCCGGCCCCTACTGGCCCTACCAACGCTAGACCAGGGCTCTCCTTGATAACTGGAATGGAGGCTACTATCATTTCAGGCAAATGGATGATGTAGCTGCCTCCTAGATAAGCCGCTTCCCACAAGGGAAGTCGCTCTTGCCCAATATGAGTCCCT
>Ga0315548_1003732_pt1 | contig 11264 bp, 8 predicted proteins | sample SalMarSW160110MG_2_FD_202540 | JGI IMG/M metagenome (GOLD analysis project Ga0315548, IMG submission 202540) | Salt marsh sediment microbial communities from the Plum Island Ecosystem LTER, Massachusetts, United States - Salt Marsh Sediment SW1601-110 ... | reverse complement strand
CTGGATTAATATCTACACCAATAGCCCCATTAGAAAAATCAACTGTTGTTTTTGGAGTTTCTATTTCATAATCAATAATTACTCTATAATGCTGTGCATTCTTTTTAAGTAAGCGAACATTATAGGATTATAGGAGTTACCTGAACCAAATAAAGATATTAATTGTTCTCCAAATTTAGCAGGGATAAACAACTTGTATTCTTCAAATTGCCTATTGCCAACAGTTACTCTTAGATAAAAATCGCCATTCCTATTCAACAATCGTATGTTTGGATTGCCTTTTTTTGTTATATCTCCTCGTGCATATATTTGATTATCTCTTTTGTTTTTCCATTCTTGATTAGATAATTCTTTTTTTACCAACTTATCCCAGTTCTTTTTCCCGCCAAATATTACCTTCTTGTCTTTAACTCTTGAATGTAATCCTTGTGCCAACATGAGTGCATCAGAAATTTGCCGAGTATTTAATGTCTGATATTTAATTTTAGTTTGTTTACGGACTTCATTGAAACTTAATTCATCTTTCTGAAACCGACAGAAGGCAAATCTATAAGCAGAAGACCAATCTGACACTAATTGATTGAGCTTGTTAAAATCGGGGTTATATATTTCTCCGTGTATAACCTTTTTCATATATCTAATTCCTCTTTTAACTTCTTTCTTCCCCCCTTTTCCCGTATAGACGAGCACTAAAAGAAGTAATCAAAGCAAGCATATCATCGACCAATTCCTTATTTTCATCTTTAGAAGGCTCTGTTTCTATGACTTCAACTTTACATCCCATTCCTTCAAAAAAATGATATATCAGTCGTAAGCCAAATCTTAATAACCGGTCTTTATACTCAACTACTATTACAGTAATATAATACAGTATCTTAAAAAAGCCAAGTCTTTTTTGGATACTTTTGATATTTTTTGGTTAGAATTTAGCAACTGTTGCTTCCTCCTGCGAAACTTTTCTATATGTCTTTCCCAGTTTTCTCTAACATCCTCATCTGCTTTTGTTTATAACTCCCAGGTGGCCTTCATAGAACTTTAGCTAATTAAATAGTATAGGAATTTCCTTTTTGGACGCTGATGAACGCAGATTATTGAAGATTTAAGTATGAAAAACTAACTAAAGAATCATTAAAATTTTCAGAAATTGGATTTTCACTAAACCTTAGTTTGGAGCCAGACGTTATAGAAATTTCTTTTTGGACATAGATCTGCGAAAATCTGCGTCCTAATTAACTGGACCCCATTTTTACTTTTCTTGCTAAATCTCTTAAATTGTACTCCTTCTCTGCTTTTCTAACCCTAATTTCATGGAGTCCTGCCATCATATCATCTACTTCACCCTGAGAATTTGTAAATTCCTTGACAATACTGTCCCGAACCTCCACCCCATATAGACCAAAGAAGATATCGTCCAAGAGGCCTTTCTTCAAGCCTGGCAAAACATTAAAAAATTCCAGAGAAGCTCTACTTTTTTCTTGTGGCTATGCAGGATAGCCTTAAACTTAATCTATGAAAAGAGGAGAAAAAGAAGCTTAACACTGCATCCTTAAATAGTTACTTTTAATTTAAAATTTTCTTATCTATGTAACTGTAACCCCTTTACGTAATTGTAACTCTATAAGACCCTCTATGCTTGTCTCTTCTTTCTTAACATCGGCCACTTTTTCTCCCCGTGAGAGGACTACAAATCTGTCTGCGACAGAGTACACATGATGAAGATTATGAGTCACAAAGATACTTGCTATTACTTCGCTTTTTAGTCGGGTTATAAAGCTTAATACTTTTTGAACGCCACTCACTGCCAATGCGGTGGTAGGTTCATCCAGAATAACAAGGGAAGCCTTGAAGTACATAGCCCTCGATATCGCTACTCCCTGTATCTCTCCACCCGAACAAAACCGAACCTCCTGATTGGGCGAGGGTATATGCAATTTTAAATCCCTTGCTAACTTCTCAGCCTCTCTTCTCATCTTACCTTTATCAAGGACTTTAGCTGGACCCCAGGATTTTACCGGTTGTCTTCCCATAAAGATATTTTGTGCTACGCTCAGACATCCTATTACTGCCTGGTCCTGATATACTGTTTCAATTCCCAACTTTCTAGCTTCCTTAACAGAGGAGACATTGACTTCCTCTCCTTTCCAATATATTTTCCCTCTGTTTTTAGAAAGAACCCCTGATAATATTTTTATCAGTGTTGACTTACCAGCGCCGTTATCTCCTATCAATCCTACTATTTCACCAGGACAAACCTCAAAACTCATCCCCTTAAGAGCATGGATTTTCCCATACCACTTGTGAATATCCTCCATCTTTACCAAAGGTGCCCCCTTGCTTTCCTTAACTTTTTTTAATTTCATAGCATAAACCCCTTATGGCTATTTAGGCATTAAAATCCTATCCCTTAAGTTTGCTCTTGTCTTATTAATTAATATTGCTGCAAGCAAAATAAACCCGTTTAATACCCCCCTTAATGCTGGTTCCATAGCCGTCATTGTGCAACCTGCATTAATTACACCCATCAAGAGAACTCCACCTAATGCCCCAATTGCTGAGCCTCTTCCACCTCGCAAGCTAACTCCGCCAATGATAGCACCAGCAAAGGCTAAAAAGATATCGCCTTCTGCTATTGTACTGGGAATGCACTTTAAATAACCAGTATAAAGCAATCCTGCAACCCCGGCAAGGGCTCCAGCAATTGTAAATATCCAGAAATGTGTATTACCTACATTGATCCCAAGCATGTTTGCGGCATCAGAATTTCCACCGATAGCCCGAATATGACTACCAAAACGTGTATGATCCAAAATGAAATAGAGAAAAATAGCCATCCCTATGAGAATAGGAATTGCGATAAATACCCCTCCTATTCTTCCTCCGCCAGGAATTAAAAGAGCCCCGGGCATTTTAATAATTGCCCCTCTCCGAAGATAATAAGTCATCCAGTTATATATCAAGAAAGTTGACAACGTAACAAGAAAAGGATTTAGTTTAACTTTACCAACAAAAAAACCGTTAACAGCGCCTAACCCTGCTCCAACTAAGGCCATCAATATAATACCTGTCCAGCCAGGGAGCCAAGGGGCCCAATCGACTAACATCACCCCTACTATCATAGCTGTAAAGCCAGCATTTTCCGATAGTGAGAGATCCATATTCCCACCTAAAAGACATACTGCCTCGCCAAAGACAAGAAGACCAAGCGGAGCGGCAACATACAAAATAAAAAGGACATTTTTAAAGGTTAAAAACCTAGGTATGGTACAAGAGAAAAAAATGAATGCGCCGGCGATAATTAGCCATATCATATAATCTACCAGCGCAAGTTTAATCCTTTCTACACCAACCATCATGTCATCTCACTATATTTTTCAATTTTTCATAAGTTATCTATTTTACCTTGTAGGGAGGCAGGTTTTTTGTAAATAAACATCTGCCCCCCTATCTCACTTAGCCTCTACATTCTTTTACAAAAAAATGTTAATTCTTGAAGAGGTCTTTCCCTCTAGCACTACCAGCCGGGCACTTCGATATTGGCCCAGAGGTATCCAGCGTCACAGTTTTCCTTAGTAACCACTATCGCATTTGTCTTGAACCAGAGATGACCTGCTACACCCACACCAACCTCTGCAGGAGACCATGCTGTCTTTGCTGCCCATATATCTGTACCCAGATGCTCCTTACCTGAAATATCGACATCTTCTGCGGTAATTACCTCACCCGGTTTTGGCAGGCCAGCATCACCTTCCTCTAAATACTTAACCATATAGTAGACTGCAAGTGGATTATAGAAGGGACAAGGTTGATCAACACATACATCAATTTCATCTGCTCTAATTCTATTCAGCACCCCAGGGTTTGCATCCATAGTGGCAACGAATATCTTCTTTGGGTCCAAGCCAAGGTCCTTCATAGCCTCTACGGCCCCACAGGCCATAGGACCATTAGCTGAGTATATAGCATCTATATCGGGATATCTTCTGAGTAGACCCTCAGCTTCCCTTTTCGCAGGAGTCTCCTGGAACTCACCCAGTGCTTGCATTACATCTACACCAGAATATTGATCGATAACGCTATGGAATCCTCTACTTCGGTCTATTGCAGATGCACCTCCCAGTGGACCACGCATTTCAAGAACTAAACCTTTAACCTCACCTATTGGTTCAACTTCATTTTTCAAATACTCTGCAATCATTTCCCCGAGCTTTTGACCAGCTAAATAACCAGAGAAACCAATATACATCTTAACATCCGGATGATTAATATCGGCATCTGTAGTAAATACGGGGATATTCGCCTCGGTAGCCCAATCAACTATTGGAGCTGCAGCATCTTTATCCTGTGCGCATATTATAAGACCATCTATTCCCGCTTCAATCATTTGTTTTGATTGAGTAAGCTGTTTAGCAGGATCTCCCCCTGCCTCATTAGCTATCCAGTCATAACCATTATCCTCGCAGTACCACTGAAAACTTTGTCCGAAGAGCCATTCCCAGGTATTACTTATTATTTTAGTATCCAATCCAAATTTGTACTTAGCTGCATTTACTGATGCTGCGCCCAATGTTACTAAAAACAACGCTGCTATAAGCATACCTATTACAACAAATCTAACTTTCATTTTTCTCATTTTTAAAAACCTCCTTTTAACATTCTTTATTAATTTTCCCTGGTCTTAACTTACTTTTTCACCTCCTTCTGGCTTTATTTCAAGCTTCACCTTCCAATTAGCCCCTCTAATACCCACCGCTTCCCTCGGAGAACGTCTTCTCTGCCTTAAATTTTTCTGAAACTCTCCCTCCAGAGGATTCCCTTATAACTAGCCTTGGTTTCAGGATTATATGCTCAAGTGGCATCTTGGTACGATCAACCCCCCTTATCTCCTTTAATAAAGTCTGACAGGCTAAAGTGCCCATAGAATAGCTGGGTTGACTTACAGTGGTTAAGGCAGGCTCAGTTAAGGGAGCCCATACAGGGTCATCGAATCCAATTATGGTCATCTCCTCGGGAATCTTTATCTTATTTTCCCTTAAGGTCAAGAGAGCTCCGCTAGTCATAGGTTCATTGCAGACAAAAAGGGCGATGGGAGGATTCTTCATCCTTAAAAACTCCTGAGTTACTTTCCGGGTTTTTTTCCTTTGGTAATCCCCCTCTTTTATGAGCTCCTCTTTTAGGGGAAGGCCATTTTCCTCAAGGGCTCTTTTATACCCGGCCAACCTTTCCTCGCTGGTCATAACTCCTTTTAGGCCGGTGATGATTCCTATGCGGTGATGCCCTAAGCTGATAAGGTAGTTTACCGCCTCGTAGGAGCCGGCCTCATTATCAACTATAACTGTTGGCACCTTAAGACCTCTCACTCCTCTGTCCACTAATACCAGGGGCATTCCACCTCTGGATAATTTCTTAAGATAGCTGTGATTTCCCGTTGAGGGAGAGACAATTAAGCCATCCACATTTCGCTCGTATAAGGCTAATAGATAGTCTCGCTCCTTTATCGGATCCTCATCACTATTGCATAAGATTACACTATAGCCACTTTGACTGGCCACATCCTCAATCCCTCGAACAAGAGTGGTGAAGAAGAAGCTGAGTATATCAGATACAATTACCCCTATGGCCTTAGTTTGTCGAGTCTTGAGCCCCCGGGCAATAACATCTGGCTTATAATTTAGCTTCTTAGCGGCCTTAAGTACTTTAGATTTAGTTTCTTCACTGAAGTAGCCATAATTACCCAAGATCCTGCTGGCCAAACTCACGGAGATCCCTGCTTCTCTGGCTACATCTTTTAATGTCTTTCTCTGTCTCATTTATCTTTATACCGTCAATATTGGTATATCGTTTTACGATATTATAATACATCTTTGAAATTTGTCAACCTCTACACTTGGTTGGTTTTTAGATGAAGACCAGAAAAGACGAGGACATAAGCATTTTTAAGGCAAAAATTTCACTAAGAATAAAGGAGAAAAAGGGGGATGCGGGATAATTGATTAGGTTATCACACTTTTTTCTTATCCACATAAACAGCTTTTATCTTTCAGTCATTTTTCTCTTCCTCTATTAGTATATTAACTACAAGAAGAAATTTGCAAAACAAAACTAGGCTAAATTTTAGAGAGAAAAAGGCTGGTTAAAGGTAGGCCCAAAGCGAAATTTCAAAAACTGGGGGATGGCAAGCCAAATTCCTTGCCTGAAAAACTGAAAGTAAACCTTGATTTTAAGCTCTTTCGGCGGAAATAAAGGAGGTATTATCCACCTTTACTGTGAATACGTTCCTAAAAACTTATAATTATTTTACGCTATGAGGGCCTGTTTTCATCTAAAAATTTCTTTGGTGGAGGCCCCAGATTTTTTCATTGGAAAGTGGGAAAGGTGGACAAGGATTTATCCTGTACTGGTGTATGGATAAGAGCGATGACAAAAAAAAGTAGTCCTTCCCCTTCTCTCGAAAGGCGATTTAAGTGTCAAGATGAACGGACGTAATAGAAGTCTAAGAGCACTGACTTTCCCAATTCTTCAAGGCAATTTTCTCTTCTTTCTCAAATCTTTTTTGCCTGAGCATAAGCTCATCAAAGTCTACCAGATGTCCGTCGAAACCTGGTCCATCCACGCAGGTAAATTTTACTTCATTTCCTACTGTCACCCGGCAGCAGCCGCACATTCCGGTAGCATCCACCATAATTGAGTTTAGACTAACCCTGGTCTTGAGATTGTATCTTTTGGTTATCTCAGAGGCTGCTTTCATCATGGGGAGGGGTCCAATCACTACTGCCTCATTGACACCTACCACACTTTCCAGGATTTGCTTTATTAAATCGGTGACAAAACCATGATGACCAAAGCTTCCATCATCGGTGCTGTAGTGAATCTCATCACTTACAGCTTTCATCTCATCCATAAAAAAGAAAAGGTCTTTACTTCTGGCTCCGATTAGGGAAATGACTCTATTGCCCACCTCCTTATATCTTTTTGCCTCTGGATAAAGAGGAGCTACTCCTACCCCTCCGCCAACACAGATCACAGTTCCTATTTTTTTAATAGGGCTGGGGACCCCGAGGGGCCCTAGAACATCCTCTATTATTTCTCCCTCCTTCATTCTGGCTAGCTTTAAGGTAGTTTTTCCCACTTCCTGAACCACTATAGTTATGGTTCCTTCCTTCGGATTGGACTCAGCAATGGTAAGAGGAATGCGTTCCCCTTTTTCATTAAGTCGGATCACTGCAAACTGGCCAGGCTGGAATTTAGAGGAAATTAAGGGAGCCTGGATACGAAAAAGTTTAATCTGGGGTGCTAAATCCTGTTTTTCCACGATCTTAAAATGTTTGGTCTTCATTCTTTCCTTCCTACGTAAATATTCAGTGAAGGACGTTCCATGTTGTTGCCTGCAAAGAGTAGAGCGGGTAGCCGCACCCTTTAGGGTGCGTATAAACGCAGGCTAAAGCCTGCGACTACCGAGATTGCTTCGCTTGCAATGACACGGGGTTCACCGAGCATTTACCTTCCTACATCTATAATAGCACAGCCATTTATCTTGACAACAAGGCTCAAAGGAATAAAATGAAGCGGGGTAGTCTAATGAGTCAAGATAAGATCATCATAAGGGGAGCCAGGGAGCATAATCTAAAGGACATTGATCTTGAGATTCCTCGCAACAAGTTAGTGGTCATTACCGGCTTAAGTGGCTCAGGAAAATCTTCTCTTGCCTTTGATACCCTTTATGCGGAGGGCCAACGTCGATATGTGGAATCGCTTTCCAGTTACGCTCGCCAGTTCTTGGAGCAGATGTCCAAACCCAAAGTGGACTACATTGAGGGTCTATCTCCCGCCATTAGTATCGAACAACGTAAGGCCTCGTCAAATCCTAGATCCACAGTAGCCACCTTAACTGAGATCTATGATTACTTAAGACTCCTATTTGCTCACATTGGTGAGCCTCATTGCTATAAGTGTGGAAGAAGAATTCGCCCTCAAACCATAGAGGATATGACCAACCATGTTATGAGGCTCGAAGAAGGTTCTTCAATTCTCGTCCTTTCCCCTCTGGTGAGAGGAAGGAAGGGGGAGTATCGAGATCTTCTGGAAGATATACAAAGAGAAGGTTACCTGAGGATCAGGGTAGACGGGGAAATCCATCTTCTGGAGGAAGATATTTTCCTTGACAAAAACAAAAAACATACTGTCGAGGTGGTGGTGGACAGACTGAAAGTGAAAAAAGGAATAGAGACTCGCCTGGCTGATTCTTTAGAGGCAGCCTCTAACCGTAGTGGAGGACTGGTTCTCGTCATTCAAAAGATAGACGAAGCAGAAAAGCAATATATATTTAGCCGATACTTTGCCTGTCCGGAGTGCGGCATCAGTTACGAGGAGATTTCCTCCCGCATGTTTTCATTTAATAGCCCCTATGGTGCCTGTCCTGCCTGTAATGGACTGGGAACCAAGCAGACTATAGATCCTGAGCTGGTAGTGCCAGACAAAACCAGATCCTTGAGAGAAGGGGCCATAGTCCCCTGGGAAGAAGGAGTTGGATTCTACCGGTGGGCGAGAACCGCTTCCCGATATTATTTTAGAAAAATTGCCTCCCTGGCAAGACATTATAACTTTTCTCTGGATATCCCTTTTCGGAATCTACCGGACGAGGTGCAAAAGATCCTGCTTTATGGCTCAAATTCTGAGGAAATTAAATTTACCGACCGAAGAGGAGGCGAGTTCTATGATTACTGGGCTTCCTTTGAAGGAGTGATCCCTAACCTGGAAAGAAGATACAAGGAGAGTGACTCCGACTACGTTCAAGAAGAGATCTCTAAATACGTCAGAGAAACACCCTGCCCTGAATGTAGAGGAGCTCGTTTGCGCAAGGAAAGTCTGGCGGTGATTCTGAGAGGTAAATCAATTTATGACATTGTTAAACTAAGTATCAAGGAAAATGAGAGGTTTTTTTCTCAGTTGAAGCTCACCCCCCGAGAAAAGCTTATAGCTGGGGAGATTCTGAAGGAGATAAGGAAAAGATTAGGTTTTATGGTAAGTGTGGGGCTCGATTATCTTACTCTGGATAGAAGGGTAGGAACCTTATCGGGAGGTGAAGCAGAGCGCATTCGACTGGCTACTCAGATAGGATCGGGTCTGGTTGGGGTAATTTACATCCTGGATGAGCCTACCATCGGACTGCATCAAAGGGACAACCAGAGGCTTCTTCGCACCTTAAAGGGTCTGAGAGACGTGGGTAACACCATAATTGTGGTGGAGCATGATAGATCTACCATCGAGGCAGCCGATCACATAATAGATTTAGGACCCGGAGCAGGGGAGCACGGAGGGGAGGTGGTGGTATCCGGGCCTCTGAAAGAGGTTCTTTCCTCTGAACGTAGTCTGACCGGTAAATACCTAAAGGGGGAGCTAAAGATACCCCTTCCCTTAGTCCGTCGGCATCCTAAAGATAGTCAATACCTGGAGATTATTGGAGCAAGAGAGCACAATCTAAAGAAAATAGATGTCAAGATTCCTCTGGGAACATTTGTCTGTGTTACTGGTGTCTCGGGCTCAGGAAAAAGCACCCTGGTGGAGGAGATATTATACCGAGCCCTGGCCCGACATTTTTACAATAGCCGAATAAGGCCGGGCAAACACGACAAAATAGATGGTCTTCAATACATTGATAAGGTGGTAGTGATTGATCAATCCCCTATTGGGAGGACTCCCCGATCTAATCCAGCTACCTACACTGGTCTTTTTACCCCTATCCGGCAGCTTCTCTCTCGGGTAGAGGAGGCCAGGATGAGAGGCTACAATCAGGGTAGATTTAGCTTTAACGTGAGACGGGGTAGATGCCAGCAATGTAAAGGAGAAGGGATGATCAAGATTGAGATGCAATTTCTACCCGATGTTTATGTTCCCTGTGATGTCTGCAAAGGAAAGCGTTATAGCAAAGAGACACTTCAGATAAAGTACAAGGGGAAAAATATTGCCGATGTCCTGGAGCTAACGGTAGAGGAGGCCCTTAGTTTTTTCCGCAATATCCCTCAAATAAAGCGAAAACTCAAGACCCTGTATGATGTGGGATTAGGATATATCCGCCTGGGACAGCCGGCAACCACTCTTTCCGGAGGAGAAGCCCAGAGGGTAAAGCTTTCTAAAGAGTTAAGCAAAATAGGAACAGGAAAAACGCTCTACATACTGGATGAGCCTACCACGGGACTGCATTTTGCCGACATAGAAAAGCTTCTTGATGTACTTAATCGGCTGGTGGATAAGGGAAACACGGTTCTTGTTATCGAGCACAACCCTGATGTAATTAAAGTGGCCGATTATATCATTGACCTGGGTCCCGAAGGAGGAGATGAGGGAGGGGAGCTAGTCGCTTTCGGTTCCCCAGAAGAGATTAGCCGAAATCGGCGTTCCTATACAGGAGAGATCCTGAAAAAAGCCCTTTCCTGAATAAGAAAGGGGGGTCAGGTCTCAACATTTGACATTCAATCATTTATTTTCCATAACCTTAAGATGTTCGTCTTATCTTTATCGGTTTCTTTGCGGGAAGATGTCAATCACCTTAACTGACCATGATTACGCTTATTCTGCAGGTGAACTTTCCGGCAATTTCTCATGTCAATCAAAAACCTCTTGTTGAATGTCAAATGTTGAGACCTGACCCCCATGGAGATTGGAATGCGTGATGAGTTGAGTAAGGCTGAAGTTAAGCTAAACAAAGCTGAAATCGATAAAATTCTAGAAAAGTATGAGCGCGAGGCCGGGAGTTTAATCCCTATCCTGCAGGAGGTGCAAAAGATTCATGGTTATCTACCGGAAGAGATACTGACTTATGTAAGCGAACGCTCAAAGGTCCCTTTGAGTAAAATCTACGGCATAGTTACCTTTTATGCTCAGTTTTCTTTAGTTCCTCGAGGAAGAAATACCATCAAGATCTGTCAGGGGACAGCCTGCCATGTGAAAGGAGGAAAGCGGGTACTCTCGAAGCTGGAAAGAGTATTAGGAATCAAAGCTGGCCAGACTTCCTCTGATTTGAAATTTACTCTGGAAATAGTTAGATGTCTGGGAACCTGTTTTTTGGCTCCGGTGATGATGATTAACCGCGACTACTTCGGTAAACTTACTCCGGAGAGAGTAAGTAGTATATTGGGACAGTATTAGACGGAAGGGAACTCGATGAAGAAACTGTCTAGCACTCAAGAACTAGAGTCTTATCGAACATTGATTTTGACGCAAGAGGATCCTGAAAAGATTAGAGTACGAATTTGTATGACCGGATGTCG
>Ga0315548_1003729_pt1 | contig 11274 bp, 9 predicted proteins | sample SalMarSW160110MG_2_FD_202540 | JGI IMG/M metagenome (GOLD analysis project Ga0315548, IMG submission 202540) | Salt marsh sediment microbial communities from the Plum Island Ecosystem LTER, Massachusetts, United States - Salt Marsh Sediment SW1601-110 ... | reverse complement strand
GTTTGCGTAGAACGTCTATCCCTAAAATTGCTGCTATTGTTTTCGTGTTATTGATGGGGGCTTCGCTCGTTTACAGTTGGGGGGACGCCTACTCTTGGGTTGAATTTGAGCATGCTTACATTCCAATAAAAGAGTCAGCCCAATATATAATTGAGAATTCGACGTTAAATGAAAGTACAGTAGTTTTGTTCACGGGAAATTTCTTCAGCGTAGACATGGTGAAGTTTTACTTGAATATACATGATTCAGGTGAAAGAGAGCTGTGGCCTTATCCTGAAGATCCTGCTGATGCTTATGCGCCCGATCTTAATGTAACTTGGTTGATTGAGCGGTGCGAAGCTTCGAATGTTAAGTATCTGTTGCTGTATGAGCACGGTGGCGAAAACTACTTTGGTTCAGATTGGAAATCCTATTATGTGCTCGATAGGCTGGTTCTTTCAGGAAGATTCATTTGTGAGACAGCGTTTGGAGATGAGCCACGCCGAATGATCATAATTCGATTTATGCCAAATTCCTGAGGAGCCGAAAAAACGATGTTAAGACGCGACCGCAAGCTTGCCGTAGCCATACCCGTTTCCATAGTTTCTGACATTCCCCATCTTCGAGAGAAAACCCTTAAAATAGGTTTGATTGGCAGAGCAGCAGCCATCTTCCGCGTCACGGAAATTATCGTATTTCCAGACAATCTAGGCACCAACCAGAAACGGGACAGGAATCTAATCGTTACACTTCTTTCGTACATGGAGACCCCCCAGTATCTAAGAAAACGTCTCTTCAAAATCAAACCTGAACTGCGATACGCGGGCATTCTCCCGCCCCTACGCACACCCCACCATCCCCTAGAAAAAAGAGCAAAAAAGCTGAAGATTGGCGAATACAGAGAAGGAGCCATATTATCTGTTACCGAATCCGGGTCCCTTGTGGACATAGGCGTCGAACGTCCACTCCTAATCCCTGACAAGAAACTGCCCGTAAACAAAAGAGTCACAATTAAAATAACAAAACTTGGAAAACACCCCAGAGTTACGTTGGCGAAGAGGGAGGAGATTGAAGCTTACTGGGGCTACACTGTAACAGCTTCAAAAGTTACTTTCGGACAGCTAACTAAATCACGTGCCTACGATCTGGTGGTTGCCACATCCAAGAGGGGTACTCCCTTAACGCAAGTCACTGATGAATTGGCGGAAAGATGGAAAAAATCTAGCAGCGTTTTGGTGGCTTTTGGTGCGCCAACTCAGGGGCTTCAGGAGATTGTGGCACAAGAAAATCTTAGGTTGGATGAGGTTGCCGATTTCACTGTTAACACTATTCCAGATCAGGGAACCGAGACCGTTAGAACCGAAGAGGCGCTATATGCCTCTTTAGCTCTACTGAACATGATTGTTTAGATTAATTCGCGTTCGGTTTTCGAGAAAAAGGGTTTCGTAATTTCTCAACTGCACTAGTCATTATGCGTTTGTATTTGGACGCCTTTCTAATTCAAGTGGGATAATAGTTGTTTTGTTGTCTCTTACTATTGTCAAGTCGACGGTTTGCCCGGGTAAAGTGTATTCTTCTAGGTAAGCTGAAAGATCATCTATACTAGTTATTCGTGTTCCGTTGACAGCTATCACTATGTCACCGCCAATAGTCACCATACTTCCAGCAATTTCGACCTGCTGTGTTCCCCCCTGTAGACCCGCTTTGTCAGCTGGTCCTCCCTTTGTAACCTGAGCAATCAACCAGCCATAAGTGACATCATTACCCATTTCTGCAGCAATCTCGTAGGTCATGTCGGTTCCTGCTGCGCCCAGCCAAGGGTGATCCTCATAAGAACCAGTGTTAATCAAGTCCTCCAATTCTCTTAAGATCGTGTTAGACGGTATCGCGAATCCTAATCCCTGCGAATTCTGCACGATAGCCGTGGCTATGCCCACAACCTGACCTTGATAGTTCAGAACTGGACCTCCAGAGTTGCCTGGATTAAGGGGAGCAGTTGTTTGGATGACGTTGGCTATCACGTATCCGCCTGTTGTTTCTGCAGTTAATGTTCTGCCCAATGAGCTGACGAACCCGGTACTCATTGACCCAGCTAATCCATAAGGGGTGCCGACGACCATAACTGGATCGCCAACCTGCAGATTCGATGATTTGACAATTTCGATAGGCACAAATTCTTCCTCTGGAGCGTCTGCAGAAAGCACCGCCAATTCCGCGTATGGATCTGAGCCTAGAACCGTTACTGTGTAGGCGTTGCCATTCGCGAAAGTTACGGTGATATTGATTGTGTCGCTGACCACATGATAGTTTGTAACAATCACATTTTGTCCCCTGAAGTTGTAGACGAAACCAGACCCCTGAACTTGCGAGTAGTAGGGGCGACCAAAAAAGTCGTATTGCGTTATCATCATCCCGCGGATTACGACAACTGAATCTTCAACTTGCGCATATAGCTGTGAAACTGAAACGTTTTCTCCTGAAACGACTGTGACATTTTGGTAGTTTTGAATTTGTGTTGATTGTAGATACGATAGTTGACTCTGAAGCGATGACACCTGAGTTTTCAGGCTATCAATGTTTTCAGAAGTGGTTGAGTAGCACGTTAAATAGCCAAACAATCCGCCCACAACTAGGCTGGCTACAACAACAATTACTACAAGAAACGTTGAGATGCGCGTTTTTTTTGGTTCCCGAGAAATCTCCAACTGTAATCACCATCGTTGTCTCATATTCTTTTGCCGCAACCCGGACAGAACGTATCATCTGCTCGGATTTCTTTACCGCAATGGGAGCATATGAGATTCATAACATGCGATCCTTTTTTCTCTTTTTTCAATAATTTTCCGTCATTTAGACTAAGCATTCTGCCTGCCCGCGAAGCAACTTGGCTGTCATGAGTCACCATTATAATCGTTGTTCCTTGTTCAGCATTCAATTTGCTCAGCAGCCTAACGATTTCATACTTTGTTTTTGCGTCCAAGTTGCCTGTTGGTTCATCTGCTAAAACTATTGCGGGATTGTTTGCCAAGGCTCTTGCTATTGCAACCCGTTGTTGCTCTCCTGCACTTAGTTTATGTGGTCTATGTTCTATTCTTTTGGATAACCCAACCATTTCCAAAAGTTCATGAGCCCTCTTCTGTCTCTCATCCTTCGACAGCTTTGTGCCTTCCATTGGAAGCTCAACGTTTTCGATAGCGTTTAACCAAGGCATCAAATTGAAAGTCTGGAATACAAATCCGATCTTGTTCTTTCTTATTTTATAGAGATTTTTCTCAGGAACCTTTGTTACGTTAACCCCATCCAAAAAGACTGTTCCATGGGTTGGGGTGTCTAGACAGCCTAGGATGTTGAGCAAAGTGCTTTTTCCTGACCCAGAAGGACCCATAATTGAAAGGAAGTCGCCTTTCTGTATATCAAGGGTCACGTCTGAGAGAGCTCGAACTTGGCGTCCGCCTAATTTGTAGATTTTGTCAAGGTTTTCAGTTTTCAGTGTTAATTCATTCACGTCTTAACGCCTCCATTGGACTAGTTTTTGATGCTCGCCACGAAGGGTAAAGGGAGCCTAAGACTCCAAGCAATATTGCTCCGGCGAATACGATTAACAAAAGTTCAACAGTTGGAGTGGCGATAGTGGATTGCACAGTTAACCCTGGGATGCCAATTTGTCTTCCCCTAAATGCCATTTGAGATCCAGTGTTGGCTTGAGGTCCAGTGTTGGCGGCGAATCCTGTAAGCAGCAACTGCGTGATTATTGGCGCACCAACAGTCCCTATTACAACCCCAATTAACCCAGCCATTATGCTCAAGATCATTCCTTCAAGCATGAACTGGCTCATTATGTTAGTGTTGCTAAAACCTATAGCCTTTAACACGCCTATTTCTTGTGTTCTCTCCCGTACAGTATATAGCATTGTGAAAAGCACGATTAGACTTGTAGCAACAACAGCTATGCCGATTTCCATGTAAGCAACTGATTGGGTCTCAACGAGACCTGCTTCAGCATTATCCAGAAGGGAACCTTGGTTTTCTGCCATAGTGGTAAGCGATTCCAGACGCGATTGGGCAGTGTTAACATAGAATTCTGGGTACATAGCAGTTATATTGGCATATACTGAATCTACAGCAGTCTCGTTTTCTGCGTAAACATCAATTCTGCTTATATTTCCTTCAGTTTCAGTTATTGTTTGAGCTTCAGGAAGACTCATGTAAAGATGATTCATTTCCTGAGTAACTGTTGTAGAGTAGACGCCAACCACTGTGAAGTCTTTTCCCAGAATGTTTACTTGATCGTTAACTCCCACGCCAAAATATTCGGTGTTATTCGTACTTAAGAGAACAGCGTCATTGTCTCCCTCACCTAGTGTTCTTCCCTCAATGATGTCGCTAGGTAATACAGGATAATTTGACAGAATAGAATTGTCAAGTGGCACACCAACAATTGTGTATTCTGGTCTGAGAAATACGAAGTCGCCAAATTGTGTTGACCGAGTTTCATTGGTGCCTTCAGACTTTTCTAATACAGGAATAACAGCAGCGACTCCGTCTATGGTGGTTATGTTAGAAACTGCTGTTTCATTGAAGAAACTCTCACTACTCATGAATCCCATGAATCCTCCTCCACCAAATCCGCCTTCAGGTCGTCCTCTACCTCCGAAACCAGCAGCGGTGAATCCGGGTGATAGACTGACTTCTAGTAATGTTGATGCTGTTGTGATTTGAGTTTGCATGTTCTCTAAGTAAGAATCGTAGTTTGCGCTTAATTGTTCAGCAGCTTTTTGGTTAGCCATTATACCGGTTGGTATAGAGGTCAAAATTGCTACGGATAAGCTTAAAGCGATAATCACAAGTAATGCTCTAATTTTTCTTCTTGAAACATTCCTCAATGCTCGCGTGAAGACACCCAATTTTTTCACCTTTTTGATATGCTCCAAATTTCAGTCAAGATCCTTTTGCTATTAAAGAATTTTTCAGAATTAGACCCAAATTTGTCCCCTAGTGAAATTTCGCAGAGCATACGTTTGAAAGCAGCGTAGTATTTCCGGACGTCACCAAACCTTGGGCTTGATTATTAGTTGTTCTAAATTTTGAAATAAACTTAAATATATAGAAAAACGAATGGGGTTACAATTCGGCGAATATAAAAAGAATCTGAGAAGGTTGAATGTTTATTGAATTGCCCAAACTGCGGTAAAGAGATTCTTGATGAAGATGCCACCTTTTGTCCCAAATGTGGAGAACCCCTTGAACCTGAGGACGAGATGCAGCAAGAACGAACAGATTTAGTGCTTGCGGCAGGTATTTTGACAATAATTGCAGCCGCCTTTTCTGCTGGTCTGGCATATATTGAATTTTTCCAATACAACTATTGGTTTTCTTACTACAATTCATTAGTTCCTAACTACGATCCCTCTCCATTATTCGGATTTTTGATTTTAGGAGTTTTTGGTATTGTAGCTTCTACATTTGGCTTAGCTGGGGGAATATTCATGCTAAAAAGAAAACGCATTAAAGTTTCAATGTTGGGGGTTATTCTCTTACTGGTTTCGGTCTTTGTCACTTACATAGTCATTCAATATTATCAATACGGCTTTATGGACATCCTGTTGTTTTCTGAAATATCAATACTTATATTCTCAATCTTGAGCGGAGCTTTACTTTTTACATCAAAGGCTGAATTCACTTAGGCTAAACTCCAGTTTTCATCTTCAACTCATCTGCTCCCTTGAAAACCAGTTTTCGCAAGTATCCTATCACTGCTGGATTGAAATAGTTCCTCATGAAAACGGTAGAAGCCTAAAAAAGAGGGAATGGGGGATCGTTCCTGCTACTTTGCGAAATTTATAGTTCAACTCATGGTTTGAATAGACCGAAACCTCTGGCGCCTCTTCCACGGAATCCCATACCATATGCACGCGGACCTGGAAACTCTGGAACTTCGATACCCCACTCTTCCAGCTTAGCATTAACTGCATCTTGGTAGTTCTGTCTCATTGTTTGTAGTTCTTCTAGCTGCTCATCTGTAAGGCTGTCTCGCAAACCCATTGGATCTTGCCACATCGGAATTTCGACGCCCCATTCTTCTAGCTGGTCCTTAACTTCGGCTCGGTTTTCCTCGATCATTTCCCTTAATGTTGCAAGCTGGTCATCGGTTAAAGTGTCTAGCCAACGGTTACGGAATCCCCAGAAGGCAGGTGCTGTTTCTTCTTCTTCAATGGTTACATCTTCAGACGCGGCGACAGAGAAGACTAAGACGCCAAAAACTGTAGCTGCAACTATTACGGACAGTAACGCAAAAGCTTTATTTTTTCTCATTAAAGCCATTCACCTCCAGTTTGGTTGTTAATCTCTACCTTGATAGCTGATAATTAAACGGTTTTTCAGAATTATACCAATTCTTACCGAATTGAACACTTATTCATTGTTTGGTTACTGTCTGCTCCCCCAAATTGGCGGATGCCCCTGAGCTAGAATCAGGGATTTACGCTTATCAATTTTCATTTTTTCTGTTTAGACGTAATGAAATTACCCCAATCAACTAAAGCTCAAAGAATTAGCCTCCAGCCCTGATTTCTTGACGTAAGAACAGCATGTATGATGCAGCAAAGCAGACGATTAGAACAACTGCTAAAACTACAATCTGTGGCCAGTTCGCCAGCATATCTTGGCCTGCATCTAAAGATCGGAACATAGTTCCCGAAGAAGAACTGATCGTTAATCCAGACATGGTGGGGAATCTGATTACGGTGATGATGGATGTTGCGGCTTCTTGATAAAGGATTGACGGTGAGATTCTTTGGATGAACGATCTAATTTCAGAGTTTGTTCTCAATCGTTCCATAAATTCTTCCATCATAGTTTGATCAATGGGATCAAAAGAAGCTGTTCCGTTATTGGATGGTGGCGCAATTCTAAACATTCCTTCAGGCGTTTGGGTTGACACAAGGGCATTGGCTATTAGTGATGCTACTGTTGTGATAACTATTACTGAGAAGATCCATGTGGATATAGACATGAGCATAGACGTTGTTGTTTTCTTAGTCACGGTTGAGAAGAGAAGTCCTATTGCAAGCCAGACTGACAGATAAAGTATTGTGAGCAATGTAAACAAAACTATTCTTACAATTTCATCGGGTCCAGGACCAAACCCTAAAAGAGGAATTGCCACACCCGACATTATTCCAATGGTGGCTACTGCTAACAATGAAAGAGCGCCTATTCCTGCGAGGAACTTTCCGTTAATAACAGAGTCTCGGAATATCGGCTGGGAAAGAATCACAGAGAGGCTACCATTGTTTCTCTCCCTATTAATAGCGTCAAACCCTAAGGCTAGGCCAATGATGGGCCCAAACATGAACATCAGATACATGAAAGATGACCCGCCACCATAAGCACCCGAAAAAATATTTATAAAAACACCCGAGGGGTTATCCCTTATTGATTCGGCGCCTTGGTACGCTGAAAAAAGCGATAAAACAATTATCAACCCGAAGAGCAGAAGAAAACGTTTACTTCCAAGATGATCCGAAAGCTCTTTACGGCATATAACCATAAAACCCGCCATTCCTAATCCTCCGTATAGTAGTTGAGGAATATTTCCTCCAAGCTGTGCTCCTTTGGTTTCATTAACAGAATCGTTGAACCATTCTTCGTGATGGTCTCCGAAATCTCTCTGGACTTGTCGCTTTCCGTATGAACAAAGAGCTTATGATTTTCTTTGTCAACCGAAGTTACACCGTCAATATCTTTGATCTTTTGAATTAAGTCTGGGGTCATCTTTGTTAACTCGAATTCAATGGTTGTTCTATCTTCACCTGCCAAGTGGTTGGACAGGTTCTCTATCGTGTCGGCAACTACAAGTTTTCCTTTACGTAAGATGAGTACCTTCTGGCATGTTTGTTGAATCTCGTACAACAAATGGGAAGATAGCAAGATTGTAAGACTTTGCTCCTTGTTCAACTTGATCAGAATATCCCTCAACTCTTTGGTGGCCTTAGGATCCAACCCAAGCGTTGGCTCGTCGAAGAAAACAACTTTAGGTCTTTTAATCAGCACCTCCATGATTCCTAGACGTTGCTTCATTCCCCTAGAAAACTTCCCAACCTTCGTATCCGCCCACTTGGTTAACTTTACAGCTTCAAGCAACTCCTCCGTGCGCTTCTCTATCTCAGGGTCAGGTATGTCATTCAATTGCCCGATATACCGGAGGTTTTGCCTTGCGGTTAGGTCGTCATAATAACCTGCGCCTTCCGGCAACATCGCTGCGATCTGCCTTACTGCTTTTGACTCATTTATGACATTATAACCTCCTACTGAAGCAGTTCCTGAAGTGGGTAGGGAAAGCCCCATCAGCATCAGAAGTGTCGTAGTTTTTCCGGATCCGTTTGGACCGAGAAAACCCACAATCTCCCCTTTGTTGACTGTTATGTCTAGCTGGTCAACAGCTTTTATGTCCCCATAATGTTTTGTCAGCCGCTGGGTCTGTATCATGTGTTCAGACATTTCCTTTTTCATCTCCTCTTAAATTTCCTAAAAACTAACACAAGCGCTATTATGATTATGATAGCTATCCCAAATCCGTATATACCCCACGAAGTTGGGGTGTTAACTGTGACTCTAACTTGAGTTGGATTTGAGTCTACTTGGTCGCTTAAACCCGTCAAAGTAACCAAATAGTCGCCCGAAACAGTGTCTTTCGGCGTATATATAGTCACTTTAAACGAAAAGGACTCTTGGGGTCTAAGCAGATCCAGTTGTGTAGGGCTGATTTCGACATCCCAACCATCTTCAACTTCTATGTCGAGACCAATAACGCTTAAAGTTGAAAATCCTGTATTCGTGACTGTTGCAGTAAAGGAAGTGGAATCTCCACTAGTAGTACTGGTTAGAAGTGTAGACATTGATAGTCTTAAGTCATAGGAGCCAGTTATCGTTGCCTTTAGGTCTATCTCCGCTAATACAGCACCAGTTTCTGATTTAATCTGAACAGGCATATCATAAGTACCGAGGGTGACTGTGCTTGGAGGAGTGACCTCAATAGTGAGATCCTCAGTGCCCCCGATGCTCATAGGCGCTATATCAAGCTGTGATACTTCTAATGCTCCTGATTTGAAAACTGCTTTCCAGTCAGCGGGAGGTTCAATGGATAAGAATAGAAGTCTATTAAGATTTCCGAAGTTGCCTAATTTAATCTGATACTCAACAGGTTCTCCTGCTTCAACTGTTACGTCTGGAAATTTCGTGGTGATAACAATTTCCTCAATAGATTCAGGTTCGTTTAAAGCAAGAATTAGCGGAAGTGAGTCTGTAACATTGTAATCAACAGATTCCACCCTGACTAATAATTCATAGTTTTCGCCTGCGGTTGCTGAAGTAGGTGATTTCACCTCAACTACGAGACCTACAGACTCGTCAGCGCCAAGAATTATTTCTGTCACATGCTCGTCGTTTGCAGTTTTTATGGAAGCGGTCCAATCAGAGGGCAAAGAATCAACTGATATTCTAAAATGCATTTCAAAGCCGAAGGGATTCCTTAGCTCCACTTGGAATACAACAGGATCGCCAAGTATAGCCCACTTTCCGGGAAACTGGCAAAATATTATGGATTCCTTTATTGGTTCAACATTTATCAGAAACTCTAGTGTGGCGATTGTTTTTCCGATAGCTATTAGTGTTACGTTGTTGGCTCCGCTAGATGCCAGCGGAATCGTGACTTCTAACTGTAAGGTTAAGGTTGTGCTTGATGCTATTACAGCGTTTTTGATCTCGCGACCATTCTGATCTAACACTCTTGTAGACCATTCGTCAGCGTTAGATACTGAGAACTCCACTATTTCCAGGTTTTCGCCAATATTGCTTACCGCAAACGGTAATAGCAGTTTGTCTCCTGGATTTGCAACAGTGTTTAAGCTTGAAGCGTATAAAGTTAAGGCTTTAACTAAGACTATTTCACCAAACTCAAGTTTCTCACCTGCAGATTCAAATGAAACAGTTTTAGTGACCGCAACGTAGCCGTCCTTTGAAAAGTGAATTGAGATGGTAGTGTCTAGTGGTAACTCAATAGTGAAGTACCCGTCCGAAGATGTCTCGTCACTTTGGATAAGATTTCCATCAGATAAATAGGAATTGACCGCGACTTGTTGCATTCCGTTATCATATTCATCCACGATTCTGCAGGATACAGTAGCAGTAGCTGGAGCAGTAGCTGGAGGTTGGGCGCGGGTCAGTATTGTAAAAGTCAGGGATGAGTTAGTTGTTCCAATAGCGGTTAGTGAAATGTTGTAGTCTAGGTCTGCAAGCGCCGTTAAGGGAACAGTGATCTCTAGCTGAAGTGACATGCTCTGTCCAGATGCGATGCTTACTTTCGTAACCTCGTAACTCTGAGCTATTACTCTTGCAGACCATTCGTTAGGGCTGGATACTGAGAAATCCACGACTTCAGTCTCTTCACCAGAATTTTTTGCTGTGAACGGAATTGTGACCTGATCTCCTAGAGTGGATATTAGTCTTAAGGTCGAGGTGGACAGCTTTAAAGCTCTAAACAGAACGGTGGTGCCTAGGTTGGTATACTCGGTCTGTAACGTAATGCTCTTTACAACTTCAGCATACCCGAATTTTTTAAGACGCAGGCTATACGTTCCGCATTCTACTTCTGTCATTACAAAGTAACCATATGAATTGGTGGATGCAGTAGCTACAATCCATCCACCCGAACTTAATTCCGCAGTGACGCCAGTCAGAATCGCACCGTCCTCATCTACAACATAGCCACGAACACATGATATTTCCGATGCACCGTATGCCGACAAAGATGTTGGCCAAAACGCTATAATTGAAACAGAGCACAGTATAATAGCTAGGAGCACTCTTTTTGGTTTTGAAACAGTTCCAAACGATTTCATGAAGACGCCCAAATTTTTCCCCTTTTTAATTAGTGTGCTGAATTTTAGTCTATCGATTAGCTATAAAAGATTTTTTCATAATTAGCCTCAAATTCAATCCAAATCTAAACGTAACATAAGATGTTAAACAGACAAGACGTAACGCACCATAACATAGTGATATTTATTACAAACGTCAAATATCTCCATTATCTCCTCTGTTTCCTTGGAGCGGTATGGATGTCTGTTCGTGTTCGCCCGTTGAAATATTTGCTTGGTTGGCTTATTGCAGGAACCAGAGGCGGTGTAACTCGTGCCAAGATACTTGAAACCTTACGAGAAAACCCGCAAAACGCAAATCAACTGGCGAACCTCCTTGGAATGGATTACAGAACGATAAGGCACCATCTCAAAATCC
>Ga0315548_1003725_pt1 | contig 11283 bp, 10 predicted proteins | sample SalMarSW160110MG_2_FD_202540 | JGI IMG/M metagenome (GOLD analysis project Ga0315548, IMG submission 202540) | Salt marsh sediment microbial communities from the Plum Island Ecosystem LTER, Massachusetts, United States - Salt Marsh Sediment SW1601-110 ... | reverse complement strand
GCGTCACCTTCCAGGCCGATGTTTCCAAAGCGAGTGATTGTCAGAAAATGGTCGAGACCTGCATCCAGAAGTACGGCCGGATTGACATCCTGCACAATAACGTGGGCATCGGGCAGTGGGGAGGCGTCCTCGATACCACGGAGGGGACCTGGGACAAGGTGATGGCGGTGAATGTGAAGAGCATGTTCCTCACCTGCAAATATGTCATACCCCATATGCTGAAGCAGGGAGGGGGTTCCATCACCAATATCGCCTCGGTGGGGGGCATACGTTTCACCCTGCCCAACTGCGCCTACGCATCCTCAAAGTCGGCGGTTATCGCCCTCGCCAGGGATATCGCTCTTGAGCACGCCGCCAAAGGCGTACGCTGCAACGTAATATTGCCGGGGCTTATGAAGACGCCGCAGGCTCAGTACTATAACAAGGATGCCTGGGCGGGCGGCGACGTGGAGGAAATGTGGCGCCGCCGCGATGCCATGTGCCCCATGGGCCGGCAGGGTGAAGGCTGGGACACCGCCAATGCCGCCCTCTTCCTGAACTCCGACGAAGCGAAGTACATCACGGGCACCACCCTGGTAGTTGACGGCGGTATCTCGCAGACAATACGGTCATGGTGACCAAATTTCACATTTTGGAAAAGTCTATTATATAATATTAATGGATTTGATTATAGCGTGCTGATATTTAGGCCTGTTAGCTACCCTCAAATCCCGCTGATTAATCCCAGTTTAGGAGAAAGAGGCAACTATGGCTATCGAAAAGGAAAAGCTGATATGGATGTTTCGCACTATGGTCCGCATCAGGCGGTTTGAGGAACGTGTTGCCCGGGAGTTTGCCGACGGGAATATTCCGGGCAGCGTTCACCTCTACATCGGTGAGGAGGCGGTGGCCACCGGGGCAATTGCTCATCTGAAAAAAGAGGACTACATCATGAGCACCCACCGCGGACACGGGCACCTCATCGCCAAGGGCGGCGAAACGGACAAGATGATGGCGGAGCTGTTTGCCAAGAAGACCGGCTACTGCCTGGGCAAGGGAGGTTCCATGCACATCGCCAACCTGGATATTGGCATGCTGGGTGCGGCTGGAATCGTTGGTTCGGGAATCCCCATTGCCACCGGTGCCGGGCTATCCGCAGTACTGAGGGGTACTGACCAGGTTACCATCTGTTTCTTCGGGGACGGCGCTTCCAACATTGGCCGCTTCCACGAGGGAATAAACCTCGCCTCCGTCTGGTGCCTGCCGGTTATCTTCATCTGTGAAAACAACCTCTGGGCGGTTTCCGTGCCCACCAGTTGTTCCCTCAATATCCCCAATATTGCCGATAGAGCCGTAAGTTACGGAATTCCGGGAGTTGCCGTTGACGGCATGGACGTCACCGCGGTCTATGAGGCGGCAGGCGAAGCGGTGGCCAGGGCCAGGAACGGACAGGGACCGACCCTGATTGAGGCCAAGACATACCGCTACCGCGGCCACTTTGAGGGCGACTCCGGTACCTACCGCCCCAAAGAAGAGATTGAACACTGGATGCAGCGAGACCCAATCAAAACCTATAAAGAAAAGCTTATTGAAACGAAGGTGCTGACGGAAAAACAGGCTGAGGACATTGATAAGGAAGCGCTTGCCGAAATGGATGCGGCCTTAAAATTTGCTCAGGAAAGCCCTTTCCCTGAACCGGAAGAGACTTTGGAAAACGTATATTCATAGGAGACAGGCATGAGAGAGATAAGTTTTCGAGAGGCGATTGGTGAAGCCCTCGATGAGGAGATGGCCAGAGATTCCTCCGTATTCATCATTGGTGAGGATGTGGGGCCGATGGGCGGCCTGATGGGTGAAATCGGCGGCCTGTATAAGAAATATGGCATAGACCGGGTCAGGGATACCCCCCTCTCCGAGGCAGCTATCCTTGGTGCCGCCATCGGCTCCGCCATCACCGGAATGAGGCCGATTGCGCGGATGCGCTTCGCCGACTTTCTCGGCATTGCCTGGGATGAAATCATGAACCAGATGACCAAGATGAGATATATGTTCGGGGGCAAGATTAAAATGCCCCTTACCATGGATGCTCTCAGCGGCGCCGGCCGACGCAGCGCCGCCCAGCATTCTCAGAGCATCGAGGGCATGATGATGGCCATCCCGGGGCTGAAAATCGCCCTCCCATCCACGGCTTACGATATCAAGGGGCTGTTCAAGACCGCCATCAGGGATGACAATCCGGTGATTATATTCGAGCACAAGTTTCTGATGTGGTCCGGGCCCAAGAGCGAGGTGCCGGAGGAGGAATACCTCATACCCTTCGGGCAGGCGGCTATCAGGCGGGAAGGGAGCGATGTTACCGTGGTCGCTACCGCCGCCATGGTAGCAAAGGCACTGAATGCTGCTGAAACTCTGCAAAAGGAAAAGGGCATCAGCCTGGAAGTAATCGACCCGCGCACCATCGTGCCTTTCGATAAAGAAACGGTGCTGAAATCGGTGCAGAAGACCGGACGTCTGGTCGTTTTCACCGAGGAGTGCCAGACAGGCAGCTTTGCCGGGCACGTAGCGGCCATAGTTGCCGATGAAGGGTTTGACTACCTTGATGCCCCGATAAAGCGGGTTAACGCGCCGGATACACCGGTACCCTACGGGGTAGTCCTGGAAGACTACTGGCTGCCCAACGAGGAAAAGCTAATCAAGGCAATAAACGAGATACTGTAACCGCTATCCTGATTGCAGCGCAAGGTATATTCACAGTATCTTCTCACAACTAATCATGCGCTATAAAAGGGGAAGGAACCGGCAAATAATCGTCTGCACTTCCCCTTTTTTATTTTTGCCGGAGACAACGTTTGAGGATGGCAAAAGTTTGCGCCAGCGGCGCAATACTTATAATATAGAGCTAACATGTTACAGGAGGTACTGAAGCTATGGCCCATGATGAAAAGCTGATTCAGAAGCTGGCGGAAAAAGCCAAGGTTATCCGCCGGGGTGCCGTGGAAATGATCTGGGCTGGCGAGCTGGGATGGATAGGCGGCTCATTTTCACAGGCGGATATTATCGCGGCGCTGATGTTCCACCATATGAAACACGACCCGAAAAACCCGGACCGGGAGGACAGGGACCGGCTCATCGTCTCCAAGGCCCACTGCTGTGAGACAGTCTATGCCGCCCTCGGTGAATCAGGTTACTTCTCGAAGGAACTGTACAAGTCCTATGGCAAAATGGGTGCCACCCTGCAGGCGCACACGGAGCGGATAGTGCCGGGAGTGGAGTATTCCGGCGGCTCGCTGGGCCAGGGACTGTCCTTTGCCCTGGGTGAAGCCCTGGCCGCCCGCATCGATGCCCCCAGGGACTCGTCCGGCCGCCCCATTCCCCGCTACCGCGTTTACTGCATAATCGGAGATGGAGAGAGCAACGAAGGACAGATATGGGAAGCGGTCATGGCAGCGAAGCACTACAAAGTGGACAACCTCGTGGCCATCCTCGACCATAATAAGTTCCAGTCCGGGGCCGCGGTTGAGGAAAGGATGAACATGATGCCGTGGGTGAACAAATGGAAAGCTTTCGACTGGGATACCACCGAAATCGACGGCCACGACTTTGAGGCCATACTCACCGCCCTGGAGAACGCGGACAAGGTCAGGGGCAAGCCGCACATCATTATCGCCCACACTACCAAGTGCAAGGGGGTGCCCTCTTTCGAGCACAAGAACCTGCACTTCTGCAAGCTGTCCGATGAAATGTACGCCGAGGCGATGGAGGCACTCAAATAGGTAACCTCGCGCCGACAATAAAAAGACCACAAGGGAGCGAAAGATGAAACGTAATTATGTGCTGGAACCACTTGGTGAAATGAAGGCCATGTACCAGGCCTACCATGAGGAAATGGTGGCGCTGTCCCAGAAAAACGGCAAGATAGTGCTCCTGTACGGCGACTTTCCCCATGGTGCCGCTGGCGAATTGTTCCAGAAAGAGCACCCCGACCGTATCTACGATGTGGGCATCGCTGAGGCAAACCTCATCACCACCGCCGCCGGTCTGGCAGGAGGCGGCTACCTGCCGTTCACACACTGCCACAGCATCTTTGCCGTCGGACGGGCGTATAACCAGATACGACAGAACATGGCCTTTGATAAATTAAATGTCAAGGTTGTCCTCTGCAACTCCGGCATGCTCTGGCCTTTTATGGGCGGTTCGCACCAGATTATCGAGGAAATCGCTGCCATACGCGTTATCCCCAATCTGGTGCTCGTTTCACCGTCCGACCCTGTCTCAACGAAGAAAGTGACCAGAGCCATTGCCGAGCACGTCGGGCCGGTGGCCCTGCGCATTTCCTTTCCACCCGTGCCCACCGTATACCGTGATGACTTTCCGTTTGCACTGGGAAAGGCGGTAACGCTGACCGAAGGCAGCGATGCCACCATTATTTCCACCGGCATGATGCTCTCCGACGCACTGGAAGCAGTTGATGTGCTGGCGAAAGAAGGCATCAAGGTACGACTGCTTGATATGCACACCATCAAGCCCATTGATGAAGAGGCCATCATCAAAGCCGCCAGAGAGACCGGTGCCATCGTCACCGTGGAAGACAGCAGCATTATCGGTGGTCTGGGTGGGGCGGTGGCCGAGGTCACGGCCGAAAACGCCCCGGTGCCCGTAAAACGGGTCGGCATCAAAGACCGGTTCGGCCAGTCTGGTACCGTGCCGGAACTGAAACAGGAATATGAAATATCCGCCCGGCACATCGCCCAGGCAGTCAGAGAATCGGTCAGGAAAAAATAGACGGAAGTCCTGCCACTTCATTTGTTAAAGGAGGGTTCATGAAAAAACTCGGTTTTATCGGCTTAGGCCATATGGGCAAAGGAATGGCCCTGAACCTGGTCAAGGCGGGGTATCCACTGACGGTCCATGACATCAGGCCCGAGCCGGTTCAGGAACTGGTCAAAGCCGGAGCCAGAGCGGCCGGTTCCCCGCGTGAGGTGGCCGAAAATTCAGAAATTGTCATCACCATGGTTATCTCCTCACCCCACGTGGAGCAGATAATGTATGGCGGTGACGGCGTCCTCGCCGGTATGAAAAAGGGCAGCATCATTATCGATATGAGCACCATCGACCCGATTGTAACCCGCAAGGTGGCCGCCGCCGCAGCCGAAAAGGGAATCGATATGCTGGATGCCCCGGTGAGTGGTGCTCCCCCGAAAGCTGCTGACGGCACCCTCTCCATAATGGTGGGAGGCAAAAAAGCAACTTTCGACCAGTGCAAACCGATACTGGAGGTCATGGGAGAGAAAATCGTTCACGCGGGCGATGTGGGCATGGGGGAGGTGGTAAAACTGGCCAACAACCTGGCCGCCGCCATTGCCGGCGTGGGTGTCTTTGAGGGCTTTTTGTTCGGCGTCAAGCTCGGCGCTGACCCGAAAGTCCTTTACGAGGTAATGAGCGCCAGCTCCGGAAACAGCTGGGTACTGCAGACACGGGTACCCTATCCCAACGTTATCTCCCAGAGCCCGGCCAACGAAGACTTCGCCGCCGGCTTCACCGCCGACCTGATGGCCAAAGACCTCGGTCTCATACTGTCTGCGGCCGAGGCAACCAGAATCCCGCTGCTGGCGGGCAGCCTGACCCGGCAGCTGGTTGAGGCCGCCCGAGCCATGGGGCTGGGTCATAAAGACTGGTCAGTCATCGCCAAGGTAATTCAGCGGCTGGCTGGCGAATAAACATAACATCGCTTACTTCAATCAATCACACCGCCGCAGTCGGGGGCCTTTTGCCCTTCCACGGTGCCGCCTGCTCATATGCCGCAGCTGCTTTGAAGAGGGCGGCTTCGCCGTGATGTCTGCCCACGATTTGAACGCCGACCGGCAGTCCGTTCTCCATCCAGCCGCAGGGCACCGATATCGCTGGATGGCCGGTCATGGTGATGGCGTAGGTCAGCATGGCCCAGTCCAGGTAGTTCTCCATGGGCTTGCCGGCGATTTCGGTGGGGAACTTTACCTCGGCAAGGAAAGGCGGGATGGGCGTCGTGGGTGTCAGTAATAAGTCATATTTATCAAAGAATTCCTTCACTCTGTTCCATATCTCCGACCGCTGCCGGTGCGCCCAGGCTATCTCCTCAACCGATAACTTTAGCCCCTGCTCGATATTGCCCGTAACCAGCGGGTTTACCCAGCGCCGGAACTCAGGGTCGTTCCGGTACTGCTCACCGTACATGGCGACAAAGCGCACCCCCCGCAGCGTCAACGCCGTTTCCCTGGCCCCGCTGAAATCAGGGCAGTCCTCGGCCACCTCACCGCCCAGGCCGCGGAAAACGTCAATCGCCTTTCGTGCTTCCTTCAATACCGCCGGGTCAACCGGCATCAGGTTCAGGTTATCGCTCCAGGCGATTTTGAGGTTTTTTGCCTCGGGATTTTGCGCCGCCTGAAGAAATGGCACCGTTTCTTTGGGCAGGGCCACCGGGCTCCTGCCGTCCGGGCCGGACATCGCGTCCAGAAACAGCGCGGTATCGGCTATGGTACGAGCAATCGGGCCCTGCACCGCCAGGTCGTCCCAGTTGAGCAGGCTCGGATAATCGGGCACCCGGCCCGGCGAGGGGCGCAGCCCGACCACCCCGCAGAAACTGGCCGGGACTCGCAGCGAGCCGCCCAGGTCACTGCCCGAGGCCAGCGGCCCGATGCCCGCGGCCACGGAGGCCGCCGCCCCACCGCTGGAGCCACCAACGGTGTAAGCGGTGTTCCAGGGATTGCGCGTTATGCCAAACACCTGATTAAAGGTGGAGGCGCCGGCGGCGAATTCCGGCGTATTGGTCTTGCCCAGAATGATACCGCCCTCCTGCTTCACCCTCTCCACCAGCAGTTCATCCACATCGGGCACGAAGCTCTCATACAGCTTTGAGCCGTAGGTGGTGCGGATGCCAGCGGTCATGGTAACGTCTTTTATCGATACCGGGATTCCGGCCAGCAGCCCGGCTTCATCTCCCCGCATGATGGCCGACTCGGTCTTTCTGGCCGCTTCCAGAGCCATTTTCGACACAAGAGTACCATAGGCGTTAATCACCGGGTTAATCTTATCGATTCGCTCCAGAAACGCCTGTATCAGCTCCACTGGAGAGATGACTTTCTTGCGGAGCATCTCTCTTAATGCCACCGCCGGGGTGAAACACAGGTCTTCTGAACTCAAATTTTGTTTTTCGGTCATTACCAAACGCTCCTCGCTTTGGACATGGTGAACCTTTCCTCTCTTTTTCTCGAAATTTCTGAATTTGGCAAATATCTAGAGCATGGCGACGGAAAAGCCGCCATCCACGGGAAGAGCCACACCGGTGACGTAATCAGATGCCCGGCTGGCCAGGAAAACGGCGGTACCGGCGATGTCATCCGGCTCACCCCACCGACCGGCCGGCGTGCGCGTGTTGACCCGCTCTTCCAGCTCTGGCATGTCCTTCCTTGCCTTTCTGGTCAGGTCAGTATTGATAAAACCGGGCAGGATAGCATTTACCTGGATATTATCCTTTGCCCAGGCATTGGCCAGACATCGTGCCAGCTGCACAATACCACCCTTGCTTGATGAGTAGAGCGTCACTTTGGCCGCGCCGAAGATGGAAGTCATGGAGCCGGTGTTGATAATCTTGCCGCCGCCGGCCGCTTTCATCGCCGGATAGACTGCCTTCGAACAGAGAAAGGCGCTTCTCAGGTTGACATCCAGCACTTCATCCCACTCATCCACCGTATAATCCTGCGGGAACTTGCGAATATTGGTGCCGGCGTTGTTGAACAGGATATCTATCCTCCCAAAAGTATCCAGCACCTTTTGCACCATGTCTTTTACCTGTCTCTCTTCCTTGACGTCCACCTTCACTCCAATCGCCTTCACGCCGAACTCGTTCTGGAGTCCTTTCACCGCCTCGGCCGTTTTGGCCTCATTGCGGGCGGCGATAGCCAGATTGGCCCCCGCTGAGGCCAGCCCGCGCGCTATCCCCAGACCGATGCCTCCGTTCCCGCCGGTGACAATCGCCACCTTTCCCTTTAGATTGAAAAGGTCTTTCATTTCTCTCCTCCGTAGCTCACTGCGCTGTCTATGTATTCTATACTATTTCTGGGGTTCGATGATAACCTTGATGGAATCTCCGGCTTCGGCAACAAGCTGGAAGCCCAGGCCCGCCTTCGCCAAAGGCAGGCGGTGGGTAATCATCTGCCGCACCGGGATGGCGCCAGCTCGAATTATGTCCAGTGCTGTCTGGTAGTCGTAAGGGCTGGCACCATAGCTGGTGGTCAGCGTGACATCAGTACGCCAGAAAACCTCATTCAGGGATATGGGGATGGAAACGCCGGGGTCTGTGGGTGCGAAGAGCAGAATTGTCCCCCCGCGCTCTACTGAGGCTAATGCCTGGTTGACCGCCGCGGCGGCGCCGGTGCCGACTATCACCAGGTCGGCCAGATAGCCATCGTTGACCTCACGCAGTCGGTCAGGCGAGTATTCTTTCGCCGGCATGGCAGCATCAGCGCCGAACCTTTTGGCCGCATTCAGTCGAAAATCATTGACATCTGTAGCCACCACGCGCCTGGCACCCAGCGTTCGAGCCAGCTGCAAATGAAGCAATCCGGCAATACCGCTGCCGATGACCAGCACGCTGCTGCCCGGCGGCATATTTGCCACCCTCTGTCCGCGAAGCACACAGGCCAGCGGTTCAATAAACGTTGCCTCTTCATAAGACATCTCATCAGGCAACGGGAAGACACCGCGGTCAACGTTAATAGCGGGCACCCGTACGTATTCCGCAAAGCCACCGGGGTCGAAGTTCGTCTTTCGCAGGGTGTCGCACATGGTGTGGTGGCCCCTCAGGCAGTAATAGCAGGTGTTGCAGGGTACATGGTGCGCCGCTGATACACGGTCGCCTCCTTTGAAACCCTCCACGCCATCTCCCACCTCCACAACCTGCCCGCCGATTTCATGGCCAAGCACCAGCGGCGCCCTATCCAGCCGATACCATTCCATAACATCGCTGCCGCAGATGCCGCTGGCTTCTATACGCAGGAGCAGCTCACCGGGGCCAATTTTCGGGACGGGCATCTCCTCAACACGGACATCCCGGTTGTTATACCACATGGCCACACGCATGTTCTTTTTAACCGTGGCGGTCATTGCTTCTTCGCCTCGCTCTTCTTTTCGCCATCGTACAGTGCTTGAGCTTCTTCAGGCGCTGCGTTCCCATGCACAATGGCGCGAATTGCTTTTATCATGGCCGCCGGAAATTCGTTCTGCCAGATGTTCCGCCCCAGATTCACCCCGATGGAGCCTTTCTGTATGCCATCATGGACGAATTCAAATATCTCCAGTTCAGTATCAACTTGGGGCCCGCCCGCCATAACCACCGGAACGGGACAGCCTCCGGTTACCTTCTCAAAGTCTTCACACCAGTACGTCTTGACCACCCGCGCCCCCAGCTCGGCGGCGATGCGGCAGGCGAGGGCCAGATAGCGGGCATCCCTTTTTTCCAGCTCTTTCCCCACCGCGGTAACCGCCATGACCGGGATGCCGTATCTCTCGCCATCATCAACCAGTCTGGCCAAGTTCAGTAACGATTCTTTTTCATAATCACTGCCCACGAACACGGAAATGCCAACCGCCGAAGCATTAAGGCGAATGGCCTCTTCCATTGAGGTGGTAATCCCTTCATTGGCCAAATCTTTCCCCACCACGCTGGTACCGCCCGATACTCTGAGAATAACTGGCTTGCTGTTATCGGGTGCAACTGACGAGCGCAAGACTCCCCTGGTAACAAAAAGAGCATCGGCATAAGGTAAGAGAGGCTTGATAGTCTTTCCCGGCTCTTCCAGTTTTCGCGTTGGGCCCTGAAAATACCCATGGTCTATTGGTAAAAACAGAGCATGGCCATCGGGCTGGATTAGCTGTGCCAGACGGTTTGCCATTCCCCACTCCATTTCACGCCCTCCTTTCTGCTTAAACGGTTCAATCTCTTTAATTTAAGTAACAGGTAATTATTTGTCAACCGAAAAATAATCGACGGGCTGTAAGGACTGTAGACAGGCAGGGATTCTGGTGATACCATAGTGCTGGCCCGATGATTTGATTAAAAAAGAAAGTGAAGGGATATGGTCATGGATAGCTATCAAATTATGCTGCCAAGAAAGATTCTTTTCGGTGCTGGCTGCCTCGACCGCATTGCCGATGAAGCCCGCCAACTGGGGGCACGACGGGCTCTCATTGTCACCGACCCCGGTGTCTACCAGGCGGGGCTGACCGAACCGGCGAGAGAACCGCTGGTGGGTGCCGGGATTGACGTGGACGTCTTCTCTGAGGCCGAGCCGGAACCGACCTTGCCCTGGCTTGATGCCACCGCCGCCAAAATGCGCCGGCAGAAATACGACCTTCTCGTCGGCGTTGGCGGCGGCTCGAGCATGGATTTCGCCAAAGGATTATCCGTGCTGCTGACCCATGGCGGCAGCGGGCGGGACTACCTTGGAGTCGACAAGGTGCCCGGTCCGGGAATTCCTGTCTTTGCCCTGCCCACCACCGCCGGAACCGGCAGCGAGGTGACCAACATCGCCATTTTCGGTGACCCGGAGCGAGAGCTGAAGGCGGGCATGGTCAGCCCTCACCTTTTTGTGCATCTGGCACTGGTCGACCCCACCCTGACCTATGGCTGCCCGCCCAGGGTCACCGCCGCCAGCGGCATGGACTCGCTGGTGCATGCCATAGAGTGCTATACCAGTAAAAAGGCCAGTACCTTCAGCGATACGTTAGCGCTGGAAGCAATGAAACTGATAGTTGGCAACTTAAAGACGGCGGTCAGAGACGGCGCCAATAAAGAGTCGCGCAACGGGATGTCGGAAGGAGCACTGCTTGCCGGAATGGCCTTCGTCAACGCCAGTTGCGCCGCCGTCCATGCCCTCGCCTATCCGCTGGGTTCACGCTTCCACGTGCCGCATGGCGTCGCCAATGGCCTTCTTCTCTCCTATGTTATGGAATGCAACCTTCCCGCCAGCTTGGCCAAATACGCCACTGTAGGCCGGATGCTGGGGGTTGAAACGGAGGGACGTTCACCGCAGGAAGCGGCAGAGCAGGGAGTTCTCGCCGCCAGAACGCTGGCCGCGGATATCGGCCTCCCCGTCCGATTGCGCGACCTCGGGGTGCCGAGGGAAGCACTGGAAGGTATGGCCGTCGCCACCATGGACGTTACCCGACTACTGGACTCCAATCCGAAGCCGCTTACGCTGGATGATGTCCGTCAAATATGGCAGAACGCCTGGTAACCATCGTTTTTTCTATCTGGATGGCGTGCCGACT
>Ga0315548_1003724_pt1 | contig 11284 bp, 7 predicted proteins | sample SalMarSW160110MG_2_FD_202540 | JGI IMG/M metagenome (GOLD analysis project Ga0315548, IMG submission 202540) | Salt marsh sediment microbial communities from the Plum Island Ecosystem LTER, Massachusetts, United States - Salt Marsh Sediment SW1601-110 ... | reverse complement strand
CCCTCGATATTGTAAATGAACTCAATGCAGTATTAAATATACAGCAGGGCGGTGAAATAGCTGCTAACCTTCGCAAACTTTACCTGTTTATGAGCAATCGTCTCGCCGAGGCCAGTATAAAACGCGACCCACAAATGATTCGTGAGGTAATTTCTTTGATGGAGGAGCTTAACCAGGGCTGGAGAGCTATTACAGGCTAAGCTATCGCAGTGATTTGGGCTGCTTATGGATTTGCAGGTGCTTAGGGGGGACAGCAAGTTTTTTGCTAAGTTTGTAGAATAACTTATCACTCACAAAACTAACCGGAGAGGGCGGAATTCCAGGCTTCGCCTTAGAACCAAAATTTGCCTCGGGCAAATTTCCATAGGGGTTCCGCCCCTCTGGCATCCCCTTCGATTTCACTCAGGGTCCTGTCACCCCGACTACGTGGGAAAATCCTTTTCCCACACCCTTTGGGGGGTTCAAATCCCGCCTACCCAAAGTAGGCAGCACATCGGAGAGGGCGGGATTCGAACCCGCGGTACGGGTTTATACCCATACGACGGTTTAGCAAACCGTTGCCTTCAGCCACTCGGCCACCTCTCCAAATTACAACTAAGAATCAATTTACACCTTAAATGTAAGGATTGCAAGAAGATAACCCCCAGGTGCAGTTTTTTGCTATAATTTCACGAGAGCCGCCAGCAGTGAGTAGCTCGACGAATCCATAGTTACCCTAAAAAACCACCCCCATGAACATTCATTTGAAGGCTGTAAACCTTATCCTCGCAGGTAATATAAAGCGTCTTATTTTCCGGGCCGCCGAAGGTAGTATTTGAGCAGAATTCAGGTACCGGCACCATCTCCAGTTGCTCGCCTTGCGGTGAGACAATCCAGATACCTCCTAAACCGGCGAAGTAAAGGTTACCTCGCTCATCGATTGTCATACCGTCCGGGTCGTTATTACTTGGAGGGCTGGTCGGTTTGAAGAAAACCGCTCCTGTCCCCAGCGTTCCGTCCGGATTAATGGGAAAAACCCACCAGCGTTTCCAGGTTGTGTTACTGCTGCTGCTTTCTGCGACATAAAGCTTTGTGCCATCGTTCGAGGCGATGATGCCGTTCGGCTGATATAAACCGCTTGCCACTCTCGTTACTGTATTATCGGGTTCAAGCAAATATACACCCTGATCAGCTGGTCCAGTGCTCCAGTCAGGACCGGTGAAATAAATGTTGCCATTTTCTGTTTGGCAAAGGTCGTTCGGTTTTTTGTCAGTTCCGCCTGCAATGACCTGTGAATCCTCGGGGCCGCTTGCGCCGATTTGGTGGCTGGAAATTTGTTTGGGATTTTCATCTGCTGTTAACAGCCGGCCTTCCAGCGAGAGAAATGTCCCGTTCGTATATGGTGTACCGCTCATCCAGACAGTGACACTTCCCGGTGAGTCGAGGCGGAGCAATTGATTATCGGTTCTGTTAGTAAAGTACAGTTTGTTTGTAGCAGGGTCCCACGTTGGGCCTTCAAAATACGTGTCTTCTGAGGAGTATACTTCAACGAGTTCTGCGTCTTCGACAATCAAAGGAAGTTCAGGTGCTCCCGTCCAGTACTTGGCGAAGACAGCAAAATCTTTAAAGTTAACGATACCGTCTCCATTGGGGTCAGGGGCGATGTCAGCTTCTAATGGTGTACTTGTTGCTGTCTGCAGCCACTGTCCTGATATCATCTGCAAATCGTTGTAATCTACGAAGCCGTCACCATTAAAATCGGACGGATTCGGAGTCGATAGCTCGATACCATCGTCGGTTCCCAAATTACGAGAATACTGTTTGTCGGTAGAATTATTCCAGTGCTCGTGCACACCTAAGCTTTCCAGAGCCACACCACTATGATTGGGGTCATAGAATGTCCCTGAACAGGGGTCATTTGCCAGTGCTGCTTCGTGCAAATAGTCGTCTGTGCCAGACTTATGGGGATGGTCTGTCCACTCGGTGTAAAGAAAGTCATTAGCGACTGAGTCGACGGCCACTTGGTCCATCGAAATGAAGATGCTGGATGGCCAGTCATTATTAAATGGCGTCATAGACCATTTGAGAGGCTCCGACGCCCAACCATGTCCTGCGAATAGACCATCGATTAGTGAAATCAGCGTTTTGCCTCCCAGCTCCGGATGCCCCATCAAATCGACTATCGCCCTATAGTACCCCATTCCGGGCCGCTCCGTAGCACGCGTAAGGTGCAAATTATAGTATCCACCCGCATCTGGGTTTCTCTTAAGCGAGCCATAGTGGTTTTTCCCACTAAGCGTAATACCGGAGTCATCATGACTCTTCAATATTGGGAAGTTGATAAAGTATTCTGCATTTGCGAAGGCGACAGGTATATAATCCTGAGTTTTTCCGGAGGCGCCCGTCGTGCTCCAGTAAAACTTCACAGTAGACAACGTGGCTGGTTCACGTCCTTCGCCGCCGACCCTGTCGAAGTAGACAACATCTGGGAACTCGGCATGAACGATATTATACCAGTAGTGAGGCATTACTCTGGTAGGGTCTCCTATTGAAATATCAGTCTGGTTTACACCGACGATATTCACAAGCTGGCTCAAAATCGCAATGGTGAGCTGCGGGGAGTTATCTATAAGGTCGATGAACTCGGGACCATCCCACCACCCAGGAGTTGGTTTATTGCGGTCACCATCGAAAGTCAAAGTCATATTAACTTTAATGCCGATTTTTTCGCCGGACGTGTAGCCGACATCACCTTTTCCCATTCGCTGATTGAAGTTTCTGAATATTGCGTCCCAGGCGTCATAATCGCTGTTTTGGCCGGCCAATGCCCTAAGTGACCTGGAGAGCATTTTATTGACGGCCTGCTGATTAGTGCAGGCGCTTGAATACCAGCGTTCTCCCGAGCCGGGGCCGGCCCAATCCGTGGCATTGGAGTCGTGAATCCAGACAACACGGCCGGGTTGGACGCCCTTGGCTTCGCCCATTGGAGCGTTAGCAATCCGTGGCTCGTGGCCATAGATTATTTTCTGGTCGGTGCTGCTCATAGCTGCATAGATAAAGGCAACGCTGGTAGCGACGCAAATTGCTGCTACAGCATAGCGTGCCTTGCTCATGTACTTTTTTGCCCTGCGGAAGGCAACGACTGAGCCAATCAAACCCATAAGCCAGATTACAAAGCTTGATGCCAGTGGAAATGCTACACGCTGGCACGGGTACGTAGCTCTTGATGGTTTTGGTATCACCCGTACCATGAACCAGATTAGGGCTAATAGCCCTGTAACTGGGAATATAAATCGTAACCATTTATGGCTTCTACGGTTTGCAGAAAGTTTTTTCGGACAAGTTGAAGGGTCGTCTTTTCTTTGTACATGCGACATTTTAACTACTCCTTATTATCGTTATACTTGAAATTCTACTTTCTCGCCGCCGCATAGCTTTGGCGAAGCGGGGTCAGTATCAATAAACAATATCACCATCACGCAATGTTTTGATATCTCTCGCTACAATTTCCGAAATGATTTGCTCTTGCTCATACAGAACCGGCTTTGACCACTTGGTAGCATAATCGGTTGACTCAACCTCGCGTTGCTGACCTGGGGCTTTTCTTCTTATTGCGGTGATTTTTCGCTGTTCTGCCAAAATCTTTTCTGCTAGGTCAAATTTCGGAATTTCAGTGACTTGCTCGGTTTTTTCTGAATTTCTTTTTGGAGTTCCGGGTATTATGTCCTTGGCGCGTAGTATACGGCCTTTGGTTTGTTTTTTATCAACATAATTTTTATCGTTGCTATCGGCCTTGCTCAACGTCATAGCCTCCTCTAGTATGTATTCATTTTAATGAAATCATTGCGATTAGTCAAGGGCAAAATAGCTTTTATCTGCGGTTATTGGCCTGTAGCCGCCGATTGTTTATGTGATATTTGTTTTTACCGGGATATTATGTGTTTTTTTGTTCGAGGAAGGCATCCAGGATTTCTGCGGCTGCGATGGCGTCAAGATGCTTTTTTCTTTTTTTGCCTTTAGGAAACTCGGCAGAAGTCAGCTTGTCTTCAGCGGCGAAACTGCTCAGGCGTTCATCCTGAAAGTGAACAGGTATGTCAAGATGTTCTTTTAGCTGCTCAGCGAACTTTTTGACAAGTTTTGCCTGGGCCCCTTCGGAGTCGTCCATATTCAAAGGCAATCCCAGCACGATAGCCTCTATGTTTTCAGCTTCGACTATATCTGCAATCTTTTTTATTAGCCCTTTTTGGCTCTCGATTACGGCTAAAGGAGAAGCGATGATCTCTGCTGGGTCACATATTGCCAATCCCGTGCGTTTAGTGCCGTGATCTATTGCCAGGTATCTCATTTTCCAACAGTTCGAATTGTATATATTTATTGTTCTGTCACAGAAATTTTTCGCCGCCATGCTGTTTTATCAGTTCGAGCAGCTCCTTTATTTTGTCGGTCTGGCTGATATGACATACCAGTGTGGCGTCGTTGCTGTGGGCCACGACTATGTTTTCCAGACCAATCGCGGCGATTAGATGACCTGTGTCTTCGGTTACAAGGATGGAATTTTTACAGCCCAGCAGCTCGCTTATACCGGCTACTACAATGTTCTTGTTCTTGTCAGAGCTGATAATATCTGCCAGCGCCGCAAAAGAGCCCATATCGAGCCAGCGGCAATCCAGTTGTATTGCGAAGACGTTTTTGGCCTTTTCCATAACAGCAAAGTCGATACTGATTTTTGGTAATTTTACAAATTGTTCTTTGAGAGTTTGCTGCTGACTTGGCCCGGCCCAGGCGGCCTTGATTTGTTGGAAAGGTGGGGTGGATTCCGGCAGGAAACTGGCTAAATTGTCCAGAATTGTCTTGGCTTTCCAGACAAACATTCCGGAATTCCATGAGTATTTGCCGCTGGCTATGTATTCTTTTGCTGTTTTTTCATTTGGTTTTTCTTTGAAAGATTCCACGGAATGTATTGTGTTTTTACAGTCAGGGTACTTCTGGGTAGCGCCACATTTAATATAACCAAGCTGAGTGCTTGGGAAGGTCGGCTTGATGCCGAAAGTAAGCAGGTTGTCCGGGTTATTATTGACAAATGCCAGAGCGTCTTCGAGTGCCTGTTGCAGCACCTCAGGCGGTTCTATGAGCTGGTCAGCGGTAACGACCGCCATTGTTGCATCGGGGTCATATTTGCTCAGGATTGTTGCCGCCAGTCCGATGGCACCGGCTGTGTCACGGACAGCGGGTTCTGCGATGACGTTATCGTAGGGCAGCTCCGCCAGGTTCTCGCGGACTAAGTCTGCAAAGCCGGCGTTGGTGAGGGTAATTATGTTTCTGGTGTCGAATATCGGCCTGAGGCGTTCAAAACAACAGCGAAGAAGCGTCTGGCCGTCGAGGAGCTTTAGGACTTGTTTGGGACGTTTTTGTCGGCTCAGCGGCCATAATCTCTTTCCGGTTCCGCCTGCCATTATCACTACATAGTTCATTACCAAACCCCTTCATCTGCCAAAGAGTCGTATTCAAAAAAGTGTATCAAACCGTGAAGTTGTCGTCAACTTCAGTCATAGACCGGATTTGCTGTGCTAATTCTTTATATTCTTTGCCGGGCTTGTCCATAAGTGCAAACGTGGCTTCCTTACCTAATTCAACGGCTGGCTGGTCATAAGTATTTATGCCGAATAGTGCGCCGGCAAAAGATGTTGTCACCTCGAACAGATAGATAAACTCACCGACCGTATAAGCATTTACCTCAGGAAAGACGACCGTAAGGCAGGGACGTTTGCTGGCTAAAAGTGCGTACTCAGTTGCCTTCTTTTCGCTGTTGAACAGCACGCTCAAATCTTTATTGGCTAAATAATCAAGCTCAGGTGCACATTCAGGAGCAGGGCCTATCTTTAACTCTCTATCGAAATTTCCGACCTGAAGGAAGGTGAACAGTTTGTCATTAGGTCCTTCACGATATAATTGTACCTGGCTGTGCTGGTCGGTTGTCCCGAGTGCTTTTACGGGCGTTGGGCCGATATAGACTTTGTTGCCTTTGAGGTCTTCTGATTTGCCCAGACTTTCAGCCCAGAGCTGGCGATACCAATCAGCTAAATCCTTGAGGTGGTAGCTGTATGGCATTATTACGGAAATTTTTTTGTCTCGATTGTAGTAGTGCCGGTTTATCGCGGCGTTAAGAGCTGCTGGATTTTTATAGAAATCCTCGCAGCTGACTCTCTTATCCATATCACGGGCGCCTTCTAAGAGCGAGTCGATATCGATTCCGCACATCGCAGCGCTGAAAAGCCCGACATCACTTAAGATACTAAACCTGCCGCCGACACCGTCGGGAACGATAAGACTTTTGAAACCCGCCTCGTCAGCTATACTACGCAAAGTCCCTTTCTCTGTGTCGGTTGTTACGATGACCTGTTTTTTCAGGCCTTCGGGGCCGAGCTTGTCGAGAAGCAGTTGGCGAACAATCATAAATTGAGATGCTGTCTCTACGGTCCTGCCGGATTTGCTTATGACGTTGAAGATTGTTTTATCGAGCTTATCATCGACCCAATCCAAAAAAGAACCTAATTGAGCGGGGTCAACATTGTCGAAGACGAAAAGACGCGGACCTCGTCGCTGGGCGGCATCGATGTTGTACATATATGGATTTAATGCGGTTTGCAAGGCGATATTACCCAGCGCAGAGCCGCCTATACCGAGAACAACGAGGTTTTCGCAATCACCTTTCACTTTGGCAGCAAGGTCTTTGATTCTCTTGGGGTTTTCTTTGCTATAAGGCAGGTCTCTGTATGGTGTTTTTCCGGCTTTTCTTTCCTTATTCAGCTGAATAATCAACGGTGAAGTTTGTTCGGCGAGTTCGGCAAACTGTTCGTTTGTTATACCATGTTCTGCACCAATAACATCTGCTGTAACATTTTTATAATAGAATTCGATTTCTGATTTTGACACTGGCATATCCCTTTCGTATCTGTTTACTTTTTTGCTATGGTTTTTGCCGGATAAACAACAGAATCTGCGGTAAATCCATACCCTAAACGTTTACCTTTGAAAGGCCGGCGTATTTTAGCATGAGTGTTTTTGTCTGTCCAGAGTTGAATTCGACCACCACCACGCTGTTTTCGCCCATATCGATAAACTCTTTGACCCTGCCGAGGCCGAAAGATTTGTGCCGAACCAGCTCACCGGCAGCAAAGGCATAAAGCGTATCACGGGCTTCCAGCCCGTGATACCACGGCCAGGATGGCCGTGGTACATTTTGGTTCGATTCGGAAAAGTCTATCTCCAGTTCGAAGAGAAACTGCGAAGGTATAGTTCGCAGCAGTTGGCCTCGTATTGTTCGGTATCGGGCGTAGCTTATATGTAGGCTGGTTTTGGCCCGTGTTATGCCGACAAAAAGTAGTCTGCGTTCCTCTTCAAGCTCATCGTCGTTTTCGCTTTCACTGCTTCTTTCGTGTGGCAATAGGCCCTGTTCGACGCCGGCGATAAAGACATTTTCAAATTCCAGTCCCTTGGCAGTATGTAATGTCATAAAGGCGACTTTCTCACTGGAGCCGTCATACGCATCGGCATCGCTGAAGAGCGATATTTGCTGAAGATAATCGATGAGTTCCGGTTGCTCTGTTTGCTTATCATATAAAGCGGCGGCGTTTATCAGCTCATTTATATTCTCGATTGCATTTTGTCCATCAGGACCGGCTTCTCGAAGTGACTTTTCCAGGCCGGATTCGATAAAGACTCTCTCGGCAAGTGGCGCCACATCACCTTTAATATCTTTTTTGAACATTTCGAGCATTTTGACAAAGCCGGCAATTTTTTCCTTTGGGGCTTTGGAAAGAGAATCGATATGCTCTGACTTTTTCAGTGCTTCGAGAAAACTGAGCTTGTGCAGGGATGCATAAGCACGGACTCTATCGATAGTGGTTTTTCCGATACCGCGGGCAGGGGTGTTGATAATACGCAGTAGTGCAATTTCATCGTCGGGATTAACGAGGACCTTCAAATATGCGAGTATGTCGCGGATTTCTTTTCTGTTGTAGAATTCAACGCCTCGCACAACCTGGTAGGGTATTTTATTGTGGATAAATGCCTCTTCAAGCAGGCGGCTCTGGGCGTTAACACGATAGAATACGGCTATGTCTTGCAGCGAAGCCCCTTTGCCCGAAAGCTCTTGTACTTTCAGGGCGATGGACTGGGTCTCTTCGGCTTCATCCTCGAAAGAGCTTATAACGGCGTCAGTGCCATGTGGTTTTGTGGGGACAAGCTTTTTTTCTTTTCGGTTTTGGTTTTGTGCTATCAAATTATCGGCAACAGCGAGAATGTTTGGCGTGCTGCGAAAGTTTTCCTCCAGCTTTACGACCATGGCATCGGGCCAGTCTTTCTCGAAGTTTATTATATTTCTGATGTCGGCACCGCGCCAGCGGTAAATCGACTGGTCCGGGTCGCCCGTTGCGCAGATATTGTTATGTTGCCAGACGAGCGCTTTGGCAATTACGTATTGGGCGCGGTTGGTATCCTGATATTCGTCGATGAGCAAAAATTTGAAGCGATTTGACAGCTCGCAGCACACGTCAGAACAATTTTGGAGTAAGAGGGCGGTTTTCATCAATAAGTCATCAAAATCCAGCGCATTTTTTTCGGCTAAGATATCTTGATAGCGGGCGTATAATTTGGCCAGTGTTTCTGTAAAGAAATCGTCGGCGATGGCTTTGAAGTTATCGACGTCTATCAGGTTATTTTTCAGGCGGGAGGAGATTGCATCGAGCATTCGAGCCGGCGGAAAGTTCGTGGTATCAAGTTCACAATCTTTTATCGCCTGTTTTATACATCTGGTCTGGTCGGCCTGGTCATAGATACTAAAGTTGGGATTTATACCCGCCTTATCGGCATACTGACGGAGGATTCTAACGCATAAAGAATGGAAGGTGCTGATACGCGCACCTGCGGAAGCCCCGAGTGCGATTGCCCTTTGTCGCATCTCCTCGGCGGCTTTATTGGTGAAGGTTATTGCACAGATATTGTACGGCTGGATACCAGAATCGATAAGGGCTGCGATTCGGTATGTGATGACGCGGGTTTTACCGCTGCCCGGCCCGGCAAGAACGAGCAATGGCCCTTCAATATGAAGGACAGCTTTTTTCTGTGAAGTGGTCAATTGTTGCAGGAGAGAATTTTGCATAGTTGAAGCTTATTGTGTTTGTTTTTGCTGTTCAATCAGTTTTTCCTCTTGTTGTTTTAATTGCTCGGCAAGCTCGGGCCTTTCTATCTTTATCCGGCCGAGCAAGTTCTGTCTCAGGTAGGGGGGATACTGCTGGTCATAAAGAAAGTCCATTATTGCAAGGTATCTTAACAACGGAAATTCGGGCAGGTCAATTCGGTTTCCGTCTCCATATATTGATTTATAATGTTGATGAATTTCTTCTGCCAGTTTTTCCCTGCCGAATGCAGCGTCATCATCACGGATTGCATATAAATAGTAACTTTCTCTCAGGAGAGCTGATATCTGCTCTGTTGCATTATTTATACCTATTCTTTCGAGTTCTTCGAACATCCTCGACCTTGCGAAAACAACTAGGGGGACTTGAAATTCAGGCAGTGGGTACCGCTGTTTCAGTTGATTATAGATTTTTTGTGCCTGTTCTCTATGGCCTGATTGATAGAAGGAAAGCACGGCGTTTTTGAGCATATTTCGATGGCCGTTTCCAAATGATTGCAATCTTTTTATGTCTGCGGTCTTTTCATATTTATCGAGAATTGCCAGCACTGCATTATTATACGGCTCAAACATTCTCAAATCAGGACGCAAAAATATGTCTTTAACAAGCTCGCCTCCGCTCCTGTCTTCCGACTGAGAGATGCGGGGGTCGAAGATAAATATTTTTCCGTTGCGGAATAGATTTTGCAGGCTATGGGCTACGATACGGTCGGTGTTGGTTTCACTAATCTCAATCTCGCTGCCTTCTGGGAGCTCATCTGAGCCGGCTTGCTGCAAACCTTTTACGGCCCAGTAAATTGCGTGACTGTCAGGATGCCGCCAATCCAGGGGCAAATGAGTATTTGGCTCGCTCCCAGGGGGGGTGGAGCCTGCCGTAGCCTGGAAGTCAATGGGGCCGTACGTTTTATTTATCTCCTGCATCAAAACAGGGTCAAGCTTCCAGTAATTGCGCAGCTCGTAGGCCTTGGCGAAAATATCAAATTTTTTCAGGGTTTCTGTACCTCTAAAGTCATCTATTATTCTGCCGGCAGCCGGCTTGAATCTGCTTGCATTCTGTCGTAGTAACAAATAATGGCTGACAAACCTGGCGCCTTCGGTGGAAAATGTGTCATCAGCAGATGCCAGTTCTGTAATCAGTTCATTGGCATCATTTTTAATGAGCCGCCATTCTGTAGGTGCTTTGGCGAGGGCTTCGAAGTATTCGTTATCAGCGGCTCCGAGCAGTGGTTCCATTGCCAAAGCCAGTTGAATTTTGTAATATTTGTGTGCGTCATCAGCTATGCCGCCTATTTTGTGCTGAAATATTCTGGCCAGTTCGCGATAGAGTTCAAGACTCCTTGGGTTCCATCGAAGGCCCTTGTCTCGAAGCAGTTCATAGCCGTTTCTTACCCACAGCCAGCGTTGGTCCGGCTGGGTTGCGGGCATGGCGACAGAAATATTATAAGCCATATTCCACGCCTGGAATTCCCAAACCTCAGCAAAGCGGGGCTGTAATGTGGTTATCCATTCGGCGAGCTGTTTTGCGTCAAAGAACTGCCCTTGTTCTTTAAGTTTATCTGCCCGTATCCATAAGGCATCTACGACCAGACCGCGAAAGGCTCCGGTTGCGACAGTTGCAAATGCCAATGTAGGAGGAACATTTTCAGCCCTTTCGATAATCAGGTTCATTTGCTCTCGCTGCAAATTTATATAGTCCAGCCATATACCGGCGGTAATAAGTAAAAAGGCCGAGAGCGAAATACAAACAGAACAAATTATTGAGTCACGCCAATGCATAATGAACGTTCAGAGTTTTTTGTCGGTTGTTCATGGACTACGAACGATGAACTAAAGACTATAAACTAAATTATAATTTTCGCAATTTCCCTAAAGCTGAAAATAAGCAAGCCGAGAACCAATAGTAAAACCGCCTTGATACAAATCAAGAAAAAGGATACTTTTGCTAATAAAAACCAGCTTAAATATTGCCCAGAAACCATGAATTGTGTAGGGTTAAATTTATCAAACTGAGGCATCAGCAGGATCATAGGTCTGATGGTGTAACGATAAATATTACTCAGACTTTCACCAAGAAAGTCGAAAGATTCTATAAAGAAACTACTAAAGCTC
>Ga0315548_1003717_pt1 | contig 11289 bp, 8 predicted proteins | sample SalMarSW160110MG_2_FD_202540 | JGI IMG/M metagenome (GOLD analysis project Ga0315548, IMG submission 202540) | Salt marsh sediment microbial communities from the Plum Island Ecosystem LTER, Massachusetts, United States - Salt Marsh Sediment SW1601-110 ... | reverse complement strand
TTATATCCACTGATTTTATTTCCTCGAGTCTTTTTCTCAAATCGTCCCGTATTGCCGTTATGAATTTCATTTTACCTCCCATTGAGTTTATCCACTATATCAGGTATTTCTGTTTCAAGTAAGTCGGGCATCGCAGAGTCTATTCTTCCCCAGGTCGGTATCAAATGAGAACCCAGTGGATGTTTATAGAATTCTTGCGTTGCTATATCAAATGCCGTAGTAAACTTTTCAATTGCAATCGTTTCTCTGTTCCGGTCATATTTGAGACCATTTATCAGAGCTAAGTTCTTGTATTTTTCTACAAATTCCATGGCATAATCATAATATGTTATTTTAAGAGTTCGTATGGTTTCCGGCGAGAAAATTATTCCATCCTGAGAAAGTACTCTGAAAAATGTTCTTGCGATGTCTATTGCCATTCTCATTATACCCGAGGTTATGTTATCAGAGTCAAATTCTTGATGTTTATGATCATAGCGATCTACTAAATCTACCTGGCATATACTGGATAAGTCCAGGTGGGTATAAATTTCACGCAGGAGACCGATTTCCAGTCCCCAGTCAGAGGGAAAGCGAATTCTTCTCGTTAATTCGGTTATCATTGCCACTTCTCCGGAAAGAGGATAACGGAAAGATTCGAGATAATCGAAAAACTCCCGGCCGCCAAAAATTTTCTTGAGTGCTTTTAAGAGAGGTGAAAAGAAAAGGCGTACCGCTCTTCCATGCAGCACATCTGCAACTCTTGCATAATAACCCTTCGCGAAATCGTAGTTAAGTCTTTTGGAAAGGACAGGATAGGTGAGACGGGCTAAAATATCTCTTGAATAAGTACGTATGTCGCAATCGTGTAAGGTTACCATATACACCTCGCTCTTGGCCAAAATGTAGCCCATAGCTGTCCAGACGCCTCTTCCCTTTCCTCTTTTTCCGGGATCAAGTCCATTTTTTTTGAGCCGTTTATACACGTCTTGAATTTGCGGAGAATCGTTCCAGAGAATAGTCGTTTTTGTAGGCATTTTAGAGAAAAATTTTCTTGCGTGGTTGAATTGTGTTTTATTTGCTTTATCGAGTGAAACCACTATTTCGTGTATATAGTCCGCTTCTTTTAATTGTTCTACAATCCCGGGAAGAGCTTTACCTTCAAGTTCCGAGTAAAGGGAAGGCAGGAGCAGGGCGACTTTTCTTTCTTTGCTAATTTCTCTGAGACTGTTTTCGATTTTTTCAAGAGAATAACCCGGTAGTTTGTGTAATGTTGTTATAATACCATTTTGAAAAAAATCAGACATTTCTGCCCTCCAATGCTTGTTTTATGGCTTTTTTCCAAGCGAGTGGTCCAAAGTCATCAAAGCTTTTATATTTTGTATTTTTTTTATTTCTAAGTAAAATAGGATAATCACATTCATCGAGCATGGAATAATCGTTAGGAGAATCTCCGATACCTATTGAATAGCCTTTCTTTTCTTTTTTGATTATTTTGACTGCTTTTCCTTTCGATGTTCCTTTGTATAACTGATAAAAATTTCCTCCCCAGTAGATTGTATAACCAGTTGATTTTAGTTCTTCGAGAAAATTATTATTCTCAGTAGTTAAAAAACGAAAAGGTTCTGAAAAGCTCCTGTTTTTTGCCAGTGGAATTAAATGATCCGGTAGTCCTGTAAGTTCATTGATTTTTTCTGTACTCATTTCAGAAAAAATCTCTATTTTTGCGTTCTGTTCCTTTGCAATATTTTGTAAATCATTCTTTATTCCTTCGGATTTCGTGCCTAATTCTTTTCTTTTTCCGTCGATTACCACGAGTCCCCCGTTTTCCGCAGCATATGGACCCGAAAATTCCATTTCTTTAAAGAAATAATCGATTTCTGCGGATGTTTTACTTGAAATAACTGCTATTATAATTCCTTTTTCTATTAAACTATGTATGAAGTCACGAATAGAAATTGCCGAATATGAAGAATCCAGCAGGCAATTATCAAGATCCGTGAAAATTATCATTCAAGTACTCTTTTGAATATTTTTTCTTCGTTTTTTAGATAACTTTTTGGGTCAAATAGATTTTTCAATTCTTTTTTATTTATATATTTCTTGGCTCTTTTATCGTTTTCTATTTTTTCTTTAAAATTACCGCCTTTTTGCCAGACTTCCATGGCGTTTTCCTGTACGATGTTGTAAGCTTCTTCTCTTTTTACTCCTTTATCGAGTAGAGTTATGAGAACCCTTTGTGAAAACACAAGTCCGTTTGTGAGCCAGATATTCTTTTCTATATTATCTTTATATATATTTATATCTTTAATAACGAAAGCGATTTTCTTTAGCATATATACTGTAAGCGTTATAGCGTCCGGAAAAAAGATTCTTTCCGTAGAGGAATGAGAAATATCTCGTTCGTTCCACAAAATTATGTTTTCCATAGCTGTTATCAAATATGACCGTAGCAGACGGCTCATTCCCGATAAGCGTTCGCAAAGTATAGGGTTTCTCTTATGCGGCATCGCGGACGAGCCTTTTTGTCCTTTTTTGAAAGGTTCTTCCAATTCTCTTATTTCCGTTCTTTGCGAGTGTCGTATTTCTTGTGCTATGTGTTCGATTGTGGACCCGATAGTTGATAAAGCGAATATATATTCTGCGTGCCGGTCTCTTGGTACGATTTGTGTTGATATTGGTTCCGGTTTCAAATGTAGTTTTTTTAAGGCGAGTTCTTCCACTTTGGGATCGAGATGCGCGAAATTTCCCATTGCTCCGGAAATTTTTCCGTATTCGGTTTCTTTTGAAGCTCTGTTAAATCGCATCTGTGCTCTTTTCATTTCAGAGTACCAAGAAAGAAACTTGAGTCCGAGAGAGGTTGGTTCTCCGTGAATACCGTGAGTTCTTCCTATAATTGGTATTCCTTTACATTCGAGAGCTTTTTCTTTTAAAATTTTAAGGATATTTTCGAGTTCTTTTTTTATGATCGCCGAGCATTCTTTAATCTGGAGGGCGAAGGAAGTATCGACAATATCTGATGATGTTAATCCCTGGTGAAAGTAACGGGTGGAATCTCCTCCTTTTTCTCCTACTGCAGTTATAAAGGATACGACGTCGTGGCGTGTCTTTTTTTCGATTTCTTTTATCCTTTCGGCAGAAACTTCTATTCCTTCCAGAGATTTTGCGGTTCCCTTGGGTATTTGCCCCAATTTTTCACGGGCAGAAAGAACAGCAAGTTCGACTTCAATCCAAATCTTAAATTTATTATCATCAGACCAGATTTTTTCTATTTCTTCTATTTTATATCTTGGAATCATCATCCCTCCTTAAAAGAATTCCACTTTTAGATTATAAAATTATCTTTTATAATGTCAAGGTCGGAACAAAGTTTGGTCTAGAGTCATGAGTTGTGTGTGATGAGTCAAAAAAATTAAAAGCTGACGGCTAAAAATAGATCAACAAACTAACTACACCACTGACCGATGGTTAGGATTCTTTGTGTTTCTGCCGGAGAGAAGATTATTTTACCAAAATAAATTTTGTTAATTTGGTAAAGTTTTCTACTTTTGCTTCTATTTTGATGAAATAGACCCCTGCCGGGTTTATACTTATATCTATCTCTTTTGAATGGAAGCCGGCAGTATTGTTTTCGGAGATTTCTTTTATTCTTGTTCCCTTTATATCGTAAATTTCAAAAACAACATCGGTTCTTTTCGGTAATCCGTATTTTATTTCAAGTTTATTTCCTGTTGTTACTGTTCTTATATCCATTGAATATACCGTAGGAATTTTGGCAAAGGGAACAGGTACAGGAGCGGTAATAGTGAATGTTGCGTCGCTTGTGTCAGAAAGGCTACCGTTAGTATCGGCGATGCTTACAAGACAAGTAGTGGTAGGCGTATTGGGTATTTGCCAGGGATAAACACCCGTGTCGGGCATACTGGTTATTATGTCCGACCAGCTCGTCCCGCTGTCTGTAGAATACTCTATGCTAACGTCTCCGGTTGTAAATCCGGAGTTCCAGGTAATGTTATAGGTGCTGTCTATATACCATTCTTCTCCTCCATTTGGGGCTGTGACCGTTATGTATGGGGTTGGAGATATAGAGAATAATGCATCACTCGTATCCGAAGTGAGACCGGTTGCGGTATCTGTAATCATCACAAGACAGCTGTCTGAAGGCGTATTGGGTATAGTCCAGGCGTAAGCCAGGGTATCACCCGGTTTAGCCGCGATTACCTGTGACCAGTTCGAACCGTTATCTATGGAATATTCGATGCGGACATCTTCTTCGACGGTAAGATTTGTAACCCAGATTATATCATACACACTGTTTATATACCAGTTCTCGCCTCCGTTAGGAGCTGTAATTGTTATATACGGTACGGGAGATATAGTGAAAACGGCGTCGCTTGTATCCGAGGGACTCCCATCTGTGTCGCTTATTCTAACGAGGCAATCCTCTGAGGGCTCGTCCGGTATAGTCCAGGAATGGGTTCCGTCATCCGGAGTGCTTGCGATAACGTCGGCCCAATCGGTTCCATCGTTGATCGAATACTCGATATGAACATCTCCGCTTGTTCCGCCAGAAGTCCAGGTAACGTCTTGAGTGCTTCCGGCCCGCCAATTCTCTCCGCCGTTGGGAGCTGTTACGGAGATAAATGGCGCCGACGATATTGTAAATACGGCATCGCTTACATCCGAGGGGTTTCCGTCCGTATCACTTATTCGAACCAGGCAATTCTCCGAGGGCTCATCGGGTATTGTCCAGGAATGAGTTCCGTCATCCGGAGTGCTTGCGATAACGTTGGCCCAATTGGACCCATTGTTGATCGAATACTCGATATGAACATCTCCGCTTGTTCCGACCGAAGTCCACGTTATATCTTCGTCGCTTCCTACCAGCCAGTTTTCGCCGCCGTCTGGCGCTGAAACTGTTATATCCGGCGTTGTATATATCGTAAATGTAGCGTTGCTTACATCCGAAGGGTCTCCACCATCTGTATCACTTATACGGATCAGGCACTCCTCTGAGGGTGCGTTAGGTATCGTCCAGGGATGAATTCCGTCATCCGTTGTACTCGCGATAACATCAGTCCAGTTTGAACCATTATTGGTAGAATACTCGATATGAACATTCCCGCTTGTTCCGCTCGAATTCCATGTAATGTTTTGGCTGCTGCCAACCTGCCACTCCTCGCTGCCATTAGGGGAGGTTACAGTAATGGAAATATCGGGCATAACAACTTTGCCCCAACCGTAAATATTATCCTTTCCGGGAGGAGGGGTCAAATCGACTGTGCAATCATTATATAAATAACTGCGGATATCGCTGGCAGTATATCCGGTGTGGCGTGACTTAATCAGAGCGCAGACTCCCGCTGTGTGCGGAGATGCCAGAGAGGTTCCATACCAATAACCAAAGGCATGACTGATGCAGTTATCCGGTGCCGCTACGTCGGGTTTCATCCTGCCGTCTGTTGTGGGTCCCTGAGAGCTGAATGGCTCCTGCGGCCCGGAAGTATAGGCGTTTCGATTGATAGCGCCCACAGTTACCACATTGGTAATAGTTCCGGGGTCAGTAAGACTGCTGGATTCTGTATAATAACCCAGATTTTTATCCAGGTTAAATATCGTAAAATTTATATCGATTGCCCCCGGACGTTTTTTTACCAGTATACCATACAGTGTATCATTTTCTGTGTTTAAAAAAGAAATGATTTCCTCTGGATTATGTGCACCGTCTTGATCGATTTTAGAACTATCCACGAGAACCCAGTTTGGATTGTCATATCTTGCAAGGTAAAGATCATAATCCTGATCTTTGTTCGTATAATCGTCCCAATTCATTACGACTCTTACGTATTCTCCGTCAACATAGCGTCCAATCTGATTTATTGTATCATCGGGTCCGCTGAAAACATGGTATCCCGAACCAATATCCGAGAATGTACTTCTATAATGTTGCAGGGCTGAGTTGCCTGCAGAGTTTACCCATAGTATGCCGTTACTTAATGCAGTATTGACAGGGGTACATACATACCCGGTTCCGTCATAATAGCCTCCCGCGTTAAACCATCCCATTGAATGGTTGATGATGTCCACTCCTTTACTGATGCAGGAGTCTATCGCTATTTCAAAGTCTGTTAAATCAGCTATTTTATATAAGTAAAATTCCGCGTCGGGTACTAAATCATATATTGCTTCAGTTACGGCTGTTCCGTGGGGAGTTGTGGTCTGGAGTCCACCACCCTCGAAATCCTGACTTACATAGGTTATAGGTATGTCACCCGTAGCTTGTGCTTCTGTTAATGAATCGAAACCCCCATCGATAACGGCAACTTTAACTCCCGAACCCTCATATCCGGCTGAATGCCATTCGTCGCCGTTCATTAAGACTACTCCTTCGCTTGTTACCGCGTGTTCTTCCGGTTTAATCGGGGAGGTGATTTGCCCAAGCCCGGTAAGTGCGTTAGATACATCTTCAAGTGCGCTTATTGGTATTTCAACTCTCATAGAGTGCTTCGCTTTCGCCTGAATACGCGCGCCGAAGGCTGTTAAATTATGTTCATCGATATCCGCGGTTGTAATACCCTGTTTGGCTAAAACCGTAACGACTACTCTATCTTCGACAATTTCTAGATTGGACTGTTTGGCGAACTTTAAATAATCATTTTTATCGGCTTGAAGTTTGTAGAGTCTTTCTAAATGTGAAGATAAATTTTCTGCGAACGCCGAATGTACGCTTATAAATAAAATAAAAAATACCGCTAAAAACATTTTTTTGTTCATTTTTTACTCCTTTTGTTATTTATAACATAGTAAAGATTTCTTTATATTTTGTCAATGCATAAAATTCTTTATCAGTCATATCCAATACCTTACGACTTCATTTAGAAAAAATAGGGAAGTTTACCCTTGACAAGGTTTGAAAAATAAGTATCATTTATATAAACAATGGGAAAAAATATCGGTAAATTAGGTATAAGTTTAATATTCATTTTCTTGATAGCCAATCAGGCTATTTACGCCCAGGGTTGTAGTTGGGGAAATTACATAGATATTCCGAGCGCGACTGCCCGGGACGGTCTTTTTATTAACTTTAACGGTGGTTACGCGCTTTCCAGTGAAGCTGAGCAAAATGTGGATGTTAATGGTTCGTTGGAGTATAGTATAGCTGGTTTTACCGCGGGATTGAAAGTTTATACCGAGAAAAGTTTCTGTCTCGATTTATCCTATCAAATTTTAGAAGAGAACTTGAATTCACCTGGTTTTTCTATTGGAATTGAAGAGCTTACTAATAGTAAGTTTGTATCTCCGCTTGGAGATTCGGGGTTAATTGATGAATTATATTATTCGCGCCCCCCGGAAATCGCTTCTGCGTACCTGGTTGCCACGAAGGGATTAACCAATAGTATTGAAATGACTCTTGGTTTAGGTAGAGGTAAGTTTGTCGGTTATGGTCCCAGGAGTAAATACCTGAATTTCGATGCTTTTTCCGAAGAAAAACACGCAGATTTTATGGTTGGTATGTTTGGCGGATTAAAGTTTAGTACTCCGGTAGGTTTTACATTCATGGCCGAAACCGATGGGAGAGACGCGAATGTGGGTCTTGGGTATGAATCGGGGATTTGGAAAGGTTCTTTGAGTTTGGGTAAAATAGAACACTTTTTTTCTTCGAATGAAAATTCTCTGATTAATGCGCCCTGGTTAAGTTTATCTTTGTCTGCTAATGTGTTGGGTGGTGGCTTTGGCGGAAGGAAAGAAAATGCTATCGGAACATTAAAGATAGCGCTGAAGGATGAAAAGAGTGGAATCCCTATTCAGGGTAAAATAATTGTTTCTCTGGGTAATATCGAGAGGACTTTTGATGTAACTGCTAAACAAAAAAAAGTACTCACGTTAAAGCCCGGAATTTATAATGTTACTGTTTTTTCGGCCGGGTACAAGATGAAAAGAGCTAATATCCCGGTTAAATCAGGTAGCACCGTAGATTTTGATATCGGTTTGACAAAGGTTATAAATCCCGCGATAAAGAAATCTATGGATTTGACGAAAGAAGCGGCGGCGGATTACAAGTATGGTCGTTTAGAAGCAGCTAAGGAAAAACTTGAAGAAGCAATTACTTTATATCCTAATAACGATAAGGCGAAAAAAGGTTTGAGTTTAATTCGGAAAGTCTTTTCGGATAATGTTACTTCGCTTAAGCAAAAAGCCAGAGCTCGTGAAAATTCCGGAGATATACGCGGGGCAATAGGTCTTTGGGAACAGGTTCTTGTGTGGGAGAACTCTTCTGCGACCCGAAAACATATACAAGATTTAAAAGACAGGTTATCTGCTGCAAGTAGTAAAAGGCAACCTGTCAGGACTACCACTACTAAAAAGCCAGCTCCGGCAAAGAAGAAGCTGGCTTTATCAAAACAGCAAATTGCTGATCTTTACACTAAGGGTTTAAGCGCTTATTTTGACGGTAATTATAAAGAAGCAATAAAATACTTTCAACAGGTGCTTAGCGCGGATCCTTCTCACGCTCAAGCTAAGCGCTATCTCGGAGAAGCAAAGAAACATTAATGTTGTATAAAGAAGCGGGAGTTGATATCCTAAAGGCAGAGGATGCTCTTTCGGCTGTTAAAACCTTAATAAAGAAAACTTTAACTAATAACGTTCTCAATTTACCAGGACATTTTGGTGCAACATATAAAATTCCCGAGGGATATAAAAGTCCCGTACTCGTTTCTTCTATCGATGGAGTTGGAACAAAAATACTCGTGGCTATCGATCATGGTTATTATGAAGGTTTGGGCCATGACATTGTAAATCATTGTGTTAATGATATTCTGGTTATGGGGGCCAAGCCGATGTATATTTTAGATTATTTTGGGGCTGGAAAACTTGAAAAAGGTGTTATAGTCGATGTTGTAAGAGGTATGTCAAAAGCTTGTGAGGAAAATGAATGTTCTATTATTGGGGGAGAAACAGCCGAGATGCCCGATCTTTACGGAGATAATATTTTTGATGTGGCGGTTCAAATAACAGGAATAGTTGAACAAGAAAATATTATAGATGGGAGTAATATTAAATCGGGAGATAAAGTTTTTGGACTTCCTTCTTCGGGTTTTCATACTAATGGATACTCTCTTATAAGAGCCGTAGTTAAGAGTGCCGGTCTTTCTTTAGACGCTCATATAGAAGGTTTGAATGGGGTTCTCGGTGATATATTACTAATACCCCATAAGTCTTACTATAAGGAGATTTCACCCTTTTTAAAAGAGATAAAAGGGATGTGTCATATTACCGGTGGTGGTTTTTACGGCAATATTCCTAGAATTTTACCGAAGGGTTTAACCTGTAATATCGATCCTGCGAGTTTTAAAATTCCTGAAGTTTTTAAGTTTATTCAAGAAAAGGGAGATATACCAGATAGGGAAATGTTTTCGGTTTTTAATATGGGTATAGGCATGCTTGTAATTTGTGAGAAAGACCTTGAATTAGGAAAGCTGATCGGAGAAATTAAAAAAGGCGATGTACCGGTGGAAATCAATGGGATTTGATTTCTTTAAAAACAGAAAAAACATAATATCCCTTATAGCTTCTATTATTTTTGCGGTAATTTTATGGTATTACGCGAAGACAAATGAAGTTGTTGTAGTTGATAATACCTTTATGTTAGAAGTAAAGGTACCTAAAAATATTATTTTAAAAGAGATTTCTGCGGATTCGGTTAAACTACGAGTTGCGGCTAAAAAAAGACAGCAAAATCTATTAAAGAAGGTATCTCCTGTCCTTACTTTACCATATGACTTTCCCGGAATATATAAGTTTAAGCTTGATGAAAAAAATCTTTCTTTTCCTATTCTTTTGGGAATCGAGGATTATGAAATAATAATACCTGATTCTATTCAGGTGGTGCTGGACTCGTTGATCAGAACGGAAGTGAGTATAACTTCTGTAAAAGGTGTGATTTTTGAGCCTGGTAAAGTGACTTTAAGAGGTCCGAAAAGTATTGTCTCCAACATTGAATATCTTTCACCGGATTCGATACCTGAAGGGGCTTTTACGACTATTACCATAGGCAATCCATTAATAGAGGTTTTTCCGAGCAAGATAAAAGTAACAAAATGATTGTAATGGGTTTTGAAACTTCGTGTGATGAAACGGGAGTTTCTCTCCTGGAAAACGGAAAAGTTTTATTTAACAATATTTATTCTCAACAAATTCATAGTCGTTTTGGTGGAGTGGTTCCGGAAATAGCTTCACGGGAACATACAGAAAGAGTCCTTAAGATGACTGAAGAGATATTAAAAGAAAGCAAATTAACCATAAATGATATCGATGGTATCGCGGTAACTTATGGCCCGGGTTTACTATGTTCTCTTCTTATTGGTTTAAGTTTTGCGAAGGGTTTAGCTTATTCGACTGGAATTCCTTTTGTAGGTGTCAATCATCTTGAAGCACATATTTATTCCCCCTTTATTACTTCCCCGGAGTGTTCTTATCCTTTTCTTTCTTTGCTTGTTTCGGGAGGGCATACTTCAATTGTAAGGGTTGATGGTTTTAGAGACTATAAAGTTCTCGGTTCTACACTCGATGATGCTTGTGGGGAAAGTTTTGATAAAGTTTCTAAACTTATCGGTATTGGTTATCCTGGTGGTCCGGCGATACAACATTTTGCGGGGGACGGAAAGGATGATGCTTTTAATTTTCCCGTACCAGATCCTGGGGTCCTAAATTTTTCTTACTCCGGATTAAAAACGAGCGTTTTATATACATACAGAGATATTTCGTACGCAGAAAGGATTTACAAAATTCCTGATATCGCTGCTTCTTTTCAAAAAGCGGCTATCGAGGCGTTAATAATTAAATTGAAAAGAGCTATAAAAATGACCGGTATCGATAGAATCTCCATATCTGGCGGAGTCTCTGCTAATAAATTATTAAGGGAAAAACTTGAAAAGTTAGATGTTGAGTGGGTTGCGCCTTCCGCGGAATTTACCGTAGATAACGGAGCAATGGTCGGTTTTCTCGGATATAAACTTTTAAAAGAAGGAATTCATTCGGATTTTGATTTAAAAGCAAACCCGCGGTTATTTCTATAAAATAAACCACAGATTTCACAGATTAACACAAGATTCTATCGTTGTTTAAAACCCACCCCAACACCCAAATTATTCTCACGCTAAGCCTCAAAGACACAAAGGTTTTTTGTTGCTTTAGCTAATAGCCAAAAGCTAAAGGCGAAGAGCTTCCTTTAAAAAATGTAGTTATTGTAGTTTTGTTCTAACTATCCAACGACCTAACGAACCAACGGTCTAACCGTTTATCAAAAAT
>Ga0315548_1003715_pt1 | contig 11291 bp, 12 predicted proteins | sample SalMarSW160110MG_2_FD_202540 | JGI IMG/M metagenome (GOLD analysis project Ga0315548, IMG submission 202540) | Salt marsh sediment microbial communities from the Plum Island Ecosystem LTER, Massachusetts, United States - Salt Marsh Sediment SW1601-110 ... | reverse complement strand
CGTGTATTGCCTTTCCATTTTATATGAATTTGCCAGTTTGTATAGTACATGAGGTTGTAGAGAATCAATTTCCAGGGATTTTTCATAACTGCTGATTGCCATTGGGGCAACCTTTAGTTTTACATAAGCATCTCCTATTACCTCATATGCAGCCGCATTCTGCGGATCTATTACTTTCGCTTCCGAAGCGGCGACTAAAGCTGCATCTGCCGAATCGATTTCAATAAGAGTCCTTCCAAGTACTACAAGCAGCGGCGGAAATTTCTGTTGTTTCTTCCCTATCGTTTTTAATCCTGCCTTTGTAGTTTCATAAGCGCCCTGAGTGTCCTTTTTCTCAAGCTGTACTTTTGCAAGTATCGTATATCCTTCCAACATCTCATCCTCAATCTGAACAACCTTTTTTGCAGCGTTTTCTGCCAAGTCGAGGTTACCGGCGTGCAGAAAAGCTTCCGCAAGAAGCAACCAGGCATTTTCATCATCTTGCTCGGACTTGATATACGCCTTGCATACAGCAATAGCCTCTGCAAATTTTTTCTGTTTTATCAGTTCCCTGGTTTTATCAAGTTGCGGCTGACTAAAAAGAGAAGCCGTGGCGGTAACGAGAATAAGAATGACAACCGATAGTATGTGTTTCATTGATGTTTCACTCCGCATTTAACTGAATAATTCGATATGGGATTGAAGCGGGAACTAAACCCGCTTTCTGAATAATCTTTTGTCCGATGTTTGAAAGCACCTGTGCACTGAAACCTATTCCAACGGATGCTTTTGCTTCAGCATTATAAAGATACAAAGAATAATGAAACGGGTAAAGACCGTCGTAAATTTCTTGCTGCCGCGGTACATAGCTCTTTTCGATCCCTTCCGGTGATTTTACAACAACCGGAACGACCTTTATTGACTCTGTATCATCATTTACGAGCGATGAAGCTACATATCCGACCGACCGTGGATGCGTGGACACATATTTCACCACTTCGCCTTGATTCGGCATAAGCGTCGTCAGTTCCAATTCTTTGGATATTGAAAAAATCTTTTTTTGAAGCAGTTCGTACATTCCTGAATTCTTGCCTGTTAAAACCAGATCAATATCACCGGACCAGCGAGATTCGGAGATTCGGCTCCAATCCTTAACTTCGCCTGCAACAATTTTTCGGACAGATTCCGTTTGAATATTTGAGATCGGATTCTGCTTATGGACGACCATAGCAATACCATCCTCAGCAATTTTATTCTCAACAATTCTGATGGCAGCTTGTTGAATAATCTGCCGTTCTTCTTCATTGAATTGGCGGTCGATTACAATTGATCGCACGCTGTCGTTTAATAGAAGAACAATTGCCTCGCGTGTTGAAGTGCTGCGTAACGTCATTTTAACTTCAGGATAAATACTCATGAATTGATCCGCTTCTTGCTGCATGAGAGGCAGGTACGGATCGGCAGTCAGAAGTAGACGATGTCCGGATGTAGCTGTCTCGTCTTTTTTCTTGCACCCGTTGGCACAAACTAATACAATGAGAAATATGGCGAATATACAGCGTTTCACTCTTCTTCTTCTTCTTCACATTGCCGGCGGATTTTAGTTCGGGTAAGGACAAACCTGTAAATTCCCAGAAGGATCATAACAATACCGAACATCATTCGCATTTGAATCGGTATATATTGGAACGCAAGACCGCTTACGATAATAATCCCGAACACAAAGGCAACCGCAGAGACCGAGTAACCGAGATACACCGATATGTTAGAGAGTTTCAGTGCCATGAATTTCCCGATTTAAAACGTGCGAAGCTGATAAGTTTCAGCAACAGTGCACGTCCGCGTGTTCTGTTTCCTAACCCTCATCAGCTTCGACGTTTTAAAATATTATTTGTTTCCAGTCAGCCTGAACCGGAACGGAATGGAAACCCACACCGATACCGGCCCTTTTTGCATCACCGCTGGAGTAAATACCCATTGCTGCGCCGCTGCAATTGCAGCTTCTTCGAAAATTGGGGCATCACTCTTGAGAAGAACAACCTGCCGTACTTTTCCTTCCTTATCTACCCACACCTTTACAAACACGTTGCCTTCCAATCCGGCACGTAAAGCAAGATCCGGATATTTCGGTTCAACTCGTTTGACAACGGTGGGTTCTTTTTCATATGGAACGAAATCCGGCGGCGGGCCGTCTTCTTCAATCTGCAGCTCTCCCATCATTTCGCCATTACCCAATTCAGCTGCAGCAGGTGCCACTTGCTGACTCATCTCTGTCTGAGACATGAATGACTGTTCAGAACTTACTTCCGCATCCGGAACGGGAACCGGGATACCGACACTTGGCCTCACTGCCGCTCCTGCCACTGCAACCGAAGGTGCTGCTTGATGACTCAGCGATGGCGGCGGGCCAAGATCCGAATATTTCAATATACGTACTATGTGAACAGGTTCTTCTTCTTCGGTTAACCGTCCAATAAGATAATACGAACCGATGAAAGAAAAAGCTAAGACTGTAGCTACCACCCATCCCCAAAAAATGTATTTTTTGGCAACCGCTTTAAGTTCTACTGCACCGTATTTACTTTTTGTTACTGCTATTGTTTGTGCCATAATATCTCCTATCCCGCCACCTTTGATATCAGCTTTTTATCCAAATCTTTTAATGGTGCAATGCTGAAACGCGTGATATTAGCAAGATTCAGCTCATCAATAATGTCAACCATATCACTGTATTTTGCTGCACGATCGATTTGTACAAGCGTAATGAGTTTAGGTATATTATGAAATCTTTCCGCCAGCAGAGGGCGTAATTCTTTAAATGTAATTTTCTTCAGTGCAGTCGGTTCGTTTCCCATATTCCAATAGATATCCATATTCGGCGCAACTCGAATTATAAGCAGCGTCGTTGCAGCAACTTCCACGCGGATATCGCTGTCCGGCGGCAAGTTCAATTCCATTGTCTGCGGTTTACTGAAGACTGTTGTAAGCATAAAAAATGTCAGAAGCAGCAACACTACGTCCACCATGGGAGTCATGTCGATACGAATCGCGAGGCGCTTCTTCTTTCTTTTCTTTCCTTTTTCGTGCGATTTTGATTCAGCAACATCTGCGCCGGCCATAATTATACTCCTCTTTCAAGATCTGTGACAAGATTAAAACGCGTAATCTGCGCTTTCACTAAAACGTCCATAACATCTTCCATTGGCCCGTACGGTGCATCTTTATCGCCTTTCACGACCGTGCGAAGCTTCGGATTATTGATACGTGCTTGAATAAGTGTATTGCCAAGTATGGATTTATCAACTTCGATAGCACGTTTATATCTTGCTTCTTTTCCGAACAGCTTTTCCATCAATCCTTGCGAATCGACGCCAAGGAAGGTCTTGCCTTCTTTTGTCACATATACCATCATAATATTCGATTCCGGCAGTTTAAACTCCGAATGTGAAGATGGAATTATTACTTCGACGTCCTCAGGCGCTTTGAACTGCGTTGTCATCATAAAGAATGTCAGCAATAATAACACCACGTCAACCATGGGCGTCATATCAATGCGGACACCAAGTCTTTTCTTTTTATGTTTTGGCATAACGTCACCTTTCCCGGTTACCTTTTATGCGGTCTGCGTGAAGCCAGTGATTGGATAATTGAATAACTTGCTTCATCGATCATATATGTAAAGTTGTCGATTTTGGTTGTAAAGAAATTATATGCAACGATTCCGCCGATACCCGAGAGCAAACCGCCGGCGGTATTAATAAGGGCTTCCGAGATACCAAGAGCAAGCTGAACTGCATCCGGGGCTCCGGCGCGCGCCATTGCCTGGAATGAACGAATCATACCAAGAACTGTTCCGAGCAAACCGACCATCGTTCCGGTGGAAGCAATCGTGGACATCATTGAGAGGTTGCGCTCTAACATCGGCACTTCCAGCATTGTCGCTTCTTCAATAGAGCGTTGAATACTCTCCATGAGTTCTTTTTGCCCTTTAATGTCGCCTTCCTCAACAACCGTTTTATAACGCTCCAGCCCGGCGTGAAGAACATTTGCGCAGGATCCACGCTGTTTGTCGCATAATGAAAGTGCTGTATCGATATCACCGGCATTGACTGCCTGCTGTATATTTTTTAAGAATATTGTCAAATTGCCTCTTCCGTTCGCCTTCTTTAATGTCAATATACGTTCGACTGTAACAGAAAGCAGCATAATGACGAGTGCGATAAGTGCAATAACGAGATAACCGCCTTCCTTAATAAAAGTCGGCAGGAAGAATTGGAAAATTACCCAACCAACTACGAAAGCCAGGATAAAAACAATTGTATTAAACGTTGAAGTCTTCATGAAACTTGCTCCTGTTTATGTGAAATTGAATTAGATGATTTATTTTTTTAGACTGTCGATCGCTTTATTGCGATCTTCTTCAACATCAAAAACACTTGTGAGTTTTGTAATAACAAATACATTCTCGACACCTTTAGCAACATTGCATAGTTTAATCTGACCGCCGACTTTCTGATACATTGAGTGGATACCGACAAGAGAGCCGAGGCCTGAACTGTTTATATAGGAAATGCCGCCAAGATCCAAAACAAGCTTTTTATTTCCCTGCTCAATTAAATCTTTTGCTTTTGCCTTCAATTGATCGGTCTCTTCACCGCCAATAAGCGAAACACGCGGCTCTAAAACAGCTATATCAAGATTGTTGAGTGTAGTGAGTTTTATTGACATAGCGTTTCCTCTATATCTTTCAGTTCGATGAATGCATATGCTGCACGTTCACCCATTAATCACATTCAGTACCACAAATCTCTAACACATGTCCTTTTTTTTAATCCAAAATCCACACTTTAGGACAATTAAAAGATAAGAATTGGGGAATAATTCCTCATAAAATGAAGAGAATTACAGGAATGAATAGAATTACAGGTATTTACTTGGGAAAAATCCGGGGAATAATTCCCCATAGAACTCTTCAAAAGCTATATTTTAACGATAAGGTAATTCCAAAAAAATGAGTGTCAAATGGGATTATTACCCTGTATCGAGACATCCTGAAGTCTGTGTTTATCTTTTTCTGATAAAGGTGCAATACTAAATCTATCGATTGCGCTGCAGTTTAATTCATCGAGAAGATCAATCATTCCGCGCACGCCTGTCAATTTTTATTAAAGCAATGATATCGGGCTTTCTATTTTTTAAATTTGCCAATTCACTCCTCAACCTGTCGAATGGCAGGTGTAAAATATTATCGCTGCTGCCGTTTTGCGTAAAGATTTGCGAATGACAATCTACAAACAATGTAACAAGCTTATCCTCCGCTACAGCAATGGAATCCTGGCTTGCAGGCAAATTCAGCTCCATTGCTTGAGGCTTGTTGAATACTGCCGTCAACATAAAGAAAGTTAATAAAAGCATAGCGACATCTACCATCGGCGTCATATCAATATGCAATCCAGCGCGTTTTATCTTCACCGGCTTTTTCTGGCTTGAAGTATTCTGAATAGCATCCATCGCAACCTCCTCGCTATTTGTTTGCGAATGTTTGACGACCCATCTCGAATACATTGTTTGCAAATATGGTACCGCTCATATAGGCAAAAATTCGAGAAAAGAAGTGCGTGTCATGGATATTGCGGGGAAAATTTTCCCGCAGAACAATCAATTTTAACCCGGATCGGCAGAAATAATTATTAATAAAGGATTTAGATCAGAGGAAAACTTACCTGTTTATTTCGGCTTATAAGCCAAATTTCTTTCGTTTGTTCAGCAGTGTTTTACGGTCGACGCCGAGAATGCGGGCTGCTTCATCATAATCCTTAGCAATTTGCAGGACTTTTTTAATCTGAACCTTTTCTGTTTCTTCTAATGAAAGCGCTTGAGGCTCTGAAGCGCTGCGGATTTCTTCAGGTAAATGGCTCAACTCAATAATACCATTCACCGATAGAAGCGCTGCACGTTCAATAACATTTTCCAATTCCCGTACATTACCGCTCCAGCGATATGCTTTTAATGCTTTGTCTGCATCCTGTGCTATTTCAATACTTTTATCCTTAGAGTATTTTTTTAGAAAATGATGGATAAGAAACGGTACATCTTCCGGGCGTTCACGAAGCGGCGGTAATTTAATTCGGACGCCGTTTAAGCGGTAAAAGAGATCCTCACGGAAATTACCTTCTTTTAACGCTTCATCAAGATTGCGGTTCGTGGCAGAAATGACCCGCACGTCCACTTTGCGTGTAATATTTTCACCGACACGCTCGAAATCTTTTGTTTGAAGTACACGCAATAATTTGGATTGTATGGAGGAAGAAATCTCGCCGATTTCGTCTAAGAAGATCGTCCCGCCGTCCGCCGTCTCAAATCGGCCCTGACGGTCTTTCAATGCACCTGTAAACGCTCCCCGAATATGTCCGAAAAGCTCGCTTTCTAAAAGCTGTTCAGGGATGGCTGCACAATTCACTTTAATAAACGGTTTTTCAGCGCGATCACTCTTCCGATGGATATAATGCGCAACTAATTCTTTTCCGGTTCCGCTTTCACCTTCTATCAGAACACTGATTGAGCTTTCAGCAACACGCGTAGCAAAATCAAGCAGCTCAATCATTGCACGATTACGCGTAACAATATCTCCGCTGCCCTGTATGGAAGCAAGTTCCTCGCGAAGTTCCGCCATTTCATGAACTAGTTGATGGTGTTCGAGCACTTTTCGCGTAAACAGCTTCAATTCTTCGAAATCGAACGGTTTCTGAAGATAATCATAAGCACCTTTTTTAATGGCAACTACAGCTGAATCGATAGAGCCATGTGCCGTCATAATTACAACCGTCGTATCCGGCGAGTACTGTTTAATCTCCGATAGAATTTCGATACCATCCATCGGAGACATTTTCAGATCGACAAAAGCAATGTCAAATCGATTCTTTTGGAGCAGCTGTAATACTTCCTGCGGCTTTAAACAAAGAACCGCCTCAATACCGATAGACTCTAAACAAATTCCGATAGTATTGAGAATGTTTTTTTCGTCGTCTACGATAAGTGCGTTAGGCTTATTTTGCTTCATTTTAATTACGCCTCGTTCTGATTCCCTGCGGGAAGAGAAAAGAAAAATGTACTCCCCATACCTACAGTGCTTTCAAGCCAAATTCGTCCTCCATGAGCTTCTACCACTTCACGTGCAATTGCCAGTCCTAAACCGACGCTGCCCGGTGTTGTATCGGTGGGGCTCTTTACCTGAACAAATTTATCGAATACGGTTTCCCGGTGTTCGGGTGAAATTCCATGTCCTGTATCGGAAACCGTCACCAATATCCTATCTTTCTCTTCTTTCGCTGTTAAACGAACGCTTCCTCCCGGATCGGTGAATCTGAGTGCATTACTCAGAAGGTTCGTTACTACCCAGATGAGCTGATGGGAATCGGCAAAGAGAGCAGGCAGACGTTCAGGTACATCGAATTCCAGCTGTATTTGTTTTTCTTCGAATGGAAGTCGCAGCGGCTGCACTGCCTCTGCAACAAGCCTGCGAAAATCGACGAATTCCTTTTTCATTTCGTACTTTCCGGATTCCAGCTTGGAAAGATCCAGCAGGCCTTTTACTAATTTTCGCAGGCGCTCCGAATCATCCTTCGCTGCAATTAGAAGCTCTCTCTGGCGTTTATTTACCGCCCCCACAACCCCTTGCGAGAGAATATCGATTCCCATGCTTAACGAAGTCAACGGCGTACGAAGTTCGTGAGAGACTGTCGCAATAAACTCGGATTTCATACGGTCAAGATCTTTAAAGCGCGTAACATCCTGTAGAAGTGTTACAACTCCTTGAATATTTCCCTGTTCATCCATAATTTGCGCCTGGCGCGGCCTGAAATACATGGTTACATTATTACGAACGAATGCAAAAAGCGAATCCCGATTTTCTTTCTCATACTTCTGCACGCCGTTCAATTCCAGCATCTCAACCCAGCTCTGATTCCCTATAACTTCACGCAGCGGTTTCGACTGCCAGTCCGATCCGTGGACATCGAATACTGTCGCTGCGGCCTGATTCATAAGTATCAGATATCCCTGCCGGTCAGTCACTATCACCGGATCTACAATACTCTCAACTATTGTTTCCGATTTTTTCTTCTCGGCAATAAGCTGATGGATATTCGTCTGTTCGTAAGTTCTCAGCCGCTCCGTCATCTTGTTGAATTCGCGTCCCAGTGCACCGATCTCATCATCTGTATTTATATCAATTTTCTGGTTCAATTGTCCCTGGCTGATCCGGCGGACAGACTGTGTTAATTTTTCTGCCGGCCGCAGAATTGAACGGGTAAACCGGACGCTTATAAAGAAGCTCAGGAATACTGCTATTACCGAAATTGTAATTACCGTGAGCGTTGCATCACTTGAAGTCTGATTTAATTTTTCCTCGGTATGCGTCATTGCATCCTGATTGATTTCAAGATATTCAAAACATCTTTCTTTTAATGAGTCAGCGACCGGGCGGATTACATTAGACTTGAAATCGGATGCAGCACTTGTCTGGCCTCTTACCTGCAGAATACGATATAGCGAATCGGAAAGCTGGTTATATTTATAATAATCCTCACCGATCCTTTTCAAGACAATTGTCTCCTGCGCACTCCGCCCCCCTCCCTGCCTTGCTTTTTCCAGCCATCCGAGAAAATTTCCGCGGTTGAAGTTGAATTGAATATAGGCCATATCGATGTCCTGAAGCAGCATCGAAAGCTGAGCATTCTCCTGACGTTCAAGAGCTTTGAACATATTCTGTGCGGCAAATACGTTTTCGTAGTTATCGCGCAGCACAAGCTCAAATGTATTACTCAGACTGGAAAAATTATAAACCGCAACGGCACTGGTAACCAAACCAATGACGACAATTACGAGATAATACAGGCCAATTTTATAACGAAGACTAGTCACAGAAAAAAGGTAGAGTAATTTCAAAGGAAAGGCAAGATAGCGTATTAGTTTTGCACTTTTAGTGAAAAATTAAGTGTACGGACGCCGGTTGAGGAAAAAAATGCTTTTGTAGGGGCTTGATTTTTACCCGCCGTCTTGCCTGCCAGAATGCGCAGCAGGCTGGTTGGGCGGGTATCAAGCCCATTGTGTCGGAATGTTCCGTCCACTCCTGGATAACATCGTCGAGAATTTTCTGCTCTTCGGTCGGAGGCGGCATGCCGATAGTATATAAAGCAAAAATTAATACAGCTCCAAAAATAATTCCAGTGAGAAAAAGGCAAGATATATTTTCATTGCGTTTGGTAGAAAATAAAAAAGCCCCGATCCTCACTTTCGTGAGAACCGGGGCCTCGTATGATTGAATAACCCTTAGTTAAATCCTATTTTCTACTGCTAATCTGATGTGTTAACGTAAAAATGTTAAGTGACTATTTTTACTATATGGTAAACTAAGAATATTTAGCGAATATCTATACAAAATTCTCTCTCGGGATGTCTAAACTTAACGTAATAATGTTCAAAGAATCCTATCTGTCCTAATAAAACATCTACATTATCAAGATCAACAAATCCAGCTTTTATTGTTCTTCTGCTATCTGGAAGTCCTATAATATCAATTTCAAATTCATGGACATAGCACTTTTGTTTTGTGCCATAAATTCCAAGAATATCCGTTTCTATCCCATTATCCCATAATAATCCAAGCTTCCTTGCGTAGACTTTATTTAATACAGTGAGATACGATCCAGAGTCAATAACAGCTAAGCACTTGAATCCATAAACATCTCGATGAAAACTAACCGGAAGTTGAGGACGATAAATCGCACCAAGAACACGGTGGTTGGCAATTAGACTATATTTGAATACCATCTTTTAAAAAGTAGTCGGAACAAGCACTAAAGTTGGATCAGGAACTTTCATTAGATAACCCTGTTCAATAACTTCATCAAGATCATCAATGTTTTTTGAGGCTTTGACAACTCTTTTCATGTCATCAGAAATTACAACCCATTCCCCTTCAAGACCTTTTAAAATTTTTGTTAAATCAATAGCTTCAGTTTTCATAATTATCTCTTAAATATTTTTTATTCTTTCTTCAAATGAGAAATATAACGGGAACAGCCACTTCCATTACAGACTTTTGTGACGTCATGAATTCCTGTATATTATGCTAAATTATTCTTACTTAATTTAATAACAATTATTTCACATTGTGAGCTCTATATCACAATCCGTATATATTGTTATCTAAATTCAAAGATAATGCCAATAATAGTATTAATGAAAATGATAGAATTTACGCTCTTTTTATTTGTTATTAGGAAGATATTTCTTCAACATAAGAATATCCCCTATGTACGGAAGATTAAAGCCAAGTTTAGACTATCTTAGACTATATCATTTATAATCTTAATTAGACTAGCAAATAGTAATAATAGCTAATGAAAAAAGCAAGTTTTAATAAATAATTACACAAAAATACGTCTTTATCACTAATTAAGACGGTTAAGATATATATATGTTCCATTACATATTTGAAACCCCATCCCCACCAACAAATCGAGGTTTGTTGGCCCCGCATCTCAAAGAAGGAAAAACGAGATGTGAACGAATTATATATTCTTGTTTTTTTAAAAATCATTCGGTTAAATTAAGTTGATTTTTGATCGTTACAAGAATTACTTAACAAAGAATTGATTTGTTCAATAAGATTTTCATATCCTTTTTTCATTTGTAGATTCTTGATCTGTTTTATTTCAGGACGAATAATCAATCCCTTGCCAATAACTAAATAATTATCATCTCTTTTTTCACCCCACATTAGATCTACAACTTTACCAATCATAGTTCTTGCAGCTTCAGGATTTTTTGGGTTGTTAATGCAATATCGAAAACTACCTAACACAATATCCATAGCAGAACTAATATTAGATGCGTTTGAACAAGAGGAAGCAAAAATTCGAATACGATCAAGTCTCACTATTCGATTTTCAGATGGTAATTGCAATCCTTTTGCAAATTTATTTGAGAGATATTGAAATTGATGCTTGACAGGCAGATTATCCACTATACACAGACCATTTGCACTATTGTCTTGTAGAAACTTATTAAAACGACCAATTACATAATCAGCAGCCCATTCCACCTGTTGATCTAAATCTTGGTTGCGAATAATCGAGTGCAAAATTATATGAACTATAAAATGACATTTTAGCTTAAGGCATGCATCTATTGTTAGACTCTTCGCTTTACCCTCTTTGCCTATATTGATGAGACAAAATAGTGTATAATGATGTAACTCACAATTGAGGGCAGAGGAGAAGAATAAATGCTACAAGCACGAGTAGAAC
>Ga0315548_1003713_pt1 | contig 11296 bp, 11 predicted proteins | sample SalMarSW160110MG_2_FD_202540 | JGI IMG/M metagenome (GOLD analysis project Ga0315548, IMG submission 202540) | Salt marsh sediment microbial communities from the Plum Island Ecosystem LTER, Massachusetts, United States - Salt Marsh Sediment SW1601-110 ... | reverse complement strand
GCCCAAAAAGGCTTTTTACCCCAAAAAAACTTCGTTTTTCCGGGGGCCCCGTATTTGCCTCTTTAAACTTTCTTTCCCCACCCCCCTCAGAGGAGGGGGATTATTTTCCCTTATCCCCCGTAAAAAAGAATTTAAAGAAGTATCACTTCTGTAGGGCGGGAGGGTGGGAAGTAAAACGACCTCTAAGAGCGAGTTGAAGAGAGGTCTAACCTAATATAGGGTGGGAGGGTGGGAAAGAATAACGATTGTTTGACAGAGGGAGGGGTTTTAACTAGCCTTTAACCACGTAGTTCCTCAGCGTGCCTATTCCGGCTATCTTTATCTCCACGGTATCACCGGGGTACATCGGGCCGATGCCGCTGGTTGTTCCGGTGGCGATAATATCCCCCGGCAGCAGGGTCATTATATGGGAGATAAAGCTTATCAGTTCAGGGACGGAAAAGATAAGGTCGCTGGTGCTGGTATGCTGCTTGAGCTCCCCATTCAGATATGTTTCCAGGACAACGTTTCCCGGCTCCAGCTCGGTCTCGATACATGGCCCCACCGGGGCGAAGGTGTCAAAACCCTTGGCCCGTGTCCACTGCTTATCGTGGTACTGCAGGTCGCGGGCGGTGACGTCGTTAAAGCAGGTGTAGCCCAGGACATAGTCAAGCGCCCTGGCTGCTGATACCCTCCGCGCCGGTTTCTTTATCACTACTCCCAGCTCTCCCTCGTAGTCAACCCTGGTTGAGGAAGGGGGGTAAACGATGTTTTCCTCCGGTCCTATTACCGCCGTTGATGGCTTTAGGAAAATCAGCGGGGTTTCGGGCAGGTGGGCCTTGACCTCTTCGGCATGCTTACGATAGTTGAGCCCCAGCGCCACTACTTTACCGGGGGTGCAGGGGGAAAGCAGTTTAACCTCGCTCAAGGGGTAATGCCGGTCGGAGGGTTTGAGGCGGCGGAAAGGCTCATCTTCAATAGTTTGTATGGAGTCGCCTTTTAAGATGCCGTACTTTACCCTGTTTTCAGTAGCAAAACGCACGATTTTCATAATTTAGATTGAGTTTAGCGGTATCAGGGAGAGATTGCAAATAATCTCGTTGTCATAGCTGGCCGGGTGTGCTATATTTTGGGTAATGAAAGCCCAATTTAAGGCTGTTCCCGGGGGCACGGTTACCTCCCCCGAGGGGTTTTTTGCCGGCGCGGTCAGTGCCGGGATAAATAAGCAAGCCGCTGGTAAACTGGACCTGGCCGTCCTCTTTTCGGAGACGCCCTGTGCGGCGGCGGGCATGTTCACCACCAGCAAGCTCAAATCGGCCCCGGTTCAGCTCACCCGGCAGAGGCTGGAGAGAGGAGAGGCGGGGGCGGTGGTGGTCAACAGCGGCTGCGCCAACGCCTTTACCGGCGGGCACGGTCTGGCCGATGCCGCCGAGGTGGCGTCACTGGTCGCCGAGGGCATCGGCATTGACCCTGAGGGCGTTCTGGTGGCCAGCACCGGCGTTATCGGTGTGCCCCTGCCCATGAAGCGCATACGGCCGGCGGTGGAGCAGATTATCATGTCCCGCGATGGCGGCCACGATCTGGCCAAGGCGATGATGACCACCGATACCCTGCCCAAGGAGACGGCGGTCAGCGTTAAGATAGGCGGTAGCGGATTTACCGTCGGCGGGGCGGCCAAGGGTTCGGGGATGATTCACCCCGATATGGCCACGCTGCTCTGCTTCCTCACCACCGACGCACCGGTGGAGAGGAACTTTCTCGGGGAGGTGTTGAAGGAGGCGGTGGACCTGTCGTTTAACATGGTTTCAGTTGACGGCGATACCAGCCCTAGCGATACGGTGTTGCTACTGGCCAACGGTATGGCCGGCGGCGAGCCGATTACGGCCAAGAGTGAGCAGGCTGAAGCCTTCCGGCAGGCGCTGGGGCAGGTCTGCGTCTACCTGGCCAGGCTCATCGCCGCCGACGGCGAGGGGGCGACCAGGCTCATCGAGGTTATTATTAACGGCGCCGCCGATTTATCTCAGGCAAGGCGGGCGGCCAGGGCGGTGGTTAGCTCGGCGCTGGTCAAGGCGGCGGTTCACGGCGCCGACCCCAACTGGGGGCGGGTGGTGGCGGCGGTGGGTCGCAGCGGCGCCGATATGGACGAATATAAGATTGACCTTTACCTGGGTGATGTTCAGGTAATTAAAGAGGGCAGGGTGCTATCTGCCGGCAAGAGGGCGGTAAACAATTTGCTTAAAGGTAAAGAGATAGATTTAAGGGTGAATCTAAATCTGGGGGAGGGGGGCGCCACCGCCTGGGGCTGTGACCTCTCCGAAGAATACGTAGCTATTAACAGCGAGTACATGACATAAAGTATGGGGATTAAATTGGATAAGGCAGTTGTAATCAAGCTCGGCGGCGCCACTTTAGGCAGCCACGATACCACCATCGCCGATATCGTCGCCCTGCAACAGCAGGGCAGGTCGCTGGTGATAGTCCACGGCGGCGGCAAGATGATAACCGGCTGGCTGGAAAAGCGCGGCATTAAGACCAGGTTCATCAACGGCGAGCGCGTCACCGATAAAGAAACCCTGGGGGTGGTGGTCTCGGTGCTGGTGGGGGTGGTCAATAAAGAGATTGTCGCCGATATCAACGCCGGCGGCGGACTGGCGGTGGGCATCAGCGGCGTTGACGGCGGTTTGATTCAGGGGAAATTTAAGAACAAGGAGCTGGGCTATGTCGGCGAGGTGGCTAAAATAAACCCCGCCCCCCTGGAGGCGCTGCTTGAGGCGGGCTATATACCGGTGGTGGCGCCCATCGCCATCGACGTTAAGGCGGAGAAGTCCTCCCGTGTGCTCAATATCAATGCCGATATCGTCGCCGGTGAGATTGCCGCGGCTATCGGCGCCGAAAAGCTGGTCTTCCTGACCGATGTCGCCGGTGTCAGTGACCGTTCCGGCAACCTGCTTTCCCACCTCTCGCCGGCTGAGGCCGAGGCACTGGTGGCTTCGGGCACGGCTTCGGGGGGGATGATTCCCAAGATTACGGCCTGCCTGAGGGCTTTATCGGGCAGTGCCTCGGCCTGCATTATCGTTGACGGCCGCCAGTCGCACGCCCTGCTTGACGACATTAACGGTAAGGGCAGCGGCACTACAATAAAGAAATAAAGGAGATATTTTTTGAGGGGTAACGCCCCCCCTAAGGGGGAGGGTTGCTAACTAAACAGATAAGGGGTAAAGTATATACTCTCGCCGAATAAGAAAATCAATCGGCTGGTTCAAGGAGATTGGCTATGGCTGAAAAAGTAGTGCTGGCTTACAGCGGCGGTGTGGATACCTCGGTAGCCATCAAGTGGCTGCAGGAGAAGTATAACCTGGAGGTTATCGCCTTCAGCGTTGATGTCGGTAGCGAGCCCGACTTCCCGGCAATCAGGGAAAAGGCGTTGAAACTGGGCGCGGTAAAGGCGGTGGTCGCCGATGCCAGGGAGGCTTTCGTCGACGAGTTCGTCTTTCCGGCGCTCAAGGCCAACGCCCTCTATCAGGGGCAGTACCCGCTGGCGACGGCTCTGGCCCGCCCGCTTATGGCGCGGTTGCTGGTGGAAACGGCTATCAAAGAGGGTGCCAAATCGGTGGCTCACGGCTGCACCGGCAAGGGCAACGACCAGGTGCGCTTTGATGTCAGCGTGGCCGGACTGGCGCCAGACCTTAAAATACTGGCCCCCGCCCGCGACTGGAGCATGACCCGCGAAGAGACGATAAGATATGCCAAGCGCCACGCCATCCCCCTCCCCGTTACCGCCGAAAGCCCCTACTCCATAGACCAGAACCTTTGGGGGCGCAGCATTGAGTGCGGGGTGATGGAAGACCCCTGGGCCGAGCCCCCCGAAGACGCCTTTATCTGGGTAAGGCCGGTGGAAAATACCCCGGATAAGCCGGAATATGTTGAGATTGGCTTTGAGAAGGGCATTCCGGTGTCAATCAACGGTCATAAGATGGACGGCCTTACCCTTATCGAGCGGGCCAACGACCTGGCCGGCCGGCACGGCGTCGGACGGATTGACCATATAGAAGACAGGGTGGTCGGCATCAAGTCCCGCGAGGTCTATGAAGCCCCCGCCGCCCTCTTCCTCATCCAGGCGCACCAGGCTCTGGAGTCGCTCTGCCTGTCCAAAGAACAGCTTCGCTTCAAGCAGATTGTAACCGGTGAATATTCCGACCTTGTCTATAACGGCCTCTGGTTCACCGGGTTCCGGGAGGACCTGACTGCCTATGTCGAATCCTCCCAGCGCTTCGTCACCGGCACGGTCAGGCTCAAATTGCATAAGGGCAGCTCAACCGTGGTGGGTCGCAAGTCCCCCTACTCCCTCTACCGCCACGACCTGGCAACTTATGATAAGGGAGACGTCTTCGACCAGAGCGCCTCCGTCGGCTTTATCCATCTCTGGGGGCTGCCCGCCCGCACGCAGGCACGGATGCAGGGCAAAAAGAAAAAGGAAGGCTAAAATGAGCCAGATAAGGGGCCGCTTTAAAAAAGCGGCAGATAAAAAAGTGGACCGGTACACCGCCTCCATCCCCTACGACTGGCGCCTTTACCCCTACGACATCGCCGGCAGCATCGCCCACGCCCGCATGCTGGCCAAACAGGGCATCATCCCGGAAAAAGATGCGGATACCATCGTCATCGGCCTGAACGGCATCAAGGAGGAGTTCGCCCTGGGCCAGTTCCTCTTCAAGGCGGAGCTGGAAGACATCCACATGCACATTGAGGCCCGCCTGATAGAGAAAATCGGCGAGGTGGGGGGCAAGCTCCACACCGCCCGCTCCCGCAACGACCAGGTGGCACTGGATATACGCCTCTTCGCCAAGGACGCCATCGCCAACACACTGGTCGAGATGGGCGAGTTCCAGAAGGCGCTGGTCGCTCTGGCCGAGGCCAACAAAGATGTAATCATCCCCGGCTATACCCATTTGCAAACGGCACAGCCGGTGCTTCTGGCGCACCACCTTTTAGCCTATTTTGAGATGCTCCAGCGCGATACCGCCCGCTTTATAGACTGCCTCAAGCGTGTTGATGTCATGCCGCTGGGCAGCGGCGCCCTGGCCGGCGTCGCCTATAATATTGACCGCCAATTTTTAGCCAAAGAGCTCGGTTTCAGCCAGGTGAGCCAGAACAGCCTGGACGCCGTCTCGGACCGGGATTTTGTTATAGAGTATGAAGCCGCTGCCAGCCTCTGCATGATGCACCTCTCAAGGCTGGCCGAAGAGCTTGTTCTATGGTCTTCCGCCGAGTTTAGCTTTATCGCCCTTGACGAGGCCTACGCCACCGGCTCCAGCATCATGCCCCAGAAGCAGAACCCCGATGTCGCCGAGCTGGCGCGGGGCAAGACGGGGCGCGTCTACGGCAACCTGATGGCTCTGCTCACCACCCTGAAGGCGCTGCCACTGGCTTATAACCGTGATTTGCAGGAGGACAAAGAGGGCTTCTTCGACACCGTGGATACCCTGCTTTCCACGCTTAATGTCTTTTCCGGCATGGTCAAGAGCCTCAAGGTCAACGCTCAAAACGCCCGTCAGGCGGTGGAGAAGGGCTATATTCTGGCCACCGACCTGGCCGACTATCTGGTCAAAAAAGGCCAGGCCTTTCGGGCCGCCCACGAGGCGGTGGCCAAACTGGTGAGCTATGCCGTGGAGCAGAATAAACCACTTGGCAAACTCACCATCACCGAATATAGAAAGTTCTCCAAGCTGTTTGAAAAAGACATCTTATCTATAACCATTGAATCATCTCTGGCCGCCCGCGATGTTATCGGCGGAACTGCACCCAGACAGGTGGCTAAAGCATTAGCCGCCGCCAAGAAAGCCATCGGAGACCGGGGTGGCAAATAGGCCGGAGGTAAAGCTCGCCCCCTCCATCCTCTCCGCCGATTTCGCCCGCCTCGGCGAGCAGGTTGCCGAAGCGGCCAACGCCGGCGCCGACTATATCCATGTAGATGTCATGGACGGGCAGTTCGTCCCCCCCATAACCATAGGCGCCCCGGTGGTGGCGGCCATTCGTAAATGGACGGGCCTCCCCCTCGATGTCCACCTCATGATTGAGAAGCCGGAGCGGCAGATTGAGCAGTTCGCTCAGGCCGGCGCTGATATTATCACCGTACACATAGAAGCCTGCCCGAATATCAGGCAGGTGGTCAGGTCAATCAAAGACCTGGGGGTGAAGGCGGGGGTATCGCTCAACCCGGAAACACCGGCAAATGCCGTCAGCGCTATCCTGCCCGAAATTGACCTGCTTCTGGTAATGACGGTCAACCCCGGCTATGGCGGCCAGCCCTTCATTGAATCGACGCTGGAAAAGATAGCCGAACTAAGAGCCGAGTTGGATAAGAAAAATTTAGCCGCCGAACTGGAAGTGGACGGCGGCATCAATATTGAGGTCGCTCCCGGGGTGGTAAAGGCAGGGGCCAGGGTGCTGGTAGCCGGAGCGGCCGTGTTCGGTTCGGGAAAAACAGTGGCGCAGGCCCTCAAGGAGTTGAGGGAGAGCTTGTTTTAGCCAGTTTGTGCTGGCTTCGCAGGCAGCGGGTGCACAGGTTCATCTTTTTGGGCTTACCATCGATGGTGATGGTCACCGGGTGGATATTGGGCACCCACTGGCGGTTGGTATGCCGTTTAGAGTGGCTCACGTTATGACCGAATTGAGGCGTTTTGCCACAGATATCGCACTTCAAGTCTTTTCTCCTTTGACTAATGGGCTGATTTAGGGTAGAATTCCGTCCATAAATATTAACACAGTCGTCCCCCTCTGGCAAGGATGAGGTAATATGGCAGAGGCCAAGGCTATCAACGGTAAAGATTTAAGGGCAATGTTCGAGGCGGCTACCGGCTGGCTGGAGAAGAGCTCCGCCGATATTGACGCCCTCAATGTCTTCCCCGTCCCCGATGGTGATACCGGCACCAACATGCTGCTCACCATGCGTTCCTCTATTGAGGAGTCCTATCAGGTGGCTAATAACAGCGCTTCGGGGGTGGCCCTGGCGGTAGCCCGGGGGGCACTGATAGGGGCCAGGGGCAACAGCGGCGTCATCCTGTCGCAGATCTGGAACGGCGTAGCTCAGGGCCTGGATGAGAAGGACGAGATTACCGGCGCTGACCTGGTGGTGGCTTTAGTGCTGGCTTCGAAGACAGCCTATAACGGCCTGAGCAATCCGGTGGAGGGGACTATTCTCACCGTAATCAGGGAGGCGGCCGAGGCGGCGGAGAAACACGCCGCTGAAGTCAGCAACGATTTAATTTCGGTTATGGAAGCCACCGTTGATGCCGCCCGGGAGTCGGTGGCCAACACCCCCACCCTTTTACCCGTGTTAAAGGAAGCCGGGGTGGTCGATGCCGGGGGGCAGGGCCTCTATACCCTGCTGGAAGGCGCCCTCCACTACCTTAAAGGTGAAACCGAGCAGCTCAAACTGCGCCGTCCCTGGATGGTGGCCAGCAGCATACCCCTCACCACCAGGGTGCCCCAGATGGTGGGGACGGCCGACGAAGTCCCCTACGGCTACTGCACCAATTTTGTTATCAAGGGGGCCGAACTTGAGCCGGAAAAGCTCCGCAGGCGGCTGGAGAAGAAGGGGCAGTCGGTAATTGTCATCGGCGATAACTCGGCGGTCCGGGTTCACATCCACACTTTAGACCCCGGTGAGATTATGCACTACGTTAACCCGCTGGGAACTTTACACCAGATTAACATACGCAATATGGACGAACAGTACCGCGACTTTTTAGAGATGCAGAAGGAGCGGATGCCGGAGGTGGACACGGCTGTCGTGGCGGTGGTGGCCGGGGAGGGCCTGTCACAGGTATTTGTCAGCCTGGGGACGACCATTATCGTCCCCGGCGGCCAGACGATGAACCCCAGCACCAAGGACCTGTTGCAGGCGGTGGAAGCCGTCCCCTCGGAGAAGGTTATCATCCTGCCCAACAACAAGAATATCGTGCTCACCGCCCAGCAGGTGCCGTCTCTGACCAAGAAAAAGATTCAGGTGGTGCCCACCAAGACCATTCCGCAGGGGGTGGCGGCGCTACTGGCTTTTGATTATGAGGCTGACCTGGAGACCAACGCCGTTAGTATGTACCGGGCGCTGTCGGAGGTAAAGTCGATTGAGATTACCCGGGCGGTGCGGGCTACCCGGCTGGGCGGGCTGGACATTAAAAAGAACCAGGCCATCGGCTTCCTGGATGGAGACCTGGTGGCGGTGGCCGATAATACCGAAGATGCTTTTACCGAGGCTCTGGAGAGGGTAGAGCCGGATAAGGCCGAGGTGGTTACCATCTACTACGGGGCTGACAGCGATGCCACTCAGGCGGAGAAGGCAGTGGCGGCTGTCCGCGAGCGCTATCCTCAGCTTCAGGTCGAAGTAGTCCAGGGCGGTCAGCCTCACTATGACTATATTGCTTCCGTGGAGTAGGGGGTAGTTCTATTATGACGGTCAAGATTATTACCGATAGCCTGGGCGATATACCCGCCGGAGTCGCCAAGGAGCTTGATATCACCGTAATCCCGATAAATGTTATCTTCGGCAGGATAAACTACCGCGACGGTGTTGACCTGACCACCGAGCAGTTCTACGATAAGCTGGCATCAAGCAAGATTTTCCCCGCCACCATCGTGCCCCCGCTGGGCCGCTTCGCCGATACCTATGATAAGGTGGCCGAGGAAACCGGGGACATTCTGGTCATTACCAATTCCCGCAAGCTCAGCGCCAGCTACGAGACGTCGGTGCTGGCCAAGGAGCGGATGAAGAAGAAGTGCCGGGTGGAGGTCATCGATTCCCTCTCAGCGATTCTGGGGCAGGGGCTGCTGGTGATTGCGGCGGCCAAGGCGGCCAAGGAAGGGGCCAAGCTGGACAAAATTCTGGAGGGAGTCCGCAGTAACATACCCCGGGTGTATACCCGCGCGGCTTTCGATACTTTAGAGTATCTCAGGCAGGGCGGGCGCATCGGCAAGGCCAAGACCTTTCTGGGTACGGTGCTCAAGGTCAACCCCATTTTAGGCATCAGGGGTGGTGAGGTCTATCCCTTCGCCCGGGAGCACTCGCGGGCCAGGGCGCTCGACTACCTCTACGACTTTGCCGACGGCTTCAGCAAGATTGATGGGATAGGGGTGGAGGATGCCACCACCCCCGATGAAGCCGACGAGCTGGCCCAGCGGCTTCAGGCCAGGTTCCCCGGTGAGCCTATCTACCGCTCTAAGATTAGCCCGGCGGTGGGGGCGCATGTCGGCCCCCGGGTTTTAGGGGTGGCGGTGCTGGGCGACAGAGACTGATTAATAATGACGGTCAAGATTGTTACCGATAGCGTGGCTGACCTGCCGCCGGAGGTAGCACGTGAGCTGGGTATCACCGTGGTGCCGCTGGTGCTCCGTTTCGGCGCCGAAACTTTTCGCGACGGCGTTGACCTCACCCCCGACCAGTTCTACCAGAAGCTGCAGACCAGCAAAGCCTTTCCGGCTACCTCGGTGCCGCCCCCGGATGCCTACGCTGCGGCCTACGACCGGCTGGCTGAGGAGGCCGATGCCATCGTGGTGGTGACGGTTACCTCCCGCTTGAGCGCCACCCATGAGGTGGCGCTGCAGGCTACCGGGGAGATGAAGAAAAAATGCCGGGTGGAGGTAGTTGACTCAAAAACGGCGACTATGGCCCAGGGATTTATCGCCATGAGAGCGGCTCAGGCCGCCAAAAAGGGGGCTAAACTGAAAGAGGTGATGGAGGTGGTCGATAAGGACATTCCCCGGGCCACTTTTCTGGCCGCCTTTGATACACTGGAGTATTTAAGACGGGGCGGGCGCATCGGCCGGGCGCAGGCTTTAATGGGGTCGATGCTCAGGATAAACCCACTCATCACCCTTAAGGACGGTCTGGTCGAGCCGGCGGGCCGGACCCGCTCGCGGTCTAAGGCTATAGACCAGTTATATGACTTTGTCGCCGGCTACTCTCACATTGAGGAGCTATCGGTAGGGGACACCGCCTGCCCCGAAGAAGCCGGGGCGCTGTGTGAGCGGCTCGGCGCCATATTTCCCAGAGAGCGTATCTATCGCTCCAAGATGACCCCCGTAATCGGCGCCCATACCGGTCCCGGCCTGCTGCTGGTGGCAATACTGGGAGATAAATAATAGCTATGACAGTTAAGATTGTAACTGACAGCGGTTCGGATATTACCCAGGAGGAAGCCAAACAGTTGGGTATTACCGTGGTGCCGGTATATCTTCGTTTTGGTGACGAAGTCTATCGTGACGGAGTTGATATAGATAGCGATGAATTCTATCATAAACTGATGGACAGCCCAATTCACCCAGCTACTGCAGCCCCATCACCAGGAGATTTCGCCAAGGTATATGAGGAAGTAGCACAAGAAACTGGCGAGATTGTTTCCATTCATATCACCAGCAGGCACAGTGCTGTCTGTGAGGCTGCGTTAGCAGGTAAGGAGATTGCAGAAGGGAAAGGATGTCGGATTGAAGTTATCGATTCTAAAGGTGTGACAATGTGGCAAGGTCTTGTTGCCATAGCTGCAGCTAAAGCTGCTATAGCTGGATGCAGTCTACAGGAGGTGGTAAACAAAGCTCATGAGACTATTAGCCAAATGCGTGCTCTGGCACTTCTGGATACTGTAAAATACGCAGTCAAAGGTGGGCGTCTGGGTAAGGCTCTATCTGCAATAGAATCAGTGCTTAACGTGAAGCTTCTAATTACTCTGCGTGATGGTGAGCTTCGCCCAGCCAAGATGGCGCGCACTCGAAGTAAAGGAATAGGCCGACTCCGTGAGTTCATAAGTTCAGCTTTACACATTGAGGATTTAGCTATGGTTTATAGCACCACCCCTGGCGATGCTCAAACACTAGCCGAGTATGCAGGTTCGCTCTTTCCTAACATAGTGCCTCAAATAGCAAGACTGGGGCCAGCGGTGGGCGTCCATGCTGGCCCGGGGAGTTTGATTGTAGCCTTGAGGGAGAGGGTAAGCCCTATCAGGGAGGGGGCTGGTGAAGAAAAGCCCTCAAAGAAGAGAATTTCTCTGCCCTCGTTACATATACCGAAGTTAGGTTTTTCATGCCCTCGGCTATTCGCCTGAATGAGTGGAGACCGGACCGTGCCAATGAACTTTGAGCCGCTGCGGAAGGTCCTTGAGCTTGAGCGTGAAAAGGGCTATGCCGATACGGTCGTAATCGGCGGTCTGGACAAATTCTTAAGCCGCTGGGCGGCTCAGGCCATGGCCTCGATAACCACCCCCCGCCTCATGGCCGGTTTTCGCAAACTCCGCCTTGACGACCCTAAATATGCCTCTTTAAATCAGCA
>Ga0315548_1003710_pt1 | contig 11298 bp, 9 predicted proteins | sample SalMarSW160110MG_2_FD_202540 | JGI IMG/M metagenome (GOLD analysis project Ga0315548, IMG submission 202540) | Salt marsh sediment microbial communities from the Plum Island Ecosystem LTER, Massachusetts, United States - Salt Marsh Sediment SW1601-110 ... | reverse complement strand
CGTAGGTATCCAGATGGCTATAAATGATTTTTTCGGTAAGAGTCAAAGGTAGCTTCAGAACCGACTTTGCGCGTCTTATCCGGATCGCATAGTTTTGGTAGTATTCGGCTAACATTTTAGTCTTTTTTTCAGGCTACAATTCACTTGTAATTTTTAGTTTATTCTGATAAAAGGGCAAGGAGAGGACGAGATTAATGCCAAATTTCAGCTGATTAACAGGTCAACAATCCTATTCCCCATCTCTGCCGTGCCGATTTTAGGTGAACCTTCCTGCCAGATATCGGTAGTCCGATAACCTTCTGCTAAAACTTTTTCCACGGCTTTTTCGATTGCCGCCGCCGGTCCCGTCAAATTGAAGGAGTAACGGAGCATCATCGCGGCACTTAAGATTTGTGCAATCGGGTTGGCAATGCCCTTTCCAGCGATGTCAGGTGCCGATCCGCCGCCCGGTTCATACAATCCAAAGCTGCCGTCGGCTATGCTGGCACTGGGCAGCATTCCCAAACTGCTAGTTAGGGCGGCGGCTTCATCGGAGAGAATGTCGCCAAACATATTTCCGCAAAGCATGACATCGAACTGCTGCGGATTCTTGGTCAATTGCATGGCGGCATTATCTACGTACATGGGCTCATATTCCACATCGGGATAATTGGCTGCGATTTCTTCGACTACCTGCCGCCAGAAAACCATAGTCGTTAAGACGTTTGCTTTATCAATCGAGGTCACTTTTCGGCGGCGCTGCCGGGCAATCTCGAATGCAACTCGGGCAATTCGCTGAATTTCGTAGCGGCTGTAACGCATTGTATCGAAAGCATTTTCTTTATCACCCGAGCCTTCACGTCCTTTGGGTTGCCCAAAGTAGATGCCTCCAGTCAGTTCTCTCACGATGATCAGATCGAAACCTTTTTCGGCAATGTCTTGGCGCAGTGGCGAAGCAAACGCCAGCGATCGATATAGTTTGGCTGGTCTTAAGTTAGCATATAGATCAAATGTCTTCCTTAATCCTAAGAGTGAATTAACTTCGACGCCGCGCCATTTTGGGGTATTCTGCTCTCGTATCGGTCCGCCCACCGAACCGAACAGGATTGCATCGGACTCGCGACAGATTTGCAGAGTCTCTTCAGGCAGGTGAGCATGATACCTGTCCCAGGCGGCGCCCCCGACCAATCCATGCAGATATTCGAGTTTGATAGAATACTTGGCTTGAATGGCATCTAGTACTTTCAGCGCTTCAGCCATAACCTCCGGACCGATACCGTCTCCGGGTAAAACTGCGATTTTCTTCTGTTCCGTTGTCATTTAGTGCTCTTCTTGATAAAATTTAGCAGTCCACCAGCGTCAATTATTTCTCGAGCAAAGTCCGGAATCGGGTGGAATCTGTGATTTTCATTTTTACTCAAATTGCGGATAATGCCATTCTTGATGTCAATTTCCAGTTCGTCGCCGCTCTGAACTTTGCGGCTGATATTTTTACATTCAATGGCTAAGAAGCCGTTATTGATGCAGTTTCGATAGAAAATCCGGGCGAACGTATCGGCAATAATTGCCCGGATACCAGCACCGCGCAGGGCCCAGACCGCATGTTCGCGTGAACTGCCGCAGCCGAAATCTTCACCGGCGATGATATAATCACCAGTTTTTACCTTTTTGACAAAATCGTGGTCGAGATCTTCCATGGCGTGCTTGGCCAGTTCCGGTTCCTGATCGATGTTCAGGTAACGAGCAGGAATGATTTCGTCAGTATTGATATGCGCGCGTGGATAATTGTGGGCAATACCTTTCATGAGTTCTCCTGTAAATACAAACGTGGATCAGCGATTTTACCGGCAATTGCTGAAGCTGCCACCGTTGCCGGGCTGGCTAAAAATACTTCTGATTGAGGGCTTCCCATGCGACCGATAAAATTACGGTTGGTCGAGCTGATGCAGCGTTCCCCGGCTGCCAGAACACCCATGTGTCCTCCCAGGCAGGCGCCACAGGTTGGCGTAGAGATTGTCGCACCGGCATCCGTAAAAATTTCCAGTAATCCTTCACGGTTTGCCTGTTTCCAGATTTCGGTGGTTGCCGGAACGATGATCATCCGGGTGTTTTGGGCAATCTTTCTCCCTTTCAATATTGCAGCTGCAATACGTAAATCTTCTATCCGGCCATTGGTACAGCTGCCCAGGTATGCTTGGTCTATTGGAATATTGCCTACTGCTGTTGCCGGCTTTCCATTACTTGGCAGATGGGGAATTGCCACTACCGGTTCCAGATCGGAAACATCAATCTCAATGATCTGCGAATATTCCACATCAGGATCGCTGTAGCAGAGCTCAAACACTTTATCGGTCCGGGTTTTGACATATTCGACGGTTTTCTGGTCGGGATTGATAATGCCGGATTTGGCACCGGCCTCGACTGCCATGTTACATAAAGTCATTCGCGCTTCGACTGACAGATTATCAATTACCTCACCGTAAAATTCCATTGTTTTGTATAAAGCTCCATCAACCCCAATCAGACTTATAATGTGCAAGATTATATCTTTGGAATAAACACCTGACGGCAACTTTCCAGTTAGATGTAGGAGGATCGTTTCGGGTACTTTGAACCATAATTGACCGGTTGCCAGAGCCGCAGCCAGATCGGTGCTGCCGATTCCGGTGGCAAAGGCTCCTAGTGCTCCGTGAGTGCAGGTATGGCTGTCGCCGCAGATTATGGTTGTTCCTGGTCGCACATAACCTTGTTCAGGTAAAAGGGCATGGCAGATGCCATGACGACCAAGATCGTAAAAATTTTCAATATGCTGTGATTTTGCCCAGCGCCGGATTTTTGCCACCATTTCCGCCGATCTAATGTCTTTGTTCGGTACGAAATGGTCAGGTATGACTACCACCCGCTCAGGGTGGGCAATTTGATTCAAACCCTGCGCAGCCAGCATATCAATTGCCGGTGTGGTGGTGATATCATGACACATGATCACGTCAATTTCAGCATTGATTAATTCTCCTGGAGTCACTTTATCCCGGTTACTGTGGGCCGCGAGAATTTTTTCGGTTATGGTATTTCCCAAACTACTCTCCTTTAGATTAAAATTTATCCTTGAGCCTGAAGTTTTTCACGGTAATTCAGGGCTTTATTGATGCCTTTGATAATTGCTTTAGCACTAGCCCGGATGACATCCTCATCTACTGCCCGTGCCATAAAGGTATTCTGATTTGCGTCAATCAGCTTAATGGAAACGTCTGCAAGTGCGTCGGTGCCGCCGGTAATGGCTTTCAGATGGTAATCCACCAGTTTGAGTGAGGGATCAACCATCTGCCAGATGGCATTGCTCACCGCGTCTATAGGACCGTCTCCGATTCCGGCTGCTACCTTCAAGTCGCCGTAAACCCGCAGCTTGACCGATGCAGTAGGAGTCATTGCCGAACCGGTCGTAACCGTAAACTCTTCTAACTTTACAAACTGTTCCTCCTCGGATAGCTGGTGGGTAATATCCCGGGCGATAGCAATGACATCCTCGCGTTCGACCGATTTCTCTTTATCAGCCAGTTCTTTAACTCTGGCAGTGATTTGGCTAATAGTATTCTGATCAAGCTGGAAGCCCTCTTCTTCCAGCAGCGCGGTGACGGCGTGTTTACCGGAATGTTTGCCGATGACGAGGTTGTCCCCGGTCCAGCCCACATCCTCCGGCTTCATAATTTCGTAGGTTCTTTTGTTTTGAAGGACGCCATGTTGATGGATACCCGCCTCGTGGGCAAAGGCATTCATCCCAACGACCGCTTTATTACGTTGAACCTCGATTCCGGTCAAGTGGGAGACCAGACGACTGGTCTTGAAAATTTCCCGGGTATTAATTGTCAGAGATACATTATAGTAGTCCTGACGGGTTATCAGGTTCATGATAATTTCTTCCAGGGCAGCATTGCCAGCCCGTTCGCCAATACCGTTGATGCACCCTTCGATCTGGGTTGCTCCGGCTTCAACAGCCGCCAGGGAATTCGCCACGGCATTGCCAAGGTCATTGTGGCAGTGGACACTGACCACAACCTTGCGTGCCTCCGGTACTTTTTCGAAAAGATAGCGAATCCGGTCACTGAACTCCTGCGGTTCGGCATATCCAACTGTATCAGGAATATTGATAGTTGTGGCACCAGCCTCAATGGCGGCACGAACTACATCGCACATATAGTCCTGACCGGTGCGGGTAGCATCTTCAGGTGAGAATTCCACATCATCGCAATAACTTTTTGCCCGTTTAACCGCATTTACCGCCCGTTTGATCACTTCGGCTTGGGTCATTTTCAGTTTCTCTTCCAAATGGACTTTCGAAGTGGCAATAAAGGTATGGATGCGCGGTCTGGCGGCATATTTGACTGCTTCCCAGCAGCGATCAACATCGGCTTCGTTAGTCCGGGCTAAGCCGCAAATAATCGGACCCTTGACATTTTGGGCGACCAATTTGACCGCCTCAAAATCGCCATCCGAGGCGATCGGAAAACCAGCCTCAATGACGTCAACTCCTAAGCGGGCTAGCTGGTGAGCAACTACCAATTTCTCATTGACTTTCAGCGACGCACCGGGACTCTGCTCGCCATCCCGCAGTGTCGTATCAAAAATGATTATTTTGCGCTTTTCCATAGGAACTCCTTATATTTTCCCGTTCTGATTTTTCATTAAAAAATAGGATAAGCTATCGGTTAATGCCTGCCAGCTGGCTTCGATGATGTTTTCCGATACCCCGACGGTATTCCAGGTCTTACCGTGCGAAGTTGACTCGATCAGTACTCTAACTTTAGCCGAGGTTGCAGCTTTGGCATTGATGACACGGACTTTGTAATCGGAGAGTTTCATTGCGTCAATTTCGGGGTAGAAGGTGATCAGGGCTTTTCTAAGAGCATTGTCCAGAGCATTTACCGGGCCATTGCCCTCGGCAGCGGTGTGCTCAACCTGGTCATTGACGATCATCCGGACGGTTGCTTCGGAACGGATTTCGTCCGATTCATTCTTCTCAATCATGATCCGGAAACCCTGTAAGGTGAAATAATTGTAATATTGATTTTTCATCTTGCGGATCAATAATTCCAAAGAACCTTCGGCTGCTTCAAACTCAAAGCCCTCGTGTTCCAGCTGTTTTAATGTCTGAACAATTTCGCCGACTCGTTCGCGGTCTTTCTCCAGATCAATGCCCAATTCCTCGGCTTTGAAGAGAATATTGCTCTTGCCGGATAGATCGGAGATCAGCACCCGGCGCTGATTGCCCACGGTTTCCGGTTTGATATGTTCGTAGCATTCGGGTTCCCGCATGACCGCACTGACGTGGATACCGCCTTTATGAGCAAAGGCGCTTTTCCCTACAAAAGGCAGGGAATTGTTGTGAATCAGGTTGGCAATTTCACTAACATAGTGGGATAGCGCAGTTAATTTCGCCATGTTCTTCGAGGGAATGCAGTGGTAACCGGATTTTAGTTGTAGGTTCGGGATAATGCTGCAGAGATTGGCATTTCCGCAGCGTTCGCCGTAGCCGTTAATTGTACCCTGAACATGGACGCAGCCATGCTGAACGGCGATGATGCTGTTAGCTACGGCTAAGCCGCCGTCATTGTGGGCATGAATACCTAGTGGCTGGGTTACCGACTGGCGTACCGCCAGGATAATCTCAGCCACCTCATTCGGCAGGGATCCGCCGTTAGTATCGCAAAGTACCAGTGTATCGGCACCCGCATCGGCAGCAACTTTTAGGGTTTCAAGTGCGTATGCCGAATCGGCTTTATAACCGTCAAAGAAATGCTCCGCATCGAAAATTACTTCTTTGCCATTCTGCTTTAAAAATTTCACACTTTCGCGAATCATCTCCAGATTTTGCTCGCGAGTTACCCGCAGGGCTTTTTCGACATGGAAAACCCAGCTTTTACCGAAAATCGCAACGGCTGGAGTCTGGGCTTCCAGTAAGGCTAAAATGTTCGGATCCTCCTCGACCCTGTTCATAGCGTGTTTAGTAGAACCGAACGCTACGATCTTAGCATTTTTGAATTTTATATCTTTTGCCTGCTGAAAAAAGAGTGCATCTTTGGGATTCGATCCGGGCCACCCGCCTTCGATATAGTGAATGCCGAGTTCATCTAATTTCTGGGCAATGTGAATTTTATCTTCCGCTGAAAAGGAGATGTACTCGCTCTGGGAGCCATCGCGTAAAGTTGTATCAAACAGTTTTACCTCTGCATCTTCCATTTTATTTTCCTTTTTTCAGCCAGGCCATCATCCCCCGCAGCTGCTTGCCTACTTTTTCGATCAGCAGCTCACTGTGTTCACGGCGTAAGGCGTTAAGCGTCGGACGACCAGCCTGATTTTCGAGAATCCACTCGCGGGCAAAAGAACCGTCTTGAATCTCCCGGAGTAGCGCTTTCATTTCCCTTTTGATATCGCAACTGATGATTCTGGGTCCCCGGGTCATGCCGCCATATTCGGCGGTATCACTGACGGAATAATACATCCCGGCAATGCCACTCTCATAGAACAGATCCACGATCAGTTTCATTTCATGCATACATTCGAAATAGGCAATTTCCGGTTGATAGCCAGCATCTACCAGCGTTTGAAAGCCGCCTTTGATCAGCTCGGTGATACCACCACATAGCACTGCCTGTTCACCGAAAAGGTCGGTTTCAGTTTCCTCCTGGAAAGTTGTTTCGATAATTCCTGCCCGCCCGGCGCCGATACCGCAGGCATGGGCCAGAGATAACTCCTTTGCCTTACCTGTTGCATTTTGGTAGATGGCAATTAGTGAAGGTACTCCGGCGCCAATCTCATACTGCCGGCGGACGAGATGACCGGGACCTTTAGGCGCTACCATATAAACATCCACAGCCTGGGGTGGGACGATCTGCCCGAAATGAATATTGAAGCCATGGGAAAACACCAGAGCCTTTCCGGAAGTCATATTCTTCGCAATTTCCTCATAATAAATTTGCTTTTGCAGTTGATCGGGCAGGAGAATCTGGACAATATCGGCTTTGGCACTGGCCGCCGCCGCCGTCATGGGTGAAAAGCCGTGATTCTGAGCCAGCTTGAAATTATCAGTACCAGCCTTTTCGGCCACGATTACGGAATAGCCGCTGTCCCTTAAATTCTGAGCCTGGGCGTGTCCCTGGCTGCCATAACCAATAATTGCAATTGTCTTGGACTTAAGAATTTTTAAATCAGCATCCTGGTCGTAATACATTTTAATCGCCATTTTTAATTTCTCCTTTTTTTGATGTTTGATATTCAGCCATGGCAAACTCGCCGCTGCGTACATATTCGCGGATACCAAAAGGGCGAACCATCTCGATAAACCGATCAATTTTACGACGAGTACCAGCCATTTCCAGGATCACATGGTCGGGTGCTACGTCAATCGGATTGGCCTTGAATATGTGAATTAATTGAAATAGGTCGGTGCGGTTCTTGGCATTGACATCCAGCTTCAGAATAATATATTCCCGCACAATGTAGTTGCCTTTGTGAGAAATATCAGTTACCCGAATGGTGTCAACGAGCTTGTTTAATTGTTTGACAATCTGCTCAATGTGCTCTTCCGTCTCTTCAACTACCAGGCTGATTTTATAGATGTTCGGGTCTTCGGTAGGGGCACCGATTACGCTTTCAATATTATAGCCGCGCTGGGAGAGCAGTCCGGAAATCCGGGCTAACACTCCCGCACTGTTGACTACGGTGACGATGATAGTGTGTTTTTCAACCATTTTTAATCTCCCATCATGATTTCCGTCAAAGGTTTTCCTGCGGATACCATTGGATATACATTCTCTTCTCGATTAATGAAGAATTCCATCAATACCGGTCCTTTTTCCGCCAATCCTTTTTTTAGGACCTGGTCTACTTCGGCTTTGCAGGTTGCCCGAAAACCTCGCATGCCGTTGGCTTCGGCTACTTTAACTAAGTCTGGTACATAGCCCCCGGGACAATCGTCTCTTGAGCCGCGACATTCTGGAGGGCAGTCGGGAGTTTGCCGGAGGCACACACGTGAGTATTTTTTATCCCAGAACAGATCCTGCCACTGCCTTACCATACCGAGATAACTATTATTCAGAACCAGGATTTTAACCGGTATTCGATTAATCGAGCAGGTTGCCAGTTCCTGGATATTCATTTGAATTCCGCCATCACCGGCAATACAGATAACCTGTGTTTTGGAGTTTCCCAGTGCAGCTCCCATGGCCGCCGGTAGACCAAATCCCATCGTTCCCAATCCGCCGGAGCTGAGAAACTTACGTGGATACCGGTATTGACAGTATTGAGCTGCCCACATCTGATTTTGTCCGACATCGGTGACGACAATCGCATTGGGATCAGCAAATTGATTGAGGCGTTCGATCACATATTGCGGATTGACCGAGCCATTTCCGGATTCCTTGTAGGTTAAGGGAAATTTTTCTTTCCAAAATTCGGTTCGTTCGTTCCAGGAGCTTTTTGCCCGGGATTTGACTTTTTCAATCAGTGCCCGCAGGATAAACTTGGCATCACCAACGATTGGGATAGTGGTTCGAATGTTTTTGCCGATTTCGGAGGGATCAACATCAATATGGGCTACAATAGTATTAATTGCAAAAGTATGTCTGGGACCAGTGATACGGTCATCGAAGCGAACACCTATACCAATTAACAGATCGCATTCCACCAGAGCTTTATTGGCAGCGACTCTCCCGTGCATTCCCGGCATTCCTAAAAAACAAGGATGATCGTAAGGAACTGTTCCCAATCCCATAAGAGTTACGACAATCGGGATATGAGTCTTGTCAATCAGCTGCAGGATCTCCTCGGAAGCATTGGAGCTCACCACACCGCCACCAGTATAAAGCAATGGTTTTTGGGCATGAGCAATCGCTTCAGCCAATTTTTTTATCTGAGCCGCATTACCTTTCATTACTGGCTTGTAACCGGGTAATTCTACAGCTTCCGGGTAGGTATAATTTTTCAATTTGCCGTTTGATACATCTACCGGTACGTCAATCGAAACCGGGCCCGGTCGTCCGGTACGGGCGATGTAGAAAGCCTCTTTGATTATTCGTGGTAAATCTTTTACATCCTTGATCAGGTAATTGTGTTTACAAATCGAGCGGGTCAGGCCAAACATGTCGGTCTCCTGGAAAGCATCCGTACCAATATTGCCTGTTGCCACCTGACCGCTAATAACGACAATTGGCGACGAATCCATTTTAGCCGTTGCGATGCCAGTAATTGTGTTGGTGGCACCCGGACCGGATGTTACCAAACAAACACCGACTTTACCAGTTGAGCGCGCATAGCCATCGGCGGCATGCGTAGCTCCCTGTTCATGACGGGTTAACAGAAACCGAATATCCTTGACAGAATAAAGAATATCGAAGATGGGAATAACCACTCCACCCGGGTAACCGAAAATCGTGTCTACTCCCTCTCTTCTCAATCCATCAATTAATATTTGTGCACCATTCATGATTTCCTCATTGATATTAATGATAGGTTATAACTTCAGTACAGCACCTTGACTGGCCGAAGAAGCCATGTGGGCATAGCGCCCCAGGACGCCATAGTCTACCCGTGGTTTGCGGGATTTCCAGGCTCGGCGCCGCTTAGCAAGTTCGCTATCGCTTAAATGTACATTCAATTTTCCGGCTGGAATATCAATCGCAATTCGATCGCCGTCGTGGATGAGCGCAATCGGACCACCGACAGCAGCTTCCGGGGCGATATGGCCAATACAGGCACCCCGCGTCCCACCGGAAAATCGCCCATCGGTAATCAGGGCAACGCTTTCACCCAAACCCTTGCCCATGATATAGGAGGTCGGCGAGAGCATTTCCTGCATCCCGGGTCCACCCTGGGGACCTTCGTAGCGAATTACAACGACATCCCTGGCTTTAACCTTACCAGCTAGAATACCTTCACAAGCCTCTTCCTGGCTGTCAAAGATGATGGCGGGACCTTCAAAAACCCGCATAGATTCGGCGACTCCGGCAAATTTAACTACACTGCCTTCCGGTGCAAGGTTGCCGCTTAACACCGCCAGTCCTCCTGTTTTACTATAGGCATTTTCCAGTTTATGAATGACCGTTTCGTCTTTGATTTCAGCTATTTTAATATTTTCAGCCAGCGATTTGCCGGTAACCGTAGGACATTTGCCGTGTATCAATCCCGGCTCCCGCTGGATTTCCTTGAGAATGGCACTGACTCCTCCCGCCCGGTCGACATCTTCAACGTGAAATGAGCTGGAGGGTGCTACTTTGCAGATGTTTTTAACTTTTTTAGAGAGCTCGTCAATCCGCTGGAGATCGTAATCAACCCCGGCTTCGAGAGCTAATGCCAATGAATGGAGAACGGTATTCGTTGAGCCACCCATTGCCATATCCAGAATTATGGCATTATCGAGAGATTCTCGGGTGATAATGTCACATGGTTTTAAGTCTTTCTGGACAAGGTCGACAATCCGTTTGCCAGCCTTACGATAGAGTTCCCGACGCCGTTTGTCTTCGGCTAAAATTGTCCCGTTACCGGGCAGGGCAATCCCAATCGCTTCGCACAAACAATTCATCGAATTGGCGGTGAACATGCCAGAGCAGCTGCCCCAGCCGGGACAGGCATTAACCTCAATATCAGCTAATTCCTCGTCAGAAATTTTGCCATCTTTGAAGGCTCCGATTGCTTCGAACACCGAAATCAAATCCACGGTTTTGCCGGTCTTGGTTTTACCGGCTCTCATCGGTCCGCCGGAAATAAAAATTGTGGGAATGTTAACCCGCACCGCGGCCATCAACATTCCCGGGATAATCTTATCACAGTTAGGGATACAAACCAGTCCGTCAAAACAGTGAGCGCGGAGCATCGCCTCAACGGAATCGGCAATGATTTCACGGCTGGCTAAGCTGTAGCGCATGCCCATATGCCCCATGGCAATCCCGTCACAAATGGCAATTGTATTAAATTCGAAGGGCAGTCCACCAGCGGCATACACCGCCTCTTTGACGATTTTGCCAACCTCGTTCAGTTTTACATGACCGGGAACAATATCCGCATAAGAATTAGCAATGGCGATAAACGGGCGATCGAAATCTGCTGGCTTTTTACCGGTAGCACTCAGTAAAGACCGATGAGGTGCCCGCTCCAATCCTTTTTTAACCTGATCACTGTTCATTTTGAAATCCTTTCCCGGTGATAAAAAAACCCCTTCCTTTTGGGGAAGGGGCTTTTGAATTTAGTTCTGCCTCGAGTCTTAAATTACCCCTTCCCTTCTTCTATTAGAAGAATAATGTGTAGGGTAATAAGATTCTGTACTCTCGG
>Ga0315548_1003701_pt1 | contig 11318 bp, 8 predicted proteins | sample SalMarSW160110MG_2_FD_202540 | JGI IMG/M metagenome (GOLD analysis project Ga0315548, IMG submission 202540) | Salt marsh sediment microbial communities from the Plum Island Ecosystem LTER, Massachusetts, United States - Salt Marsh Sediment SW1601-110 ... | reverse complement strand
AGTTTCGTTAGAATGAGTAAACGTTAGGAACGAGAAGAAAACTCCACCATCCTGAACGTAATCTTCAATATTGCTGGCAATAGCGTCGCTCATATGGCTCCAGCCCAAGGCAATAATAACATTATACCGTTTCAGTGCAGACGGCGGAGCGTAGATGGAGATAACATCTACCATTCCAAAAGGCAACCCTGTAAATTCTTTCGCTATTTGGGAACTGCCAATCTTCCAATTATCGCCAATTCCGGGGAAGAACAGATTCAAAAGCCTGTAATCGAAATCTCCATACCTGTCGGACTGCAACCATAACCCCCAATTGGGACCTCGACTACTCCAACCGCTCTGCCCAATCATCACCGCAATAGAGGAATTATAGTTTGGCTGATTATACCCTATGCTATTTCTGTTTTGCAGGAAAGCATAAAATCTTTGAAGCACTCTCCCGTACTCAGTTAGCTTTCCGTCAGGTCCCAGAATAATAAATTTGTTGGGCCAATCGCGATCAAGCGTTCCGAAAAAACAACCCTGCTCAAAGAAAAAGTATTTCGCTCCATAAAACCACCCTTCGTAAAGAGCCTTTTCAACATCGTTGGGCGTGAAAGCTGGAGGTTTTATCCATTCTCTCCACGTGTCTACCCACAGCCCCCACGCAGGTATGCTATAGCTGTTGACCATTCCTCTAGCTAAGCCGATCATCAATTCTACATTTGGAGCATTGAAAACCTTGCTGATGAAAACGTCGCAATAGGACGTGTTCGCTGAAGCATAGCTGATCACGTTTTCCTGAAGCAATATCTTGGCGCCGCTACTCTTGAATTCATCCAACTGCATCATGGAGGTTATGTTTCCGATTACTGCTTGTTCTGCTTGAAGCCTGGTGTTGATTGTTCCGGTCGAGTTGTTTACCCATAGGGCATTGTCAACCTGTTTTCCCGTGATTTCTTGAACCAAGATGCCTAAGAGACGGGGATACCTTGATTTCCAGATTGCAAACTGTTCAGGAGATATTTTTACGTGATGGTCTGAAACGTTGAAAGTTTCAAAAATTGTGTAAAGCCCCAGATTGTTTGCTTCTCTGATTGTTTCCTCTATCAACGTTAGATTCCATGCTTGATCCATGGGGTGGAGGATAACCATGTTGCCAAGTTGAAGGTCTTTAACTTTTTTTATGCTGTCCAAGATTGCCTGTTGCTCGCTTTCGAGGATCAAAATTCCCATAAAATATTCTGGGTCAGTTTCAAGTGTTTCCTGAGCCAAAACTTCAGAAGAGACTGATGAAAAGAAAACGGTGAAGAGAAGCGCTGTTAAAAAAAGGAAAAATAGCTTATGTCTCACGCCCATTGGTTTCAAAGGTGATTTCACCGTCCTTCTGTTGGTTATGGCTGTCACTCATTAACAGATGAAGCATGGAGTGGAATCTTACGTGTTCACTCATTTCGTAGTAGCCTGCCTCAGGAATTCAGCTATTATCTCCAGTAGTTTCCATAAATGCTTTATCCAAGTTAATCCAGTATGCAAACAGAATTGTGGGGAACCTTATTGAAAAACACACGTCTTTACCAATGTTAGGCATTGACTAACGAGAAAAGAAGGGGTTGCTGAGGCTCTGCACGGGCATTTGAGGTAAAACAAATGAAACTCCAAAGATTCTAGTCACTTTTGGTTAGGTTTCATTCTCCCGTGCCAGAGCCTATTCAGTCCCTTCTTTGAATTTTTACTCCCCATAAAAAAAGGGAGGGAAATTTTGGGTTTACTTCCGTTTTCTGAGTGTCCAGAAGCTAACTATGCCGATGACGACGGCTATGGCAACGGCTGCTATGATTATGGCGATTTCTGTGGTGATTAAGGGTGCTTCTGTCGGTTCTGTGGGTTCAGGTTCTGTTGGCTCAGGTTCTGTTGGTTCGGGTTCTGTTGGCTCTGGCTCTGTTGGTTCAGGTTCGGTGGGTTCAGGCTCTATTGGCGCTGCCGGTGATGGCGCTTCAGTTACGCCTATGGCGGTTTCCGCGTACGAACTCCAGTAGGATTCTGAGCCTTCGAAGGTGGCGATGATGGTGTACTTGCCTTCATGCTCGGGCTCCCACATGTAACTGTAAAAGCCGCTCATGTCACTTGTTGCTGTGCCGATGCTGATGAAGTTGCCGTTTGGATCAATGGCATCTAATGTCACTTTAACCCCAGTTGCGTCTGCTGGCATTGGCTGCTGCTGATACAGGTATTCCATCCATTCACTCATGTATTCATCAGAGATTGCTGGAGTTCCCGCAGCAGGAATCCCTAGGCAAGTTTGGCCCGGAGACTGATCGGTAACAGTGCCTCTAATCATTACGCTAGATCCAAGTGGTATCCCAGTGTCTGGTGCTGTGACTGTGGTGGCGGTTAGTCCCATGCCATAGCAGTATATCTGGTTGTCATAGCCATTAAACCAAACCATGTAGCCGTCTGCGCAAGCGGGCGAGCCGAGTATGTCAAAGGACAAGGAACTCCATATTTCATCTCCGGTATAGGCGTCTAGGCAGTATAGCTTGGCGCCTTTAAATACAGGTGGAGTGTAGTCGTGGCCCGCGCGTACGTAAAGCTTTCCGTCGGCAAGAATATGATGCGTATTCCAAGTGCCAAGAGCCCATACACCGTAGGGAGTGTCGAACCCAGCGCTTCCAGGGGTCCAGTACCACTTTTCAGCCCCTGTATGGACATCATAGCAGTACACCTCTCCGCCTAAGCCCCATGAGTAAAGGTTTCCGTAGCCGATAACGGCAGGAGCAGTCCAATCGTAGTATCCCCAAGTACTATTTTTGGGCTCAGTTGGACCCCACAGCTTTTCCCCTGTTGTGAGGCTGTAGCCAACCCAAGTCATAAACTGGTTTGTGTATTCAACGTAGACTCCCTCCCCCGCAGTCCCACCTTGCATACCACCTAGACATACGCTTGTCCATGGTGTTAGCGTTCGGTTTATCGGACCCCACAGCAGTTCCCCTGTCGATGCGCTGTAACCTGCGTCAAGTCGCCAACCGACCTGGGCCCCACCAGGGACTCCCCCAATGGCGCCTCCACTTTGTACCACCAGAAGTACCACATCGTCAGAAACTGTGGAAACGCTTAGTCTTGGATCGGCTACTGGTACGCTCCATTCGTTTCCTGGGCTCCAGTCAATCGTCACATTTTCAGGAGGTCGCCAAATTTCGTAAGCGCTATAAATTGTAAAGATGTTATTCAGCTTGGATCCCTGTTCGATGCATTTGCTTGCGTTCCACATAGTCAACATGCCTCCGGAAGTAGTGTAACTTAGTAGCTCTCCGTTTGGGCCCGTCGTAAGCGTACCAGCAGATGCGTTGGCAATGTCCAATATCCAGTCTCCTGTCATAGCATCATACATCGACCAAACTTGCGGCGTGTATAGTCTCAAGGTGAATCCTAAGCTCGCAGGTGCTGTAAATAGGTATGCGTGGGCTCCGTACTGGTCCCCTGATATGAAATTGTATATCATACCACATTTTAGCGGATTTTTAGCGTATATACTCCATAACTCTTCTCCGGTGCGTAGATCTACAGCTTTCAAATCTCCTGGGTTGTTCCCAGCCCCTGGATATTCAGTGTAGTAAAGTATCCCGTACATGATCACTGCTCCAAATTTTGCTTCGTATGCTGTTCCCGTTGCGTAGAGGCTTGTTTCGTAGGGGCCCAATTCTCCTCCAACTTGGCCTCCGAAAGCTATCGGCTTCGTCCACACTACGTGAGCGCTATTCGGCGCCGTGGTGTATGGATTGAAGTTCCCCGTAACAGCGTACATTCCAGTTGCGCCAAATGATGTTGCTGCAAGTCCAAGCCAATTTCCGCCGAGCGAGTACCAGTTCCTGTTCATTGAATGCATTGGGCGCTCCCAGTATTCTGTTGGAAACGGATTATCCGAAAAAGCTGTTTCTATGGGGTCCTCCTGTACTGTGAGCGTCACTACTTTGCTGGTGCTGCCTGTATAAGTATCGTTGATGAAATCGTAACCAAGAGGAATAAAGCCGGCGCCATGAGGGTAGGGATTCTCCTCTACTGCGACTTGTTCAGGGAAGCTAGACTGGAAAGTGTATGTGCCGATTTGGTCGGGCACGTACGCAGTCCATGCCCCTCCCACAGCATCGGAATCAAACGGCCCCATGGTTTCGATTTCTCCGTCAGGTTTCGTAACTGTAACGGTCATATTATGCCAACGATAACCCCAGCCACGACCTATTGCTCCTGGCGGCACCTTATCAATCCACAAACCAACGTAGGCGGTTTGACCGACTCCTACGGGGTTAGGTGTAACACTGAGAAATGAATAGGTGGAAATAGTCCAGGGAGGATCATGCGCACTAATGACTGGTATGCTTGCTATGAGTGCAGTGATGGTTAACACTAGAATTAAAGCTATTGTTGCAATCGTCGTTTTAGTTTTTTTCAATTTTTTTGCCTCTTTGAGGTTTATATTTGAGGTGAGGCTTCAGTTCGCCTCCAGCGACTAGAGTCTCATCACAAAACGGTGTTTTGACTGTTCTTAGATTTAAGGTTTGTCGTACTTCGCATATGTACTAATATTTCTGTGATGCGCGGCTAATTAACATCTAAGACCGCTGCTGTTTCCTCCAAAACAGGTACACTTTTGATTGATTAAGCTGCGCGAGACGTCGGAGCGCCCGAGCCAGATCACCTGTTTCAGCTTTCTTCAGCCATTTCCTGTAGTCTTCCATTGTGAAGTGTCTCTGCTGTCCTGCTATTCTTCTGTTGTATGGATAACTGAAGCCGCTGAGAATCGCTTTTACCTGTGGAACTTGTCCCTTCAGCATTCGCTTGTTGCATTTTGGACGACAAACTGGAGGACAGACAACGATGCTACCAAACTGATACAAGAGCTTGGGGACGATGCTCTCGCAGAATTGCAATCAAAGTTGAAGGCGAAAGGAACGAAAAAATGAATGCTATGCCTTCGCTGGAATCGGTTTTCGCATTCTGTCGGCTTCTTTCTCAGCTATTTGCAACGATGCTTCCTTCTCATAGTCTCGGAGCATAGTTACAAGCGGATGCTCTGGGTTTATCCTGTAAAGCTTAGCCTTCCCTATTCTTCTGGAAACCTTAACTATCTCGTATTCCTCCAAGTCAGGAAAGTACTTGTAAAAAGTCTGCTTGCTCATCCCTAAAGCTTCGATAACTTCTTTCTTCGTGAAGTCAAACAGAGGGTTGTCTAAGAAAAAGTCCACGATCCTCAACTTGGGCGAATCTCCTAACGTCTTGATTATTATGGACGAGCATTCTTTTCTGGTGTAGAGTTCTTCTGGCATACTAACTTCCTCTAATGCGCGTGCACAATTGGACAACTTTTCCAGTTAATCTATTGAAGCGATAAGTATTTATACGTTTCCTTTTAAAGGTATGATAAGTGAACTTTATGCCCAAGCGAGAAATGGCTGATGAGCAGATTAAAGCTGACGTAATGAACAAGTTGTTCAGAAAAAATTGTTGGGGAGCTAAATACCTTCCTCTAGATACTCTTGTTAACTGGCTTGCCAAAAGAGTGAAAAGAAACGGGAAAAGAGTCAGGGGACTTATCAGAGCACTTGTTAACGAAGGGTACTTGCTACGGCATAAAGGCGGCAAGACACTATCACTCAACCCAGCCATGAGCAAAGACATAACAGAGTACATGGAAAGAGTGATTGGAATATATTAAGAAGGCTGATCTTCTACAACTATAGGAAATTCGTACATCCGTAAACTTGATTGTTTCTTTCTCCATTCACATTTTCATGTCTGTTGACCGCGAACTAGTATATGAAACCTTGAATTGGATTGACCCGAAAGTGTGTAGGCTTCCCTCACTCATCTAGCGCACGCTTTACGATACCATGCATTCTAACAAAGTGAAAATAATCTCGTATTCTTAAGCATTCACTCTTGAAAGACTCTTATCGTTGTCCCAAGTGTGGATATGTCTTATCGAAAAGTCAAGCGATAATTTCGGGATATAACTCCCAAAGCAGCCTACGCCACATACACTGCCCCAAATGCTGAAAAATAGTTATACTCTCCTTAAGTCAGAAAAAGGATAGGGTTTGCTGGGACTCTGGGAAGCGCAGGTAGGGGACAAATGAATAATACCCTCCATGTCGTCGCCGAGCGTGATCCCTTCCCATAAGCCCATTCAGCTCCTCTACAGCACTTATGCTCATCAACAAAAAATGGGAAATTGAAGGCTGTGCTTCATTTTTTGAGTGAACCAATGCGCTGCAAATCATTATACAAGGCTTTTCTCTTCTTCCAATCTCCTGTCAGTTATATCGTCCTCATCCGCTATTACGGAGACTTTAAGCCTTTTTCCTCTAGAAGTATATTTCAGTTCTTTCTTTGGAATACTGTATTTTGGTCCGCAGTAGACAAGCTTAAAGTCAGGACATCGATGATACCAAACTCCGCTCCTACGCTTCCGCTTAACCATCAACAAATCACCCAACAAAATCTTACCCTGATATGCATTCTATTTCGTTCCTTACTAAACATCTCAATCCTCCTTCAACGAGTATGTCTCGTATCTTTACTCCCACAAAAAAAGAGGAGAATTTGGGTTTATTTTCGTTTTCTCAATGCCCAGAAACTAACGATACCTATGACACTGGCTATGACAATGGCTACTATGATGGCTATTTCTGTGGTGATGAATGGTGCTTCTGTAGGTTCTGTTGGTTCAGGCTCGGTTGGCTCAGGTTCTGTTGGTTCGGGTTCTGTTGGCTCAGGCTCAGTTGGTTCAGGTTCTGTGGGTTCTGTCGGCTCTGGCTCTGTGGGTTCAGGCTCTATTGGCTCTGCCGGTGATGGTGCTGGACCCACGGTTATGTAGGTTGATTCTGCTGATCCCCAGTAAGATTCTGTTCCCTCAAATTCAGCTATGACTTGGTAATCGCCTTCAACTGTTGGTTCCCAACTTTTTCCGAAGTTACCCCACATGTCGGTTGTAGCTTCACCTATGTCTTGGTAGTTGCCGTTTGGGTCAATAGCATACAATTTCACCGTAACACCTTCAGCATCTTCGGGCATAGGCTTCTGCATGTAGATGTGCTCCATCCATGGACCCATGCTCGCGTCAGACACGGCTGGCACCACGCTGAACTCGCAACTCTGTACTTTCTGTTTAGCACCAGCAGACTGATCAGTCACTGTTCCTTTAATCAGTACGCTATCTCCTTTTGGAATAACATCGTCTTGAACTGAAACTGTGGTGGCGCTTGGTCCCTTGCCGACGCAGTATATTTGGCCGTCATAACTGTTGAGGTATACCAAGTAGCCTTCTGCAGCATAACTCCATGCATTACCTTCGCCTAGACCGCGAGCAGCCCAGCCCATTAAAGTCCATAGTTCCTCTCCAGTATAAGCGTCAACGCAACGTACCTTTGCACCCTTGTATGGTGGCACATTGGGAGAGTGCTCACCGGTGAACGCGTAGACCTTTCCGTCGGCAATAGTAGATAGGAAGGTGGGGTAATTACCCCAGGGCGTGTCAACTCCGCTGTTAGTATTATTGTATTTAAATAGTAAGGTTCCATCATTCATAGAATAAGCGAAGAGTTCTCCACCATAACCGCTCACGTAAAGGTTGCCGTAGGCGGGCTGACCTTGCCTACTGCTAAAATATTGATAGGCATTTGCCTCTGAATATGGGATTCCAACTGGACCCCACAACAGTTCTCCAGTGTCTAGACTATAGCCCAACCGCTGCCCAGTCTCCGAATCGGTCATACTAAACACGCGGTTCACTGCATCCACTGGTTGATATCCCAACATTCGGGTGATGTTGCCTGCTGGCGCCGGATAGTCTTTGATCCATAACAGTTGACCTCTTGTTTCTGGTTTGTCACTTATTGCCCACATCGTATAGGGATCTGGAGTGCCCCTCCATTGCGCGGTAATCGATACAACACTGCTTGTGCCAAGTATTAAGTCACCAGGGATAACGCTAACGATGCTAGGTCTAGACGACCCTGGCAAATCCGGTATTGTCACGTTCCACTCATAGTTGTTGCTCATATTAGCGTTTTTTCCTATAGGTCTATACTGATATGAATCGGTGCTAGTTCCTGGTGTCAGCACTAAAGGTGAATCTGGTAGTGCAGCTGAGGTCCACAAAGCCAACCAGCGTCCCTCGTAGTTAAGCACATAGCGTACTATCTCGCCTTTTGAGGTGTATACAGTGGTGCCTGAAGGAACATTGGTAAAGTTATAAAGCCAAGCTCCGCTGAATGCGTCATAGGCAACCCAAGGCGTTCCTGGCGGGTCTCCTCGACCAGGCACTTGCCACAAGACGCCGCTCGGGATGACTCCATGTTGGTTCATTGATTCATAATCGTAGAGTTGGCCGAAACTTGGACTGATGCCCTCTTTTTGCCATAGTATTTCTCCAGTACGCAGATCTACACAAGTATATGGTCCATCATTAGGGTCGTTGCCCAGCGGGGGATTGAAGTAGAGTCTTCCGTACATGATTATTGCCGTTGTGAATCTGTCCTCGTATGAAAAACCTGTGTAGAAGGTTGCCTCGTCGATTTCTGTGGTTCCTCCGACAACTCCTCCGAACTCAATCGGCATTGTCCACATTATGTGGGGACTGTTAGGCGCAAGGCCATCCTGTTGGAAACGACTGCCTTGCATCAGACCATCTCCCACCCAGTTCGACGCAATGTTAGCCCAAGCTGTGTTCTGTCCTTCTATCGGGCGCGTCCAGTACTCGGTTGGAAGCGGATATTCTGGTATTGTATCTATTGGGTCTTCCTGTACATTAAGTGTCGTTGATGCGTTGCTGGGTAGAAAAGTGTCGCCGATGAGTGGGCTGTTTGATCCGGCTACACCGGTTTCAGGATTATATAAGGATACCACTTGTCCGGAATAGTAGAAATCAAAGGTGTATGTGCCGATTTGATTAGGGGTGTATAGCGTGAATCCTGATGAAGTTACGTCTAATATTGGCTCAAGTGTTTCGGTGCTTCCGTCAGGCTGTGTGACTGTAATTGTGCAGTCGTGCCATCTGTCACCACCAACACCCGTTGTTGTTGGTGGACTCCTGTAAAGCCAAATCACAAGGAATACGTTTTGACCGACACCTACAGGGTTGGGTGCAGCAACGATATAGGCATAGGTTGGAATCTCCCATGGAGGATCATGCGCTTGGGTAATTGGCAAGCTTACTATTGTTGCAGCAAAAGTTAAAACTAGAACTAAAGCTATTGTAGCAATCGTCATTTTAGTTTTTTTCATTTTTTTCGCCTCTTAAAGGTTTATATTTGCGGTGAGGCTTCGGTTGCCTTCAGGCAACTTAAACCCCAACTTAAAGATACCTTATTTGATGTTTAAGTTTTTAAGACTTACTATAACAACAGAGTTACGTTTGTTGGTGCAGCAATTTGGGTGGTCTTTATTGCTTAGCCAGAACTGAATAAAAGCTGCTCTTCGCCCTTCTACATCAGGGACAGAAACCACACCCCTCAACAGAAGTATTTTGAGTTTGGAAATAAAAATTTAACATCTCTGGACAGGCAGGCAGATTGATTCTAAAACTGCTTTTTCCTCCAAAACAGGTACACTTTTGATTGATTAAGCTGCGCGAGACGTCGGAGCGCCCGAGCCAGATCACCTGTTTCAGCTTTCTTCAGCCATTTCCTGTAGTCTTCCATTGTGAAGTGTCTCTGCTGACAAAACCGAAAAATTTAAGCCCACAAATCATGATTTATTGTATAGGTTCTTCTTCGTTGGGAGGAAAGAATGATTACTCAGGAAGAAGCTCGAGCATTAACAGGGTTAGGGCTTACTGGGTCGCAGGCAAAGGTTTACCTTGCTCTTGTCAAAGTAGGACAGGCACGGGCGAGTACGCTCTGGGCGTCATTATCAGGAGGGGTGGCTCGACAGGACATCTACCGAATACTCTCCGAGCTGCAAAAATTGTGTTTAATTGAAAAGGTAATAGTCAAGCCAACCGAGTTTAGACCCCTCCCCATAGAGGAATGCTTCTCATTTTTGCTTCAACGTAGAAAAGATGAGACTGCTAAACTGCAGAAGCAAGCAAAGTGCTCCAAAAATTAAAAAGAACCAACACAAAAGAGACACTTGAGGAGGAAACAAGCTGTTATGTATTGATTCCTGCAAGAGAAGCGCTTCTCTTCAGGCTAAAGAACGCAATTGAGAATGCTCAAAGGAGCATAGACTATATTTGTTCATGTAAGGCGTTTCGGCCAGAGTTGTTTATATTATGTGGAGAGTTGAAGAAAGCCATGAGAATAGGTGTCAAGATTCGATGGATCATAGATAAACCTGAGGACATGAATTCGTGGTCAGAACTTAAAGCTTTTACGAAGAATCCTTCCTTCAGGCTCAGGACTATTTCAGATTTTCCTTCAGTGAGATTTCATATATACGACAAGAAAGAAGTGTTTATTGACTCCTACCCAAAAACCGAAGCGGCACAATCTCCCTCTTTATGGACAAACAACCCCAGTCACGTAGAACTAGCTCATAACTACTTTGAAACAATGTGGAAAACAGCACTCGAAAACAAAACCGAAATCACTAATTACAACAGCGCGATTTAAACGCTCATTAGTCATAAGATCTGATGATACAGGTTGCCAAACCCCGCGCGCGCAGCTAGGCGAACAAAGGTCTGAATCGGCTGAACATTATTTTGACAAAATTAGGTCGATAAGCGCCTTTTGGTCGACCTCTGCTCGGGTTCTCCAATCCAAGTAAAGCTGTCCATTCTCGTCCTCAGCCAAGTATCCAGACCTGATGTAACGGTTCATGTTTATGTCAACTCTCCAGCCTGGAAGCTTAATGCGAAGCAGGTCCTCCACTTCTTCGCGGGGAGCCTTCCCCTTCTTGGAGATTATGTAGGAAATAGCCGTAGCCAAACCAGCAATGTCATCTATGCGCCAGCCCATCATCTTAGCATCTTTCGACGGTAAACCGCCTCTAAGAGTGATAAAAAATCGAGCCTTGTTCAGTTCTTCAAGTGTCGGCTTTCCAGCAGGCTCTTCGCCCTCAAAAACTGTTTTCACTTGCAGGTCCAGCTTTTCCAGATGATTATCCAGCACCTTGAGGATTTTAGGGTAATCAGACCCTAACGCGTTCTTCAGTTCCCATCCCTTCACGCCTGGTTTCATGTGGCGCTTGTAAAACAGCAGTTGCGCTGCCCTCTTGATCTTCCGAGCGTAGTAAGCTTTTCTCGTCATGTTTGTTTCTCCTCTTTCCATTTCATCCATTCTTCAGAGCTTACGGATATTGGAACAGAAACCATCCGCTTGTCAGCTAGCTCTGACTTC
>Ga0315548_1003699_pt1 | contig 11320 bp, 10 predicted proteins | sample SalMarSW160110MG_2_FD_202540 | JGI IMG/M metagenome (GOLD analysis project Ga0315548, IMG submission 202540) | Salt marsh sediment microbial communities from the Plum Island Ecosystem LTER, Massachusetts, United States - Salt Marsh Sediment SW1601-110 ... | reverse complement strand
TCAGCTCTTTTACGAAACCTGCCGTTTGTTCGGGTGTTTCAGGGAATACGGTCTTCCCGTCTTTATATATCGGTAATCCGGCATTTGCATGTATTAATACAGGAATTTCAGAGTTTATTTTCCTGATTTCCCTGACAATATGTATCATTCCTTCTATTCCGTTTCCGCAATTTGCTCCTATAATTTCTGCTCCTGCATCTATAATCTGTTCTGTCATCTCGCAAGGTGAAATTCCCATCATGGTCCTGTATTCCCCACTAATAGTCCGTTCAAAAGTCATTGTACAGATAACCTCACAGCCTGTATTCTCCCTGGCAGCAATCACTGCCTGCCTGGCCTCCTCTATGTCGCTCATGGTTTCCACCACAATCGAATCAGCTCCTCCTTCTTCAAGGGCCATACTTTGTTCTTTAAAGACTTCGTATAACTCTTCGGGAGTCACATCTCCCATCATAATGATCTTGCCTGTAGGTCCGATTGAGCCTAATACATGCTTTTCCCTGCCTGCTGCACTTCTTGATATTTCAGCTGCTATTTTATTTATCTCCACAACCCTGTCTTCCAGTCCGTATTGTGCCAACTTAAGCCGGCTGCCGCCAAAGCTGTTAGTTTCAATCATATCAGAACCGGCATCAATATAGCTTTTTGCTACATCAAACACTTCATCATAATGGTCAATATTCCATTGTTCCGGACATTCACCTGGAACCAGTCCTTTCTGCTGAAGAAAAGTCCCCCATGCCCCGTCAGATACAAGTACTCTGCCTAATTTTAATTTTTCTTTAATAAGTTCCATGGCAAATAATATTAATTATATTATTTATTTCATATTGTATTCTTCCAGGGCTTCAAAAAATGCATCAATATTTTCTTCAGGTGTACCATAAGGAATATCACATCCGCTTGATAAAACAAAGTTACTGTATCCTGCAGTTTTCTTAAGAAGATTCTTAACTTCTGACTTTATCCTGTCTGGCCGGCTGTTTTTTATGATCCCGACAGGATCTATATTTCCAAACACAAGCCTGTCAGACGGAGCTTTAGAAAGTATTTCCATCATATCAACAGCATTACCGAAATGAAGCCCTTTTGCTCCTGTTAAAGCCATAGACTCAACCAGCTCGCCCGTATTCCCGCAATTATGCAAAACAACCATAAAACCGTCATCCTGCACATAATCGACTATTTCCCTAACAAAGGCTGAAGAGAATTCTCCGCACATGCCGGCTGACAGTAGTCCCGCTGCAGGTTCAGCAATAAATATCCCTTCCAGTCCGCACTTTTTAAATGCCAGGGCATATTCCTTCAGAAAACGTGTGCACTTCTCTATTAAAATATGTGAATTTTCGGGGTCCATCAGAGTAAGAATCATCATTTCCGAAATATCAAACAGTCTCCCTGCAAGTGAAAATGGTCCAATCATGCATCCGAAGACAGGTTTATCACTTATGTTTTCTGCTGCCAGCTTCGCAGCCTTCAGAAACTCAGAAGTCCTGGCCTCTCCTATGCCGGGTACTTCCAGCTTATTAATCATCAGTGAATCATGGATTAACCTTTCTTTTATTGATGGTATTTCATCATCATTAAAATCAATGTGTGCGCCAAAAGCTTCAGCTTCAACAGACAAATCCATTGCCATAACCCTTGCTACAGCAGGGTACTTTTCTGCCAGGACTTTAATACACTTATACTGAACCTCACTTCTGGTGACGATATCCCTGACCTTTCCACCCGTAAAACTTAATCCCGGATATGTTAATACAGGCATTGCACTTCTTAGTCCGGCCCCAATAACACTAGCTATCCAGTTTTTTATATTATCAAAATTCTTAATTTTTAAACCTGCTTTCCTTAACTCCATATTAAAAATCTAAGTAACATATTTATTAAGATATTCAACCGCTCCCTGGGGATCGGGAGAATAAAAATCAGCTCCGATCTGGGTCCTGAATTCATCATTAACCGGGGCACCTCCTATTAGTACGTTAATTCCGGGAATCTGAGCTTTTATTTCCCTGACAGTTTTTTCCATATTAACCATGGTAGTGGTAAGTAATGCTGAGAGTCCGACAAAGCTTGCCGATCGCTCTTTAATCATCTCAATAAATTTATCAGTCTTCACATCTGTGCCAAGATCAACAACTTCCCAGCCATTCCCTTCAATCATCATTGAAACCAGATTTTTGCCAATGTCATGCAAGTCTCCTGCTACAGTGCCAATTATAAAAATGCCTTTGCGCTTTACATCACCTGACTGAAAGAAAGGTTTCAGATGCTCCATGGCAGTGCTCATCGCTTTGGCTGACATAAGGACCTGGGGAACAAAAACCTTGTTCTCACGAAATTTAATCCCAACCTTTTCCATCCCTTTTATTAATCCTTTTCCCAATATATCATTGGCCCCAATACCCTGTTCAATTGCCTGCTTTGTCAATTCGTCAGCCCCTTCCTGCCCTTTCATGTCTGGAGGATACGGCGCATTTTTATTTATTTTTCCAAATTCAACGCAATAAGCTATTTTTTCAAGTAGTGCTTCCATAATAAAATAATTTATTTAGGGACAGCGCCCATATTTATAGGGACAGCCCCCATTCGGGTACAGTCCCCTGCGCGCTGTCCCTATTTTTGGATAAAGATATAAAATAATCTTTAGCCTGCAGATTTTTCAATAAATGATGTTATCAGTTCAAGGGATTTAAGGGGCTCTTCTATAAATCCCATATGTCCGGAATCCTCCAACGCATAAATCTCCCCTCTGGAATTTAACTTTATTTTGTCTTTAACTTCATTAAAAAGGATATAATTGTCCTGCCTGCCTAAAATTACCAGCACAGGTATATCGCTATTTAGTAATATATGTGATCGGTCAGGACGCATTTTCATCCCCTGGAGGACAGCTTTGATACCCTCATCCGGTGTATCTACTGCTATTTGTATTGCCCTCCCTACCTCATTTTTAAGTTTCTTAATATTTGCCCCTGCAAAAGCACGCGGGATATTTGTTTTACATATTAAGTCCTTCCTGCCCTGATCCACCATTTCAATTTCCCTGTCCCTGGCCTGCCTTTTTTCTTCCGTGTCGGCAAAAGGTGTCGAATGAAATAACGAATATCCGTATAACCGGTCATAAAACAGATCAGTAAAAGCCATCGTTACATATCCGCCCATTGAATGGCCGATTAAAGTACATTTATCTGCATGAATTTCACTAAGCACCACATTAACTGCTTCAGCCATAATTTCCATAGTATGTACATCGGATACAATTCCTGATTTGCCATGCCCCGGAAGATCTATATTTACAATTCTGTACTTTTTTGCCAGTCCTGCCGAAAAACCATTCCATATATCCAGTGACTCGAGGTATCCGTGAAGAAGTACAACAGCCGTTCCCGAGCCTTCAACCCTGTATCGTATTTTCGCACCTTTGAAATTAAGCAGATTGTCCATACTAATGTTTTTCGGCATTCATCAGCATCTCAATCTCTTCCGGTTCAACCGGTATGTTGTCCATTAAATCAACATTACCATCCTCGGTTATAAGAATATCATTTTCAAGCCTTATCCCGGTTTTTTCTGCAGGAATATATATCCCGGGCTCACAGGTCAATACCATACCGGGTTTCAATTCCACATCCTTGTTGCCTACATCATGTACATCAAGCCCCATAAAATGTGATGTGCCATGCAAATAATATTTCCCCCATAAAGGTTCATCCTTATCCTGGTTTCTTAAATCCTTTCTGGTGTATAACCCAAGCTTTATATGTTCTTCTTCCCAGCAGGATGTCACCTTTTTATGAAGTTTATTTATAGTTGTCCCTTTCTTCATGATGCTTCTTGCATATCTGAAAACTCTCAGTGTAGAATTATATAATTCCTTTTGTCGACGGCTGAACTTACCGTCCACTGGCAATGTTCTTGAGCAGTCAGCTGCATAATTTGCATATTCACTGCCAAAATCCAGTAACACCAGTTCACCTTTCTTTAATTTGCTATTATTTTTAATATAATGTAATACACAGGCATTAGCACCTGAAGCAACTATTGGATGGAAAGCATGACCGTTGGCACCCCTCTTCAGATATTCATAAGTAATTGCAGCCTCAATCTCATACTCAGCGACACCGGCCCTGATATGACCCGGCACTTTCATAAACGTATCTCTTGTAATCTCACATGACTTCCTGATCAATTCTATTTCCTCCGGTTCTTTAATGAGTCTCAGCTCATTTATCAGGGGCGCCAGCCTCTTATATGTGTGAAGAGGATATTTTTTTTTCAGCTCACTTTCAAATCTGTATTCCTTTACAACTATCTCGGGATTAAACTTGGGATTCTCTGGTATATTAAGGTATATATTATCGGCAGCAGTCATAAGCTCGGCAAAGATGGAATTAAATTCATCCTCCCATCTTATCGTCTCTATCCCTGATATTTCCTTTGCCTCATCGGGAGTAAGTTTTCTGCCTTCCCATATTTCAAGCTTGCTGCTGCTTTTTCTTATAAAAAGCACCTCTCTTAATTCTTTATTTTTATTATCCGGATATAATAGCAGTGATGTCTTCTCCTGCACTATCCCTGATAAATAAAAAAGATTAGAATTTTGCCTGAAAGGAAAATATTGATCTCCGTTTCTGGGCATTTCATCATTCGAATTAATTATAACTACTGAATTTGCTGCCAGCCTTTTTATAAGCTTCTTCCTGTTTCTGGCAAACAAATCTGATTTTATTTTCGAATATCGCATGCTGATTTCATTCCACGATTAGCTATAAAAATGGCGGACCAGACAGAGTAAAAGAGCCTTTTCAGAGGTAACCCTATTTAAACTTAATAAGATTGATCTTGACATTTGTCTCCAATTCAAAGTCCTGAATCTCATCTACCATATCCGGATCTTCAGGATCATAATACCAGTTTACACTTACTCTCCCCCCTTCATCCTGATATTTTTTTATAATGTCCAGCATATCAAGTATCAGTCTCGAAGAATTAGTGTTAAAATAAGTAAGTTTAAAATTAAACGTTAAAGGTCTCCCGACTTCTTTAATATACTTATTGATCCAGTCAAGAAGCGGTGAATAGAATTTAAATGTTTCTTCCATATATGATTCACCGGCTATTTCACATACGCCATTTTCAGCATTAAAATCAATAGACGGATAATAGGGTGAATCCTGTACTTCTTTAATTACTATATTCTCCATTTTTTTTATTTTTCAGGTTCATTTGTTGTTTTATAGTAGGTTATTTGTTCAGTCTGACTGATATTGTAAAATAAGAATGTTTATTATTGATCTCGGATATTCTGAAATCCAGCAAATTCCCGCTTAATAAACCTGTCTGGATAAGTCCGATATGAGCGCCGATGTCTCTAATCTTGGCTTCTCCTCTTGTTTTGCGCTTTAATCTTCTCAAATCCTCTTCATCCAATGAATTTATTTCGGTACAATTCCTTGTTAACTTGAATCCATCTTCTTTTTTAATAAGATTACCTGTAGTAAAGATAAAATATTCATCATATTCATTTAACAGAAACCATCCTACTCCTGATTTTATACCCCGCTCAACCTCCTTAACCTCTGCCGAATAATAAGATACATTTTGTGTGAGTTCAATAAATATTTTATAAAGGCGGGATGATAAAACCTGGTCGGTGTTAACAACTGATTTTAAATAATTTCCTATAAATGAAAGCAGGTTTATTGTCAATGGCCCGTGAAAGGATAGTACTTTTTCTTTTTGATAACTACTGATATTCATTACAAGCTATTCAAATGTTTATAATATTCTAAGTCCCAATAATGTAATATCGTCCCTTTGCTCTTCACTTTGCATAAAGTTACTTAATTCTTTATTAATAACCTCTTCCTGTTCTTTAATAGAAAGTTTATAGCAATCGGATAACAGGGATTCAAGCCTGCTACTTCCGAATCTCCTTCTGTCAGGACCGTTCTGGTCAATAATGCCATCGGTTGAAAGATACAGGCAATCACCTTTTTTTAAATGAACCTCGTGATTTTTAAACCTGACCTTGTCCTTTGCGTCTTCAATCCCCCCGATAGACTTCCTGTCACCTTTTAATTTTATTAACTCGGGATTATCTTTATGAATAATATATAATGGCCTTTTTGCACCCGCAAAAGTCAGCTTCATGCCATCACTGTTAAGTTTATCGAAACGGCATAGTATCAAATCCATACCATCGTTGTTATCAGTCTGATCCTGCCTCAGCGATTTTCTTATGTCCTTGTTTAATAATTCAAGTATTTCATCCGGATTTTGAATTTTTCGTTCATTAACCATCTCATTTAACAAGCTGTTACCTATCATTGACATGAAAGCACCGGGTACACCATGACCCGTACAATCGATAACAGCGATAAAAAATGAACCCTTGTCTGACTTATAACTTCCTGATTTTGAAAGCCAGTAAAAATCCCCTGACACTATATCTTTTGGCCTGAATATCAAAAAAGATTCAAAACATTGATCAATTAAAGATACATCCGGCAGTATTGCCTGTTGAATTGTCTCTGCATATCTAATGCTTGCCTTGATATTTTTATTCTGCCTGTCAACAGTGTTTTTCTGCTTTTTAATCTCTTTATTGGCCCTTATAATCAATATCAGCAGTAAGGTTAATAATACCGAAAATACCGAGATCCCAATGAGCCCGTATGATTTATACATGCTCTTCAATTTTTCTTCCCTCAACTGGGCCAAGGTTAGCTCGTTTTTCAGCCTCTGTTCTCTTGTTTCTTCTTCAGCTTTCTGAAGGGAATCAGACGTAACCTTCAGCTCCTCCTTCTTAACTGTCAACTCATTCTCAGTAAGCTGCTTTTCAGCATATGCCTTACTTACTTCTGACTTCGCCTGGCTCTTTACCTGGCTCATTTCCTGCTTCTTAAGCTCTTTATCAAAGGATAAATAAAGCTCAGAATATTCACGTGCCTTTTCTGAATTTCCAAGCTTTGTATAATTATCATATATCATCCCGTAACAACTTCGCAATAACTTCAGATTATTAATTTCCTTGGCTAGCTTAACGGCTTCCTCCAGTCTTTTATTTGATTCTTCATACCTCTCCAATCCATATAACACAAGTGCCAGATTTGTCAGGCTTCCAATTATGCCCTCTTTGTCAGATAATTCCCTGCCAAGCCTCACAACGTTTTCAAGATAAGGCAAGGCATCATCATATTGTTCCAGATCCGAATATATCATACCTATGATATTGTAGCCTGACATTACTCCCTTCTGGTTATTTAACCTCTTGTTAATACCCACTATCTGCTTGTAATATCCAATCGCTTCCTCGTAACGGTAATTCCTCTGCAATAGAGTAGCTGCTTCATTCAAATAATGTGCCGCATCAGTTAGTCTGTCATTTTTCAGGCATTCTTCAGCCTTCTGATCATATTCCCTGATTTTTGATCTTATTTCATCCGGATTAGTCTGGGCTGCTATATGCAAACTAAATAGGGCAGGAATGATATATATTAAAATTAATCTAATTTTATCCATACAATACAATGATAGTATAACAAATATATAGCTTGATACACTATTTTTAAATAAAGTTAATCAAAATTTACTCTAATTCCCATAATTAATATATCATCCACCTGTTCTTCCTTTCCCTTCCAATCAATTATAGTCTTATAAAGAAAATCCTTTTGAATATTCATTGGTTCCCTGTAAATCGTCATCAATAACTTCTGGAATTGCCCGTACCTGAACTTTTTGCCCTTAGGCCCCCCGAATTGATCGGCATAGCCGTCAGAAAACAAATAAATCATATCACCTTTACCCAGCTTGATTCCAATATTCGTAAAAGGGCAATTATAGTTGACATGAATCCCTATTGGCATCCTGTCTGCATTATATATATCAATCTTATCATTATTGATTACATATATGGGATTATTTGCCCCTGCATATTGCATAAAAGTATTGTCCGGTTCAAAAATACACAAAGAAATATCCATGCCGTCTGCTGCTTCACCTTCTAATCCCTTCTGCTTCAGAAGAGTCATTACTTTTTCTCGAAGCAGGAATAAAACCTCATTAGTATTTTCAAAATCATACTTATTTATTATCTCATTTAAAAAAGCTATCCCTGCCATTGTCATGAATGAACCAGAAATACCATGTCCCGTGCAATCGGCAACGGATACTATTTTTTTGCCGCTCTTTTCTCCAACCCAGTAAAAATCACCACTGACAATATTCTTTGGTATATTCAGAACAAAATAATCCGGAAATAGCTTTTCGATATAATCATTGTGAGGCAAAATTGCATCCTGTATCCTTTTGGAATATCTTATATCATCTATAATCTCCTTCTGTTGCTGAACAATAAGATCCCGCTGCCTTATAACCTCCCTGTGCCTCTCCTCCAGTTCTTTATTCTGTTTTTTAATCCTGTTTATTTTTTGCATTAAACTACTGGCAGCTTTGACTTTCAGCAAGAGCTCGTAATGTTTGAAAGGTTTCAATATAAAATCATCGGCTCCGGCTTCAAAAGCTGATTGCAATCCCTCCGATGTTGACAGGACAAATATCGGAATATCAGATGTGCGGAGGTTCGTTCTCAGCAGTTTTATCGCCTGTATCCCATTAACCTTAGGCATCAGAACATCCATAAGTATCAAATCGGGCAAATGTTCATTAGCGAGGTTTATTGCCTGATTACCATCATTGGCAAAAATCAATATATAATTATCTCCTAATAGACTAAATGTCTCTTCTATGATTTTCTGATATGTTTTTGAATCGTCTGCAACCAGAACCCTGGATTTTCCATCTCCCGAATTTGCCATATATTATACCGTATGTGCGATTAATATAAATAAAAAAACATAACTTGCTATATTATACCCGGTGAGATATATCATCAGCTTTTCTCAAGCTCACTTATTTGTTTGGGAATAGGATGTCCCAATACCCTGCATCCATCGCCGGTTACCACTATGTCATCCTCTATCCTTATACCTCCGAAGTCTATATATGTTTTTAGTTTGGCATAACTAATAAAATCGCTGAATTTCTTTTCTGACTCCCATCTTTTTATTAGCTCCGGTATGAAATAAATCCCGGGTTCAACAGTAAGGACAAATCCTTCATGCAGCCTTCTGCCAAGCCTGAGGTTTGATATCCCGAACAGAGTGCTTCGTTTGGTTTCCTCATCATAGCCAACATTGTCTTCTCCCAGATCTTCCATATCATGAACATCCAATCCCATCATATGGCCCAATCCATGGGGAATGAACAGGCTGTGCGCTCCCTGGTTAACCGCATCATCTATATCCCCTGTCATCAAACCCAGCTCCTTTAATCCGGTCGCTATGATTTTCGCAGCATTCAGGTGTATACTTTTATAGGTAATACCTGGCTTAATTTCTTTAATTGATTCCTCCTGTGACTTAAGCACTATACTATATATTTCTTTCTGCATTCGTGATAACTTCCTGTCCACAGGTATGGTTCTGGTAATATCTGTTGCATAATGCTTTCTGCTTTCAGCACCTGAATCAACAAGTAATAAATCACCCTTCCTTAATTCATTATTCTGGCAGGTATTATGTAATATTTCACCATGTATGGTGCATATTACAGGGAAAGCCATTTTGCAATTATTTTCCAGTCCTATACTCTCAAGTGCGCCTGAAACAGTATATTCGTAATTCCCCGGCACAGCCATCTCCATAGCTTTCAAATACATCTTATATGTTATTTCTGTAATTGTCGACTCGATCTCCTTTATTTCAACCGGAGTTTTAACAGATCTTAAATCAACCAGACATTTAACCAGTTCCTGAGAAAAGCTACTGTCTGCTTCATCTCCTTTAATGTTCAGGTAGTACTCTATTTGCCTCCTTCTTTGTTCACGATAGGGAGGCAGATAATGTATTCTTCTCTTTTCCCCTGTAATTTTCCTGACATCTGAATAAAATGCCTTAAGTGATCTGGCCTCATTTATACCTGCAGCTTTGCATTTTTCAGACAGGCTGATCTGTGGGCCCATCCATATAATATCATCCAGTCCGGGATCATCTCCATAAATAATCTCTTTGCCTGATTCAACATCTATCAGTCCGATCAGGTCAGGATAATCAATTCCGAATAAATAGATAAAATTACTGTCCTGCCTGAATGGATAAAAATTTGATTTGTAGTTCCGTGAGCACTCCTTATTGCCAAAAATAACTATTACTCCTTTATCAATCTTATTAATCAGGTTCTGTCTTCTTCTTATATATACTTCTTTTTCAAACATATCTTCATTATTAATAGAATATTTGAGCCTAAATTATATCATTATTAATAATTGTCTATATAATAACAGTTATATTATTCAATAATTTGCTTTTTACATACGAATGAGTTGTATTTTATCATAAATTTAATATCTTCGCAATAGAGGTGCTTCTCAAACATACATTTAATAATCGCTGATTTATGCCATACAGGAGGCTACCCAATACTGATGCTGCAAGATTAAGAGCATTAAAAATAGCTTTTGAGAAAGGTAAAGAGATCCCTCCTTTCAGACTGGCATTTTCTCAGAGTACTCTGCAGAAAATCCAATCTTTTCTCCCGTCATTTGAAAAAGCTATTTATGAATATAATCAGACATATAAAAAACAGATTGAAAAAAACAAAGACTATATATCTGTTATGAAAAAGGCCAAATTATATATGTCGCACTTCATCCAGGTTATTAATATGGCTATTTACAGGGGTGACCTCCCGGTTTCAGAAAGAAAATTTTATGGTTTGGATGAAAATATAAAAAAACTGCCTTCATTTAATTCAGAGGCAGACATAATCAAGTGGGGAGAAAAGCTTATTTTCGGAGAAACACTGCGAACCAGGCAGGGGCGTTCCCTTATTACCAATCCGACAATAGCCGTGGTAAAAGTAAGGTACGAGAATTTTCTTGACGGTTATAAGTTCCAGAAGATGCTGCAGAAAAATCATTTGCGCGCACAGGAAAAGCTGAACAACCTTAGAAAAAAAGCAAATGAAATAATAGTTGATATATGGAATGAAGTTGAAGATTACTATAAAAAAGAGCCTGACCATATTAAAAGGGAAAAAGCAAAATATTACGGACTTATATATGTTTTCAGGAAGAGTGAACTGTCAAAGCTAAAATCCTCGCAGGGACCTCCTTCTGGCAAACCCTGACCTGGTGCTTGCATAAATCATAAAAACTAGCAGTGCCAGCAGTGTACAACTCATTACGAGAAAAATCAAATCACCTGCGGATGTTCCAAGGTTGTCAATTTTTGAACTTCCTATATTGCTC
>Ga0315548_1003696_pt1 | contig 11325 bp, 8 predicted proteins | sample SalMarSW160110MG_2_FD_202540 | JGI IMG/M metagenome (GOLD analysis project Ga0315548, IMG submission 202540) | Salt marsh sediment microbial communities from the Plum Island Ecosystem LTER, Massachusetts, United States - Salt Marsh Sediment SW1601-110 ... | reverse complement strand
AGAAGTTTAAAAGAGAGTTCTTTTTATATTGAGTTGAAGGAAAACAGAATTTGGTGCGGTAGTTCAGTTGGTTAGAATATCGGCCTGTCACGCCGGAGGTCGCGGGTTCGAGTCCCGTTCGCACCGCTATATTAAAACAAAAAGCCTCTGTAAATCAGGGGCTTCGCTTTTGTAGAAATCCTTATTTTCCCAACCTTTTCCCAATTTCGACTTAAACTGTTAAGAAGTCTTGTATTAAACCAATAAATCCCCTGAGTTTATCTTGGAGGCTTATTTTAACCCAAGCGGTACATAATGTATTATATACTCGTCACAGGTAAAAAGCCTGACGGTGGTTACCATTCCTGTCTTTTGTTGTTTGTTCGCAATTTAAAATCAGGATCAGAAAGAATAGACTGCTTTTTATTGCTGTCAGGGGAAAAAGAATTCTTTTTGAAGGCGGGGGCTATCGACAAACACTTTTGCTATTTAGAAACATACCCTGCCTCATAACGGTATTGACTCCACTAAAGTTTCTTTGTTTGTTCGGAGAATGAATAAAGAGAACAACCCAAACACCTTTATATCTAGTTAATTATCTCTAAATACGGAATTAAAGCATTATGTATTTTATAACGATTACTAATTAATTTATTTGCTAATGCTTTCAATTTAATATCACTATCAAATTCATATTCATACTCAAATTCTGAATCCTTTATTTCCCTACCAAATATTGTTAATGATACTAAGTTGTCAATAAATCGTTCTAAATCCTCTGCTGAATCTACATTAATATTCGCTTCTTCGGCAAGTTTCTTAATTCTAGTATCTGTCATTATTGCCTCCTCTCCCATAAGATTATACATAAAATCTTCTATTTGTGTAATGGTTATACCATTCTCAACTAGAATTGATTTGAAAATCCAGTTTGAATAGTCAGCATGAGCAGATTTTAAATCTTCTTGTCCAATAATTTCATGCCCTCTTGATACGGCGAAATTTTTTGCACTTGTTAGGAAATAAATAATATCTCTAGGGCGCTTGAAAATATTACTAATAATATAATCTTTAGTTGGAACACCTTCAACATTATTTGCAATATACTTAGCCCATAAATCACCAGCAAAAACCTCTAGTGAAGAAAGTAGCTCGAAGCGTGTTTCAATAATTCTAAAGAGAACTTCAGGATCACGCCATAATAATCTTGTGAACTCAATTTTATCCGGTTCTCTTGCAGATTTCATTATGCATTTAAATATATCACTTCGCAAAAATAATGTTAAATGAAATGTAAATTTGACCGGATCATTTCTCGTCCCTCTAAATTCTTTAGCAATTCGACCAACAACACCCAGCAATCCCAAAATATATTTACTTAAAACAACAATGTTGCTGTTCTTTTTCCATGATTTATCTAGGTTATCAATTAACACAACCAACTTACCATTCTTCCTTATGTTCTTTGTTATGTGTTTTCGTAATTCTTGAATAATATGCTCATGTAGAACCTCAGATATCTTAATTCTAAATTTCCTTTGACTATCTTCGCTAATAACTGAGAGTTTCCCTAGTTCCTGTTCAAGCCTAGTTGAAAGATCAGTCAAAATAATATCTGAATTTTCTTCCACATATGAAATAAACTTATTTTCATCATCAGTAAGTGAATACAATGGTTTTTCACTTATAACCTGATAAAGAGATTTGGAAATCTCTGAATAAATTAAAAATTTCCAAATAGCTTCAATCATAAAACCTTTTTCGAATTCATCTTCGAGTTTATTGTGTAATGCAATCAGTCCGTCTATTTCAAAATTCACCGGTTTTATTAAACAAACATGATTCCTTATGTCGTTTTCTAGAACTTCTTCTAAGAAATAAAGTGTAGCAGTTTTCCCCGTTCCCTTTCTCCCAATAATAATATTGTGCTCGCTCTTAATAAGATTTTGATAATGGTATGTTTCTATATAATAGTCATATAAGTTTTCGATTTCATGTTCAGCAATATATTCACCGAAATTAATTTTTTGAAGTTCAGATTTTTGTTTTCGCATTATTGACCTAGCTCGTTTCTTTACAAGTAATCGAGCAATATTATTGTGAATATCTTCAAGAAAGGGTTTGACATTATCAGTGCATTCTTTTCTGTTATTATGTCTTTTGAGTAATTCCTTATAATCAATTGGTGATTCATAGGGGTTCTCTGCCACCATTAATAAAGAAAGCCCATGACCTAGCGCCAACCCCGATATAAAAGCACACTTAGAATTATGTAATTCATACCCACTTCTCATCGATGAGGAATATTCCACCAATATAGCTGGAACAGAGAAAAGCTTCTCTATATACCATGATAATGGATGGATTTTAGTTTCAATCGGATCGTCTAGAAGCAACGGCAATTTCAATCTTTCGATTTCATTAATAATGTCTTGTGAATAATTAGTATCCACTTGACTCTTGATATAAAAGAGGGCATTTTCTATTTGGTTATCATTAAGGTTTTTTATTAAAGTCTCAAAAAGGTTGGTACTCGAATTATATATTTCTTCATTAGCAAAAGCCTTAATTAAATCATTAGAATTTGAATAGTTTGTATAGCCAATTGATGTAAAAAAATTTATTTCTTGAAAGCTCCTAGTAGAATTAATATTTGATTTATCTATTATTATCCATAATGTTTTTTTTTGCGTAATTGCATAACCTAATTCAAACAGAACATTATCATTAAACCCAGTCAGATCAGCGCAGAAATAGTCGCAATCATCTATTTTATTTAGTATTTCAGCAATAATTAGTTTACCACTAACTTTTAACGATACCCATGATTTAATTTCTGTTATACCCTTGTAACTTTTGTTTATCTTAACAATAGCTTCTTCTATCGATTCACCACAGTATTTAGGTTCTGATGGGTAAGCAAAAAATCCCTTTTTCATAATAATTAAAATTTTGTAATTGGGTACAGCAAAATTTTTATAATTTCTAAAAATACAGCGAACTCATCAATAAAGTACACTAACATAATATTGGTTTTTTCTTCTTTGCCAAAATTACACCTTATTCAAATCAAAGTCAAAATATTTGGAGATTAATAAGATTCTTCTGAAATTTGATTGGTGGCATTTCCTTCTATTAACTACTTGAAATAGTAGTGCAGCGAGACAAATCCTTTTAGCACGAGGAATTTCAATTAGGAGATGACGCTTCTTTGATTATTCCCCTATCAGGATAAATGGTGACCAGAATAAAGGGTGTGCATATTTCCCTTCGCTTATCATTTTTAACTTTGCATTTCTGAGAGCCTCAGAGTACAATAGTTGTCCTTCGCTTGTGAGTGAGTTTCTATAGAAATCTACCATTAAATCGGAAGTACTTTCATCAGCTACCTGCCACAGTGAGACAATGATATTCTTTGCACCTGCATAAAGCAAAGCTCTTGTTAAGCCAATAATCCCTTCACCTTTTTGAATCTTACCAAGACCTGTTTCACACGCAGATAAAACAACCAAGTCAGCATTTAATTTAAGGTTATAGATTTCACCTGAGTATAATACTCCATCCTCCCCTCCGGTTGTATCTTGTGCCAGTAATAGACCTGAAAGTTCTGGTCTCTCTGAATTAACAAAACCATGAGTTGCAAAGTGTAATACTTTATATTTTTCTAACTCACTTGATTTAATGGTTTGTTCATTAGCATTATTGTATAATAAAACCTTTGCTTTAAGATTATTGTCATCGTAAAGATTGAGAATAGCTTCGGCTTCAGTTTTAGTCTCTGGTAAAGAAGTAATATAACTTCTATCAAACATAGAACGATTAATCATCAAAGAATCTGTTTTTAACCAGTTTAATTGCTTCTGTAACTCACGAGTGGACATTACCAATGTCTGATCACTAATTTTGTCAAAAACGGGCGCAAATGCGAGCCAATCGTTCAATTTTGTGATTTCAATAGTCGAAGTAATTTCTTTAGAAAATGTTCGGTAGAATAAGTTTGTTGAATATGAATAACTGATATTATACTTACTGATGAGGTAAGGATAGTCTTTATAGGCATTTATATCTCCAGTATAGTAGGAAGTTAATAGACTCTCAAAAGGTATTATAGCTAATTCCCTGTCAGGAATTATAATCAGGTTCTTAATTTGTCTATCAAGAGGAGCACTCTCTGGGAAAAGTTGTTGATACAGCAAGAATCCAATTCTTCGATAATATTCCTGCATTCGTGGACTTGTCTTAGTTAATCCGTATCGAAACCAAGTTATGCTATCATTTAAATTTGCAAGTGTTGGTACTTCCTGCACATCTAAAGTATTCTTAGTTAATGTGAATATGTAAATAATGCTGTCACCCTGAAAATATGAACGAATAGCTGTTTTATCGTCTAAAATGTTTTGAATTTCAAAAATGGTAGGATTTTGAGTAGCATATTTCAAATTATAGTAATCAGGATATTCCTTTTCGAATTTTGCTATTAATTTTTCATATTGTCTGTTATGTTCAAATAGTTGATTTTGATATTTTATTTTACTTATGGTATCTGTTGATTCAGCCAGTTTTTTTTCATTAAAACTTAAATTAACTTTTAAATTATGCTCCTTTTGCAATAAGCTATCGGGAATACCAGAAAATTTAAGACTTTCCTGTCCAGCTAATGCTTCAAGTAATACACCGGCTTTATTTCTTTCAGAAAAGTAAAAGGCTTTCTCTAACATATCTTCCCTAAGAATGTCTGGGAATGGATTTTGCTTTATTTCAAGACAAAGTGAAATAGCCTCCTGATAGATTTCGGCAATAGTTCCGGCCAAAGAAAATTTATCACTCTTTTTAGCAGGGTGTCTAAGCATTTGCCCAATTAAGGTATCTAACAATTGATAATTTGTAAGCGATACACTGTGATTATTTTGATTTTTAAGAACCCGAGCCTTCCCTAAAAGACTTACTTCTAACACTAGTGAGGAAATGTAGTTTTTTATTTTTGGATTAGAACTACTCTTTTTATCATTAAAATCAGGAAGATTAGAAATAAGACCAAGTTGAAAATATTTAAGTGCTTCTTTGTTATTCCCTTGTGAGTAGTTAAGCCAGCCGATATTGTTGTATGCCCTTGCTAATTCTGAATTCTTTTTTCCCGAAACAATTCCATGTATTTGTACTGCTTTTTTATAATAACTAAGTGATGCATTATAGTTACCCATTAAGTAATGAACATAACCTATATTGTTATGGGTATTTGCTATTAGGTAAGAATTCTCGCCAAAAACAACTTTGTCCAGATTTACGGCATCTTGATAGTATTTTAATGCGACATCATACATATCAATATCAATGAAAACGTTGCCAATAGTATGCAAAATTGTAGTAAATAGCTTTAGATTTTCTTCAGCAAATTTCAAGCTAATATCTAAGGCTTTGTCTAGATATTCAAGTGCTAATTTATGCTCAGATTTTGCTCTAAAACAATTCCCAATGTTAAGATAGTTAATGGCTAAAGGAACACTATTCTCGTCTAAGTATTTTAGATCTATAATTGTCGCTTGTTGATAGTATTCAAGGGCTAAATCATATTCGCCAATATTATAATAAATATTTCCTAATTCTTTATATAAAGATGCCAAATCAAGAGGTTGTTTTTCTAAACAGGCATCATAAATTGATAAACTTTTAAGCAGCATTTTTAATGCTGATGTATTGTCACCATTGTCAATATAAAATCTCCCCCAATGACGATATAGTAATCCCGTTTTTGTATGCTTCTCACCGTAATACTTTTCTACAATTAATGTTGCCTTCTGGAGATTTTCAGTCGATAATTTTATATTTCCAATTTTGCTGTAACACTCACCTATGTTTTCATAAATATCTATAAACTCTACAGAATTCTCTTGAAAGTTTTCTTTGAGAATTTTTTCTGCATATTGGAAATATTCTAAAGCATTTGTGATCCTATTCATCTCTATAAGGCATTCTCCCATATTATTATAAAGCTCAGCAACCGATGGGTGATTAAACCCTAATTTGTCGTATTTTATATTAGCTGAATTTGTGAAATATTCAAATGCTTTTTTAGTCTCCCCTTTTAAATAATAAATAACACCTATTGATTTCAATGAATTAGCAATGTCAAGAGGATTCGCATTATCATTGTTTTGATTTATTTTAACGCACTTGAGTTGATTTTCCAAAGCAGAATCATAATCTCTGAGTATAAAGTAGCAAAGTGCAATTTTATTATAATAAGATGCAGAAGAAGGATTTTCTTGTCCTGACAGTTCCAAATTAATGTTCAATGCTTTCTGAAAATTCACTAAGGCTAAATTAAAATCGTTCTTTGAACTATAAACAAACCCGATACCAGCATATGAGTTCTCGGTACTTTGATGCTTTTCACCGAATAGTTGTATATTTAAATTCAATGCCTTTTGATGAAATTCTAATGCTAAATCATAATTTCCCATTGTACTATATAAATTCCCTATCACACCATACAGCATAGCTATTCTGGTATCTTTCTGACCATAAATAACTTCTTCGATAGCAAGAGCTTTTAGATAGTAAAATAATGCACTATCGTTCTCTGAGGCCTTGCTAAAACTTATTGCCTTGCTTAATATTTTTCGACAATCATCCTCGGCACTTTTTTGTGAATAGAGAATGGAGTTTGAAAGAATAAGAATTATCCAATAAAATAATATTTTGTTTTTGTACATTGTTGTTTTTTATTGCACTGGACGCTTTTCCTTTCAGTAACATCCAAAGTTAAACAATCAATAGAAACAAATACTCATTTTGGGGGCCATAAGTATGTTGAGCCTGACGCATTATATATCAAGATGTTCATGCGTTATCATGCTTAAAGTAATATTTGTTAGTTGTAGCGGTTTGCACATAGTGCAGGCCGCCCTATAAACTTCTTCCTTAAAGTTTTCGTGGCAAGTGGAACTTGTTCCACCCCTATAAACCTCTTTTTTTTGTAAGAATAAGTTCAGTGTAACTTGAAATAAAACATAGTCGTTGGTATGGGGAGGTGGAGTAGTTTGCTGGTGGAATTATTCTATTCTTACAGAAGCCTATGATATTCTATTCTTAATATATATTTAACGGTTAGAAAAACCATCGGATGGAAAACCTAACTGATGGTGCGCTTTCATTAGGGTTAATGTTGATCATTCATTTTCTTATTATAACTCCATCTAACCAAGGTGTTAAATAATCTTCATTTGTCCATTCAAGTTTATCTGCCATTCGGGCAACTGGCGGATATTCACTTTCAGACTCAATTGGTGTATCGTAAAATTCATAATACCATCCTTGAAATCTTCCGTCTTTGCGGGGGTAAGGTTTCAACTTTGCGTAACCCCAGAACTCTAATTCCCTCATTGCAGACTTAACTGCCGTTCTTCCATCTTTTTCAGAGTTATTACAGATATCAAATACTTGTCCTTTCCAATTCTTGGATTTAGATAGCAGATAAGCGAGAATACCCCTAGCCTTATAACTCAATCTTTCATCTTGAAATGAGACAGTATTGATTACTTTCTTTTGGGGGTTCCATCTATATTTATTCCCTCTTCGGCTGACCATGTTGACGATTTTAAAATCGTATTAAAAAAATTACAGTAGGCAACCTAAACGCTTTATTACGGCTAAGTCCCGATCTGAGAAGCTATTTGTCTTTATCTTGTTACTTACCGATTGTTTCGTCTGGCCAAGTTCCTTTGCGAGCAATGTAATAGTTTTATTTTCCCGGTATAACCACAAAAAAACTTTTTCGCTGTTTTTAATAATGTTTATTACTTCTGACATAGTTGTTATTTTTTTGTTAAATATGATTGTTTTAGACATTTTGCCCCGCAAGTGGCACTCTACTATTACTTTTCAATGTTAAGTCAAAATACCCTGAACAGATTGCCTTTTATAACTCTAATTTTGCCTACCGTTTGACTCTTTTTTGTAGGGATTTATCTTCTGCTTGGCTTTCGCCAATCTACTTTTTAGTTCCTCTTTCTTGGCTTCACTTAAAGTAGGCTTTTCAGGATGTTTATTAAGCCACCTTTTAACTGCCAGATCATCATAAAGATCATTATTATCAGGATCGAGTCCCTCAGTTGCGATAGTTATGATGCAATTACGGCTTAGCATTTCTAAAGTGAAATAAAAGTCTTTGTTTCTTACTTTTCGGGCTATTTTCTTTTGATTGCGAATCCATGGCTCATTACAGTATATTCTTAATTGACAAATCTCTTCGTCGGGATACCATATTCCATTGCTCAGACTGTTTTCATCCATTGGACAGAGAGGCGCACTGCATGAGTCAAACCGTTTACATTCTTTTGCTTTCATTATATTTTATATTTGGTAATCCTCTTGTATTTAATGGTTGGGATAAGTTTCAATGAACTTTCAACTTCCGCCTTTTTGTAGCGGATTAAAGTTCCTATCCTATAGCCTTCTATTACTCCTCTCCGAGTGTAATCATCAAGAGTTGGCAATGATATCTTTAGCAGTTTTGATGTTTCTTCTCTTGTGAGATATACCTCCAACGACTGTCGAGGCTCATTATTTGAAAGATTTGCTAATTCACTCCTGAGAGCTTCTTCAACAATATTCTTTAATTCAGGAATTGTAATTTCTATCTGAATAACTTCCTTCATATGGAAATAGAATTATATTATCTATTCCCCAAAGATAAATTAATAATTTGGTATAGTATTGATAATTAGGCTGTTGTAGTGTGTTTGGAGTAACTACATACTTATTTTTCCCGGGAGGCTTTCTCTAAGTCTTTTTGTACTTTATTTGCTAAATCAATGAGTCCTATGTCAGTAAAAAGGTTGTAAACAAATTCTAAATTCTTTGGAGTCATGGCAACATCTTTATCTTTATCTGCCATCTTTAGATTCATCGTTTCTATAAATGTTTTGGTATTTTTTTCACTCCGATTTAACAAATAAGAAATTAGCTTCGCCTGATTTACCTTTTTTTGAGTCAGGAGATTAATTTTTTTTATAACTCCTAAATAATGTAATATCAACATTTGCTGTTTGTGTGTCGCCTTATCAGTTGCAGCAGGTTGTAAAATTAAGTCTGGAGTCTTATATTTTTGAAGTTCTGATTCAATCCATCTATTTATTTTTTCTATTTGTGGGAGATTAAACAATTCTGAACCGAGTTTTAGATCATACGATGAATTTTTTTCCCTTACCGAATATAGTTTGTCTTGGCGGTTCTTTTCACTTTTATGATATTCTTCGGATAGATTAAATAGTACAAAATGCTTTTGATAATCATTTTGTAAGTCATTAAGAAAATTTTGCACCAGTATTTTAAATTTATCATAATCAGTTAAGAGCTCAGATAGTATCTCTCCATCATCAATATGAATTTGCCAAATATCTTCCTGAATAAATTTTTCTAACCGTTGTGCTGTAGGTAAATCTATTATTATATCCATAGGTATATAGTTGATTTGTAATTTAAAAATACTTTATTTTTTTATTGTTTTGGGGCGCAATAATAAAAAAAGCCCTGATTCTTTCAGAGCTTTTTTTATTTCAATTAGTTAACTAGTTTACTGCCTTTAGCGTTTTACCAATGAAATAAGGATGAGAAGCAAGATTAACAGCGGTTTGCTCTTTACTGACTTTAATATATTTAAGAAACTCCTTTTCTGTTTTGTGGCCTGATATTTTCATAATGTCTATGACAGGTATGCCGGCTAAATACATTAAAGTGCATCCAGAGCGCCTTGCACTATGTGTCTTAATAAGTTCACATTTTTTAATCTTTGTTTTCACTTTTAAACCTCCTTTATTCTGTTCGTAGTGAATAACTTCAGTTATTCCGGCCTTCTCCCCGACTTCTTTTATATACTTGTTTATCTTTTGTTCATAGGTTTTGGGCAATGTGTAGTCATATTTCTTCAGTATTGCATCTAATTCATGCCTGATAGGAATAATACACTTTTCACCGGTTTTTTGTTGAATCAGTTCAATGACTTTGTTTCCTGAATATTTTTTTATCATTTCTTTGCTTATTCTGGAATAATCACTGTATCGCTGAGCCGTATAACAACCGCATAAAAAAACATCTCTTGCAACATCTAAATGCTTACTCTCGGACAAATCCAATTTATAAAAACTGACAAGCTCCTTTTCAGTCAAATAAATACTTTCTGATGGTTCAGAAATGGCTCTAAATGCTTTTCTTTCAATTTCAGTATTATTATGCAATCCTTCATCTCTGGACTGTCTTAAAAGTACCTTTAGAGTCTTAATATGTTTCCCTATATAATTAGCCCCGCAATTTCTATCATAAAAAAACTGCAAAAAGTCATTATAAAAATCTATGGTAATATCTTCAAAGTTTAATGGCTTATATGGTCTTTTTGGCTCATCTTTTTCATTTAATTTGTTCACACGTATTGGCTCCTCATAAATTCCCTGGTATAAATTAAACGATCTTTGAAAATCACGATAACTTCTTAATGTGCCTGGAGAATATGCCTTTTTAGTATGGCCGTTAAAACAAAGCCTTTTGCCAGTTTCAGCCTCATTAAAGAATCTCTTTATATACTGGTTTAGACTTTCTGCCCCAGAGGTCTGCTTCTTATATAGCTTATCAATTGTTGCTTTTAGCCATTCCTTAGTAACTGGGCGACCTTTTAAAAGAGCACGTTCATTATTAACAAAAGATCGCATTTCAGTTAATCTATTTTCAACTTCCGATTTTTGGAGTTCTGAGAAAAGATTATTGAAAACAATTCTTTGTTTAAAAGACTGACCCTTATTAGACCAATATTCCGGGAATATCTTTTCCGGAGTTGCTGTAATAAAATCAATTCCTCTTACATCGCTATATCTCAAATAAACAGTGGCGGGTTGCCCTTCTTTTTTAGATTTAACAATGAAATTAATTTTTGCCATATCATTTTTATCTTTGATGATATATCAAAGATAATGTTTTCCCAACTATTTCCCAACGGATTTATAGTTTCTTTTTGTTCATTTTTACTAATATTTTCAATTATATCACTATTTCAGCTATTTAGAAGGAAAGTCAACAAAGTCAATACAAGACAAACAATATCTTTGACGTCCCGTTCGCACCGCCAGGATCACGTTTTATAGCTTCAGTTAAATCAATTATTGCACACGAATAATTTTTCATGAAAATCCTGTCAACTCCTTTGTAATAGTATTCCTAAGCTGTTCTTCTATTCAGTTGATTTTGGCTGGATATAAAGTATATCCTCTTTCATATGTACTGCCTTATCCTTACGATTTGCCAATATCACACCGATAATGATAATCAGCGCCAGTATGATGAATATCAGAAAAGGCG
>Ga0315548_1003694_pt1 | contig 11329 bp, 11 predicted proteins | sample SalMarSW160110MG_2_FD_202540 | JGI IMG/M metagenome (GOLD analysis project Ga0315548, IMG submission 202540) | Salt marsh sediment microbial communities from the Plum Island Ecosystem LTER, Massachusetts, United States - Salt Marsh Sediment SW1601-110 ... | reverse complement strand
GTCGCCTTTTAATCTTTTAAACCCCACCCCCATAAAAGGGATTGAAAAGAGGTCTAACCTCTATTGGGTGGGAGGGTGGGAAACACACTGCGCGATAGGCAGGCTATCCGCTCCTGAGGTTCTGGAAAATTTCTCCCCAGTTAGGTCTTTTGCCGTACATGAGCAGGTACACTCTGAAAGCCCTGATAGCTAAAAACAGGACCCCGATGATGGAGAGCACCAGCACCGCTATACTGACCGCCAGTTGCCATGCGGCAATATCGCTCACGCCCAGCCTCAGCATGGTTGCAACAGGAGCTGTGATGGGGAAAATAGTCAGCACTACCCAGATGGGGCTGTTGGGGAATATAAACAGCAAAGACGAGAACCAGAGGGGGACAATGGCGAAAAGCGAATAAATCATGGACAGTTGTTGTCCTTCACGGGCGTTGGGGCTGATGGCGCCGACGCCCGCCGAGAGGGCGGCGAACAGTAAATAACCCAGAATGAAATAGACTATCCCCAGTACTATGAAGTTGGCTGGTAGTTGTATCGTGCTGATGAAGCCGCCGAAAGAGGACGAAGCCAGTCTCAACAGGAGCGGCGCTGAGGCCAGCCAGACGACCACCTGCACCAGTCCGGCGGCGCCCAGTCCCAGAACCTTGCCGATGAGCAGCTGCCGGGTGGAAACGGAGGAGAGCAATACCTCGATAAGGCGGCTTTCCTTCTCATCGCCCAGCCCCTGCACCAGGTAGGTGGAAGAGAACATCAGAGAGAGGGCCAGCAGAAGGCTGAAAATACCGGGGATGATAACGTTGCCCAATCCCCCCTGCTCGGTAGCCACCTCCCCCGTTTCGGTAAGTCTGGTAACCACCAGGTCTAAAGGCGATTCTATCCGGTATACCGTTTCGGGAGGCACTTTCCCGGCCAGCATATTGCTGGTGAGGAAATTTTTAATGACCGCGGCGATGACCGGGGGCGTTTCCACCTCTTTCTCCAGGGTATAACGGTTAATTACCCCGGTTGATATATAGTCCGGCGGAATGACGAAGTACTCGGAAACATCGCCGTTAATCAGGGCGGTTGTGGCATCGTCAGGTGTGTCGAAGAGGACCAGCTTTATATCCCCCTGAGTGGTATACTGGTCAAACCCGCCGGCCCCGTCGACATAGCCGATGGCGGTTGTCTCTACTACCGGTGGCTCTTGTTCGGCTGTAGATACTAGCTGTAAAACGCCTATGGCCAGGAGGGCTATAACCGGCACGATAAGGGTCATAATGATAAACCCCTTCCTCTTTATGGCGTGCAGGAATTCGTGCCGGAATATCAATAGCGTCTTATTCATGATTTTCTGCCCGCCTCCTTCAGGAATATTTCGTTGAGTGAAGGAGTGGCCACTTCAAAGCGGTTGATTACCACGCCGCGGCTTACCAGATGGGCCAGAACCTGCTGGGGGGTTGTCTGGCCGTCCAGTATCAGCTCGGTGTAGCCTTTGCGGGGGCGCTTAGCGGTAACCCCCGGTATTTCCCCCGGCTCCCCTTTAAAATTCAGCAGGACCGAATTACCTCTATATCTTGCCTTGATTTCACTCAGGTTCCCGTAGAGGACGGTGTGTCCGTTGTTAATCATCAGGATACGGTCGCAGAGTTCTTCTACCTGGTTCATCTGGTGCGTGCTCAGGATTACGGCTTTACCCCGGTTCCTCAGGTCGGCGAACATTCCTTTCAATAGCTCGGTGTTGACCGGGTCGAGGCCGGCGAAGGGCTCGTCCAGGATAACCAGCTGCGGGTCATGGACGATGGTAACTATGAACTGGATAATCTGCCCCATGCCCTTGCTCAGTTCCTCGATTTTCTTGTTTTTGCTGTCCAGCATGCCAGTTTGATTGAGCAGTTCGGTGGCTTTTTCGGTGGCCGACCTCCGGTCCATACCCTTGAGCGAGGCCAGGTAGACTATAGATTCGATGACACTCAGCTTTTTATACAGGCCTCTTTCCTCGGGCAGGTAGCCCAGCCTGTTTTTGGTGGCTTCGCCCAGCTTCTCATCGAAGATGGTCACCTCGCCCTCATCCGGCTTGATGATGTCCATCATCATCCTGATGGTGGTGGTCTTGCCGGCGCCGTTAGGGCCGATGAGGCCGAACATCTCGCCCGGGGTAACGGAGAAGGACAGGTCGTCAACGGCGACCTTATCGGCGAAGGACTTTACTACATGGCTGACTTCAACGGCAAGCATATTAATAACTACCTTGAAGTGGAATTATAGCACATTACAGTGCAGGATTTGTATCTATTCCCGCCCGCCGCCCTTTAAGGCAGGGCTTTAAGCCCTTTTTGCCCCCTCTTTGGACGCTTTTGCTTGACTACGCAACCCCATCCCCCTATGATAAGCTAAGATAAGTCAGGCGGAATTTCTTCCGTAGGAGGTGCATGCCATGGAAAGCAGCTTCATGCAGCGTACTGAGCGTATTGAGTACTACTATACTGTGGTTCCCAATAAGGTCGGAGCGGGTGTTAAGGTTTTCAATGCGCTCAAGGCAAAGGGTGTTAATCTGCTTGCTTTTAATGGGTTCCCATTGGACGAGGAGAGTAGTCAGCTGGACCTCGTGCCGTCCAGCGGAGATGCCCTGGTTGCGGCGGCACAAAAAGCAGGAATAAAGCTGGTGGGGCCAAGGGTTGCTTTCCTGATCACGGAGTGGGAGCACCTGGGTGCTGTCGCCGAGATACTTGGCAAGCTGGAACAGGTCGGGATCAACGTCACGGCCATGCAGGCCATAGACACCGGCGACTGGCATTATGGGGCTATCCTCTGGGTTAAGCAACCCGATATCGATAAGGCTGCCAAAGCACTGGGTATTTCCTGAGGGGGTGTTAACCTTCGTTTATCTTCCCATACCCGCCCGCCCTCATAGGCTGCGCCCTTAAGAAAGAACTTACCCTCGTGATTGCTTCTTGGCCTTGAGCTTTCTCGCCTCCTGAGCCTCGGCTATCGCCTGCTCCTTAGCAAGGTAGGCTTTCTTTCTCGTTTGGTCTCTAGCTAATTGCTCAATATCCTTAGTAGCTTGCTTCTCCGTTCGCTTGGTTTTCTTTGCTTTCGAATCATTTTCAGCCGCCTGTTCTCTAGCCAAATAGGCCTTCTTTCTCCCCTGCTCCTTGGCTAGTCCCTCGGCTTCCTCTTCAAGGCGCTTTTTCTTTCGCTCGGCCTCTTTTAGTGATTGTTCTTCTTGGTCTGTCATAGTTCTACCTCCCGCATGGAGTTTGGGGCATGCCGATACTCAATTATACCACTTAGAGAATGTTTATCTTCCCATACCCGCCCGCCCATATAAGCTGCGCTTCTAGCACTTGCTGGGAATACGGGGGGTAATTGACACTTGTTTTAACTAAAGGAACTTCAGTCCTCCCCACTAATAGCTCCACCAAGGGCTATAAGTCCCATCCCTACCCATGATGCTACGTAGGGGATAAGCATAATTAAAGGGAAGATGCCAGTAGAAAACCATACGATAAATATAGAAGCTACGTAAGTAATGGGAGCTAAGATTAATCCTACAAAGATAGTCCAAATGCCGAATACAGAGAATAATACATATAGAGTCCAGATAAATACCACCAGTCCAGTAACCAACCAAAGGATAATGCCAATAATTTGTATCGCACGCCCCAAACCCGTCCTAGCTTTTTTAATCAGTCCCATCTATTGTCCTCGTTATATAAAGTTATACAAACAGCCCTATTTTTCCTCAATGTACCGCTTAATCGGACTTGTCTTTGGGTTTTGTTACTACTTTACTATCCACAATATCTATAACTTGACTTCTATTTTCCAAACCTATAAAAACAACCCATCCAAAGGGAACAAAAAGTATGAATAGCCACCATAAAGTTCTTCTCTTCTGTTGCAGTATCCAACCATAGATAAGAAAAGAAACGACAAAACAAGGTAGCCAAACTAAAAGCCACGCCCCTTCTTCCTGCAAAAGATTAATGGAAACACCAGAAATTATATACCAGATTAATGCAGTTAAAAATGCAGTCCAATTAAGGTGTCTTCTAAACCAGCCCATCTTCCACCTCCTTGACTTCATTCTGGTATCAAGCGTTCATAGCTTGTCCCTCTGCGGACTTGTGTCTATTATACACCCATCTGTAAATTCTAAAACCCCCCATCTTTACCCCCAGCCCCCAAAAAGTTATAATAGGGCGGTAGTCCTTTCAAGAGCCTCTGTACTCTATATAATATTGCTGGAGGTGCTAACTTGGCGGCTTTGTATGTGACCTCGTTGCAGGCGGGTGTGGGCAAGACGGCGGTGTGCGTCGGGCTGGCCAGGCATCTGGCCGGTGAGGGCAGGAAGGTGGGCTATTTCAAGCCGATGGTGGCTGATATCAAGGAGAAGGCGGCGGCCGATAGCGACGCCGATTTTGTCAAAAAGGTGCTGAATCTGAAGGATGACGTGGCCGACCTCTGCCCGGTCATCGCTAAAGACGAGCTGGCGGCTAAGATTAAGCCGGCCTACGACAAGGTCGCCGAAGGCAGGGACGTGGTCATCGTCGAGGGCGTCTGGCGCCTGAGGCCGGGGGCGAAGCCGGTCGAGTCCGCCTACGAGGTGGCCGGGGCGCTGGAGGCTAAAGTTATCGTCGTCGAGCCTTATTCCGGGGGGCTGACCGGGGCTAAGCTTGCCGCCAGGTACAGGGGCTTCGGGGAGAGCCTGCTGGGCGTCGTGGTGAACAGGGTGCCGGTAAGGCGGCTGGAGACTTTATCGGAGCAGCTGGCCGGCGAGGTGGCGGTGCTGGGGCTGCTTCCCGAGGACAGGACGCTGCTGGGGCTGACGGTAGGGGAGATTGCCGAGCGGGTCGAGGGCGAAATCTTAAACGACGCCGCCAGGTCGGACGAGGTGGTGGAGAACCTGATGCTGGGGGCGATGGTCGTCGATGCCGGCCCGGACTATTTCGGGCGCAAGGCCAACAAGGCGGCGGTGTTAAGGAGCGGGCGCCCGGATATGCAGCTGGCGGCGCTGGAGACCTCGACCAAATGCCTGGTCTTGTCCGGCGGCATTGAGCCGACCTACCCCGTCATTACCAGCGCTAAAGATAAAGGGATTCCCATAATCTTAACCCGGGGCGATACCGATTCCGTGGTCAGCAGCCTGGAGCTGGCGCTGGGCAAGACCCGCTTCAACCAGGAGAAGAAGCTGCCCCGCCTGCTGGAAATCATGGAAGAGCACTTCAACTTCGCCGCGCTGGGGCCGGGCCCCGCCCCGGAGTAATTTGACATAACATTAAGAACAATCCCCCCGAGCTACCCCCTTCGATTTGTTCCCCGTAAAATTTTTCAGCCTTTTTTTGAAGCTAGCTACGATTTGTTTTCCGGAGTGAAGAACCTTCGCCGGAAGTACAGCGCCACATTCACCAGCCCGATAAGCACCGGCACCTCCACCAGCGGCCCGATAACGGCGGCGAAGGCCTGCCCGGAGCTGATGCCGAATACCGCCACCGCCACGGCGATGGCCAGCTCAAAGTTGTTGCTGGCGGCGGTAAAGGCAATGGTGGTTGTCTTGGAGTAGTCAGCCCCTATCTTCCGGCCCATGTAGAAGGCAACCAGGAACATGACCACGAAGTAGATGAGCAGGGGAACGGCAATGCGGACCACATCCAGCGGTACTTGAATGATTGTCTCACCCTTCAGCGAGAACATCACCACGATGGTAAACAGCAGCGCCGCCAGCGTGATCGGGCTGATTTTGGGGATAAACTTGCCCTCGTACCACTCCCGCCCTTTAGCCTTAATGAGGGCAAATCGGGTGAGCATACCCCCGAAGAAGGGAATACCGAGGTAGATAAGCACGCTCTCGGCTATCTGCCCGATGGTAACCTGCACCGCCGCCCCCTCCAACCCGAACCACCGAGGCAGCACGGTAATAAAGATATAGGCGTAAACCGAGTAGAAGACTATCTGAAAGATAGAGTTGAGCGCCACCAGTCCAGCGGCATAGTCGGTGTCCCCCTTGGCCAGCTCGTTCCAGACGATAACCATGGCGATACAGCGTGCCAGCCCGATCATAATCAGCCCCACCATATACTCCGGGTAGGGCCAGATAAAGCCGAGGAAGAGAATGGCCAGAAGGAACATGAGCACCGGCCCGATGAGCCAGTTCTGTACTAGCGATAGCCCCAGCACCCGCCAGTTGCGGAATACCCGCCCCAGTTCTTCGTATCTTACCTTGGCCAGAGGTGGGTACATCATCAGGATGAGCCCTACGGCGATGGGGATAGAGGTAGTATCCACTTGGAAGAAGGTAATGAAGTCAGCAACTTTAGGGACGAAATAGCCCAGGCCCACCCCCAGCCCCATCGCCAGGAAAATCCAGAGGGTCAGGAAGCGGTCCAGCGTTGAGAGCCGGCCGGCTATACCTTTAGGTTCAGTGTTAGTCATGTGCTCTCTTATATTTTACTATTTTCCAGCTATCCCCCGCCAATGTTATAATGAGTTAGATGGATATTCTGACCGAGCTTAACCCGGCGCAGAGGGAAGCGGTAGAAGCGATTGAAGGGCCGGTGCTGATACTGGCCGGGCCGGGCAGCGGCAAGACCAGGGTTATCGCCCACCGTGTGGCCTACCTTATCAAGGTCTGCGGAGTCAGCCCCCACCGCATTATGGCGGTTACCTTCACCAATAAGGCGGCCAGGGAGATGGTGGAGAGGCTTAAAAAGCTTATCGGGGAGAGGATGGTGGGCGACCTTACCATCGGCACCTTTCACGCCATCTGTGCCCGCATCCTGCGCCAGGCCGGCAAAGCTATCGGCGTTGACCCCCGCTTCGTCATCTACGACGAGGAAGACCAGCTCAGCCTGCTTAAAAGGGCTATCCAGGAGGTAGGCCTGGACCCCAAGCAGTATGCCCCCCGGGCGATATCCTCGGCCATCTCCGCCGCCAAGAGCACCATGATAGCCCCCCCGGAATACGCCAGGAGCACCCGCAGCTATTTCGAGGAGGTGGTGGGGCGGGTCTACGAGCGCTATCAGGCAACGCTGACCGAGAGCAACGCCCTGGACTTTGACGACCTGCTGATGAAAACGGTGCAGCTGTTCAGAAGCAGCCCGGAGACGCTGGCCAGATACCAGTCCCGCTATTTGCATATACTGGTGGACGAGTTTCAGGATACCAATCTGGTACAGTATGAGCTGATAAAGCAGCTGGGCGGGGAGAGGCACAATATCTGTGTCGTCGGTGACCCCGACCAGTCTATCTACTCCTGGCGCTTTGCCGACCTGCGCAACATTCTCAGCTTTGAGAAGGACTACCCGGAGGCCAAGGTTGTCCTTCTGGAGCAGAACTATCGCTCTACCCAGCTTATTCTGGAAACGGCCTCCCACGTAATTTCAGCCAACCGGCAGCGCAAGCCCAAGAAGCTCTGGACGGATAACGAAGCCGGTGAGATGACCAATATCGTCGAGACCTACACCGAACAAGAGGAAGCCCAGTTCGTGGTCGGTGAGATAGAGCGCCTGGTGGAGGGGGGCAAGGCCAGGCTGGGCGACTGTGCCGTAATGTACCGCACCAACGCCCAGTCGAGGGCTTTAGAGGAAGCCTTTATCCGCTACGGGACCCCCTACAAGCTGGTGGCCGGCACCCGCTTTTATGAGCGTCGGGAGGTAAAGGACATCATCGCCTATTTGAGGTTTATCCAGAACCCTCAGGACAGCGTCAGCCTGCTCAGAATCATCAATGTGCCGGGGCGCGGTATCGGCCAGCAGAGCCAGAGCCAGCTTTCCAGCCGGGCAAAGTCACTGGGAATCTCCCAGTATGAGGCGCTAAAGCTTATCGCTGAACCGGAGAAAGATGAGGAGCAGCGGCCTCCGTTTAACTCCCGCATAGTTAAGGTGCTGGCCGGCTTTCTGGAGCTGATGCAGGAGCTTATCGACCGCAGCCGGGAACTCAGCCTGGTTGATTTATTCGACCTGGTTATAAAGCGTACCGGCTACGAGGAGTATCTGCTGGGTGAAAAGGACGGCGAGGAGCGCTGGGAAAATATACTGGAGCTTCGTACCGTAGCCCAAGAGTACCGTCACCTTGAGACCGGTGAGGGCCTGACCGCCTTTCTTGAGGGAGTGACCCTGGTATCCGATGTGGACGGTCTTGATGAGACGGTAGATACCGTAACCCTGGTCACTCTCCATCAGGCCAAGGGGCTGGAGTTCCCGGTGGTATTTATTGTCGGCGTCGAGGACGGCATCCTGCCCCACTTTAAATCACTGGCCGACCCGGAGCAGATGGAGGAGGAAAGGCGGCTTTGCTATGTGGGCATAACCCGGGCCAAGCAGCGGGTCTATCTGGTCTATGCCTTCCGCCGCAGCCTGATGGGCTCGAGCATGGTGAGTACGCCGTCGCGCTTTCTGAGGGACATACCGCAGCGCCTGATAAACAAGGGCGATTTATGGCAGAGAGAGGAGAGCCAGCTGATGCCGTCTTCGTCTTCCTGGAAAAAGGCCCCGGCTCCCCCTGCCGATATTCCCGAGCTTAAGCCCGGCGACCATGTCCGCCATGCCCAGTTTGGCGATGGGGTGGTGGTCAGCTGCAAGCCGGTGAGGGACGATAGAGAGGTGCTGGTGGCTTTCACCAGCGGGGTGGGGGTCAAAAAGCTGCTGTTAAGTTTCGCCAATCTGGAGAAGACCAGGTAGCCATGCCAATCAGAGCCTTAGACCCCAGGGTAGTAGCCCGGATTGCCGCCGGCGAGGTGGTGGAGAGGCCGGCTTCGGTGGTCAAGGAGCTGGTGGAGAACTCGCTGGATGCCGGCTCATCCCGGATTTCGGTTGAGGTAAGGGGCGGCGGGGTGAGCCTTATCAAGGTCACCGATAACGGTGCCGGGATTCCCTCCGGTGAGATAGGGCTTGCCTTTGACCGCTACGCTACCAGCAAGGTAGCCAGTCTGGAAGACCTGGAGTCCATCCAGAGCCTCGGTTTCCGCGGGGAGGCGCTGCCCAGCATCGCCGCCGTGGCCGAGGTTGATATGGTTACCTGCGCCACAGGTGAAAAGACGGGCAATTATATCAGTTTGCAGGACGGGGCAATCTCAAGTCAGGGCAGCCGGGGACGCTCTCAGGGGACTACGGTCACGGTGAGCAATCTATTCCGCAAGGTACCGGCCAGACTGAAGTTTCTCAAGTCGGTGGCTACGGAAAACAGCCATATCGCCAATGTGGTCAGCCAGTATGCCCTTGCCTTCCCCGGGGTTAAATTTTCTCTCTCCATCGATGGCCGGGTGGCACTGAGAACACCGGGCAGCGGCCGTCTTATAGACAGTATGGTTGAAGTCTATGGTACTGAACTGGCCGGGAATATGATTGAGCTTAATAATGAGGCAGCGGCTCCATCGCCCCGGATAGCGGGCATGGTTGGCTCACCTAAGGTAAGCCGCTCGGGGCGGGGTAACTTAAGCTTCTTCGTCAACTGCCGCTGGGTAAACAGCCGTATGCTGGCCCGGGCGGTTGAGGAGGCCTATCACGGGCTTTTAATGGTGGGCAGGCACCCGGTGGCGGTCATTAATATATCGCTGCCGGCGCGTGAGGTGGACGTTAACATTCACCCCGCCAAGAGCGAGGTTAAATTCCGCAACGATTCGGCGATCTTCAGTGCCGTTCACCGGGCGGTTCGCCGGGCTTTAACGGAGCAAATCACGGTGCCCCGGGTTGAGCTAGCGTCTACCCAGCCCGTATTCCCTACTGAGTTAAAAGAGGTTACGCATGTCCCCTATGCCGGGGCTTCTTCTGATTCAATTGCCTCTGCCCCGACCCCGGCCATGTCACTGCCGGTGCTGCGGGTACTGGGGCAGCTTGATAACAGCTATATCATCGCCGAGGGCCCCGACGGGCTGTACCTTATTGACCAGCATGCCGCCCACGAGCGCATCCTCTTCGAAAAGATCGGGCAGCAGAGGTCGCAGCGGGAGGTAGAGGTTCAGGGACTGCTGGAGCCGGTGACGTTCGAGGTCAGCCCCCGGCAGGAGGCGATACTGAAAACGCGCTATCAGGACCTGGCTGAATTCGGCTTCGCCATCGAGCCTTTTGGCGATAGGACCTTCCTCGTCCGGGCTCTACCCGCCCTGATTCACGACAGGGACTGGGCAGGCACGCTGCGGGAGTTGCTGGACTCGCTGTCCCGCGGGGACAAGGGCGATTGGGCGGAAGATATAACCATTACAATGGCCTGCCACGGTGCGGTTAAGGCTAGGCAAGCATTAACTGATGCCGAGATGCGGGAACTGCTGCGGCAGCTGGAGCGGTGCGCCATCCCCCACACCTGCCCCCACGGCCGGCCCACCATGATCCACCTCAGCTCTAACCAGCTGAAAAGGGAGTTCGGCAGGACCTAGAGGCCTACAGCTGCTTGAACTCTTTAAAGAGTTCAGGGCAGATGTCTTCGGGCAGTTCCGACAGGGGTTTGTTGGCGTGGCTGGTGAGCAGTGGCGAGATGGAGATACTTCCCTGTTCCATGGCCCAGGTGTCGGTGTTATCGTCTACCGCCTTGTTTACCCTCTTGCGGACAAACCAGTAATACGAGCGCCCGTTATTATATCTCTCTTCAATAATATCGGTGTGGCTGTAGCGGGCGGGGCAGGTAATCTTCACCCCGGTGATTTTTTCCACAGGCAGGTTGGGCAGGTTTACGTTGAGGCAGATGTCAGCCGGTATAGCACTAGACTCAATTTTTTGGGCTAACAGGGCGGCAAACCTGGCGGCATCATCAAAGTAGAAGTTATCCCCCCAGCTTGCCGAGATGGCCAGTGCGGGAAGCCCGTGCAGGCTGCCCTCCAGGGCCGCCCCCACCGTCCCCGATATTAAGACATCATCGCCCAGGTTGGCCCCCCGGTTTATTCCGGAGACGATCAGGCCTATTTCATCCTTGACCAGCTTACCCAGAGCCAGGATAACGCAATCAGCCGGGGTGCCCTCCACGGCATAGCTTTCTACCCCGGCCGCCACCGGTGTCGCTTTCCTGGCCCTTACCGGCTGGTGCAGGCTGACGGTGGTGCCCATGGCGCTCAGTTCCCGGTCCGGGGCTACCACCACCACCTCAGCTACTTTTTTTAACTCTTTGACCAGGGCTATCAGCCCATCGGCAAAGATGCCGTCGTCGTTGGTTACCAGTATCTTCATGCGGGGTTTCCCCTCTAACCCTGAATTTTATCACGGTAGGGCTGGTAACAACAAATTTAGGTCGTCTCTTTTCCCATACCCACCCACCCAAAAGGTTTCACCTTTTTGCATATTTCTCACCCCACCCCCCTGGAGTAGGAAATTATCACCCTGTATCCCCCGAAAGAAATTGATAGAAGTATCACTTCTGTAGGGTG